>Ga0105239_10003621_pt1 | contig 18881 bp, 15 predicted proteins | sample KBSC44metaG_FD_92761 | JGI IMG/M metagenome (GOLD analysis project Ga0105239, IMG submission 92761) | Corn rhizosphere microbial communities from Kellogg Biological Station, Michigan, USA - KBS C4-4 metaG | ecosystem: Host-associated > Plants > Roots > Rhizosphere > Soil | place: Michigan, USA...
CAACGTTCTACAGAATCGCCAGTTTTGGCCCCAAAGGGTAAACACGAGGATACAATCATGCTAAATACAACCTCACTCAATTTAACTTTTTATGCAAATTATTATACCCTCTTATTGCTCTGCTCAGTATTCATCTTTTATATAGGACATGGAAAACTCAATGCTCTCTCAAAGCCATGCTTGTATTTCCTCATTCCCTGCCGGGAATCAGGGCCTTACTCATATGAGCTTATGTCCACAGGAACAAGAAATGACAACTGATTCAAGCAGATTCATTTTGCACCCATACACCTGAAACCTACTTATGGTTAAATGATTTTCAGCTGAGTTGAGTAATGGAGTACATACAAAATGGAAGCAGAATTTTGGCATCAGCGGTGGGAGAAAAATCAAATCGGCTTTCATCTCAAAACGCCAAATGCACTGCTCGTAAAGTACTTTCAGAATCTTAACCTCAGCGCGGGATCACGTATTTTTCTGCCCTTATGCGGTAAAACACTCGATATCCATTGGCTTTTATCCCAAGAATACAAGGTTGTCGGAGTAGAACTCAGTGAGCTGGCAATTATCCAACTTTTTGAAGAACTTGATTTGCGGCCTGAAATAGAAATAAGGCCCGATTTTAAGCGATACAGTGCACAGGATATTACTATTTTTGTCGGTGACTTTTTCAACGTAACACCGGATCTTCTCGGTCCAGTAGATGCTATTTATGATCGGGCCGCCCTGGTTGCACTGCCTCCGGAAATGCGCGTGAAATACACAGTCCACTTACTCAATCTCACACTAAAAAACGAAAAAGCGCTTCCTCAACTGCTTATTTGCTTTGAGTACGATCAAAGCATTATGGACGGCCCCCCCTTTTCTATTAGTGAAAAAGAAGTTAAAGAGCATTACGAGCGATATTATGCTCCCCGACTCCTGGAAAGCAAGGAAGCGTTTGGTGATCCTCAATTCAAGGAAAATGCTTGGCTATTGCAATAATTCTGGTAAATATTCGAATTGTCTTAAAGCGCTACTATAAAAACAAGCCTCTCGGTAGAATAAAACTCTACAAGTGATTTTGATTTATGAGAGAGGGTGTACAATAATGAATCTCAATTCTTCCGAAACGAGACTAGATAACAATCAAATCCAATCAGGCACATATTACAACACAGCCGGATCCGGTACCACTTTTACCAACACCGTTGGCACAGGGATTTATCCTCGTTCAGGTACTTCACTAAAGGCTAACGGCGGAAGTATCGTGATCAATGCTCCGGGCCAAGTTGTTCGCTTAGACGGGAATATCAATCAATCAGGAAATCAATCGGGCGGTTTTTTTATCGGTAACGGTGGGAAGGTCAATATTTCTTCAGGGAATCTTCTTTATACAAATGGAACAATTGCAAGTTCAGGAACGGAAGGACCCGACACTCTGACTGCTGCGGCTGGTAGCGATGCCAATATTCAAGGGTTGGGCGGCAATGATTCAATTACCGGTAACGACGGCAATGATACTCTTGACGGTGGGCTTGGAAATGACTCGATAGATGGCGGTTTAGGTAATAATTCCCTGATTGGTGGGGCCGGAAACGATTCCATCTATTCGGACTTTCAGGTCTACCAGGGAACAATCTCTCGAACAGATGGGAGCAATACGCTCATAGGTGGCCCGGGAAATGACACACTGAGTAGCGGGACAGGCAGCGATACCTATATCTACAATGCGGGTGACGGCAATGACACGATTCGTCAAGCTTACTCCTATACCCCCCACCCCGCTTCCATATACAAATTGGTGATTAACGATGTCAATTCGCTGGATAACCTCACTTTTACCACCGATGGTATCGATCTCATTATTGGCAACCTGAGCGGTGACAGTACGATTAAACTCATAAACCAGTTCGATTTTACCTCGCAAGGTCCTTATCCCGCTATCAATACGATTCAAGTCGGGGCTGGGGCCCCAGTCAGTACATCATCTCCGGAGTTTCTCCATCGAGTTAACTATCAAGGCACGGAAAGTAATGACATTATTGGAAGCCTAAGCTCATTGGGATCGTTAATTTATGGGAATGGTGGTAACGACTCTCTTTTTGGTAACAGCGGAAACGACACCCTCTATGGCGGTTCCGGCGACGACCTGATTTTTGGGAATGGCGGCATCGATAGTTTATCAGGTGGGAGCGGTGATGATCATCTGGAAGCCGATCAAGGCATCCTGATTGTAGGCGGTGATATCTACCCGCCGGGGATTGACACCATGAATGGAGGGATGGGCAACGACAGCTTCGTAAACCAATTTGGAGATACGGTGTACCAGTTTGGCTACGGTTGGGGAAGAGATGATATAACGGACGTCTCTGGCAATGACACATTAGATTTCAGCAGTTATGATACAGCCCTCAATATTAGCCTGAATAATGCCTCTCAGTATCTTGTTTCGGGGGCTGGTGGCTACTTTAACAATATCTTTTGTGATAGTCCCAACTCCCTGGAAAATATTATTAAAGGCAATGGTAACGATGCCCTGACAGGAAATCAGTATGCTAATAGCCTTTCTTCCGGTGCCGGAAATGACACCATCATTGGTGCTGCAGGCAACGATACCTTAGACGGCGGAGCCGGAAACGATCGCATGCTGGGCGGGCTGGGTGACGATCTTTATATCGTGGACTCTACTAATGATGTGATTGTGGAAAATGCCGTAGAAGGCACCGACACAGTCCAATCCAGTGCAACCTATACCTTGGGTGATAATCTGGAGAACTTAACCCTGACAGGAAGCGCTTTCATTAATGGTGCCGGTAATAGCCGCAATAACAAGCTTATCGGTAACAGTGGAAATAACCTTTTAGGTGGCGCTGATGGTTTGGATACCTTAACGGGTGGGCAAGGCAATGACACTTTGAAAGGTGGCATCGGAAACGACACGTATAATTTCTCTTTAAACGATGGTCAGGATGTCATTCAAGACATCGATCCCAACGTCGGCAATAGTGACAAAGTCAACTTTGATAGCACGATCGCTAAAGGAAATATTGCCTTCTTTATGTCGGGTTCAACACTGCAAGTGGGCTATGCGGGCAGCACGGATCAAATCTCGATCCAGAACCAAAGCATGGCTGCGAACCAAGTTGAGCGCTTTCAAGCCAGTGATGCGACTTACCTGACTGCCGCCGATGTGAACCTGGTGATCCAGAACATGGCAAGTTACGCCACGAATAATGGGGTTAGCTTTACCAGCTTGGCGGACGTAGAAAACAATGCAAATCTGTTAAACCTCGTGGCCAGCGCCTGGCATAGTTAAATAATTAAATCCCTTTAAGGACACGGAATTTTCCGTGTCCTTACTTATTCGCGATATCAATCACAATGCGGCCTTTTACTTTACCTGCAATCAAGTCTTTCGCTGCATTCAACGCTTCCAGCAAAGGGCGGTGCTGAATCATTTCTTCAAGCTTGTCTAAATCAAGATCGCTGGCAATACGTTTCCATGCAGCCTCTCGCAACTCAGTCGGGCAAAGCACGCTATTGATCCCTAAAAGGGCAATGCCTCGCAAAATAAAAGGGGCAACGCTTCCCGGGAAATCGATGCCCTGTGCCATGCCGCATGCCGCGACTGCGCCGTCTCGTTGGAGTGCGGCACAAATATTGGCAAGCGTGTGGCTACCTACCGAGTCGATTGCTGCAGCCCAACGCTCTTTAGTCAGGGGCTTAGCGGGTGCTGAAAGTTCATCCCGATGAATCACCTCGCTTGCACCGATTGATTTCAGAGACGCTTCCTCTTCAGGGCGACCCGTTGCCGCTATCACTGTATAACCTGCTTTTGCGAGAAGATTAATGGCAAAGCCACCCACGCCACCATTCGCACCAGTAACCAAAACCAGCCCTTGATGAGGACGAATTCCGTATCTTTCCAATGCCAAAACAGCGAGCATTGCCGTGAAGCCAGCCGTTCCAACACCCATTGCCTGAGCAATGCTAAAAGGCTCGGGAAGCTTTACGAGCCATTCCGCCTTTACACGTGCCAGCTCTGACAGGCCTCCCCAATGGAGTTCCCCGACTTCCCATCCCGTTAAAATAACCTTATCACCTGTCTTATAGAGAGGACTGTCACTGGTTTCAACAATGCCACCAAAATCAATGCCCGGGATAAGGGGAAACTTCCGGACTACTGGTGCCTTCCCTGTTAAGGCGAGAGCATCCTTGTAGTTCATACCCGAGTGCGTAATTCGTACCAGTACATTGCCTGCCGGAAGTTGATTTTCGTTCAGCTCCGTGAACTCAGCCTTGTACTGTTGCATATCATCTTTTTGAATAAGCCATGCTTTGAACATTAGTGAACCATATCCCCGCAGTTGTGTCGGTAGGTATTTTATCATTAGTTTCATTGATTCAAAGAGCAACTAGCCTACCGTCGGAATGATCCCACTGTCAGAATCTTACTCGAAAATAATAGTAAACAAACCCTACCTCAGAACCAAAGACATCTGTCAGCCTGATCCTGGTCTCTCGATGGATAAGTGACGTGGGCCGTTTATGATAAATTCCAGGGGCTACTGAGCGGGAACCTGAGACGCCCAAAGCTTAACCCACTGCGCGTATGCCTTACCTTGGCTTGTGGTCGGCTTACCTTGGTTATAAGACGCTAAGGCTTGCATTAAATTGCCATTGCTTTGGGACAATGTGCGCGTAAAGGCTTCAACACCGGTTTCAATGATCACTTCGGGATTATATTGGTTTTTACCGGGAAATTCCCGCGCGGCATTGTCAGCAGTAACCTGCATTAATCCCCGGCTTTGGGCAGGATCATCTGTTCCAAAGGTATTAGGATCGCCCTGGGATTCCTGATAAATAATGCCTAAAATAACTTGTCTGGGGCAGTTTGTTCCGTATTTAGCATTATATTTCGCCAATTCTTTATCGACGATATCACCATACATCTGATCCACTTGAGCCATGGAATGTTGCTGCTTGGTTCCGGCCGCTTGAGAATGAGACTTAGAGTCATCCGGTGCGCTGTCAGCAGCTTGAATATTACCTGGATCCGCGGTTACACCGGTTGCGGCATCCGCTTTTTCATTGCCTTTCGGTGGTTCAAAACCACCGGGTACCTGGTAAGCCCCATTCGGATCTTCATTTTTAGTGGAAGGAGCTCCCCAATCGATGGCATCATTTTGAATAACATTACCACTTGTGCCGGACTTACCGGTATCATCAGTAGAAGTAGATTTTGGCTTATTTTTAGAGCTTTTTTGGATCGAGTCCGTTGAACCGGCATTGTCCTGAGCTTTATTGGCCTGCTGAGACTGAGTGAACGCATTGGGTTGAGCTAATGACTCTACCAATAACTGTAAAATTGAAATAATCTGATAAAGTGCACTCGATACGTCTTGGCTTGAGTTTGTCGAAGCAAAACCCGCATTCGTTGAAAAAGCAGGTGCATTATCGAAAGACGCAACGTTTTTTAAAGATGAGCCCGAACTTATTTGCTGAGCCAGAACTGCAGGCGCAGTTCCGTTGGCATAGGAATAATTTGAAAAGTTTTTATGCACAGGATTAATCGTCATGTTAAACCCGCAATCTCTCAATAAAAATATAAAAACATAATATTGATATCGATTGCTTATCGATTAGCCCAATACCTGAAAAGAACTGATAAATACTTAGTAATTGACCTTGAATCGTTTGGAACAGTCATGAAGAACTCGTAACAGCAGCAACAATTTAGTAACTAAACACCCGAATTTCGTCGTTTTTGGAAAAACTGACTCAACAAGCTCTGACACTCCGATTCGAGGATACCGCCCAGAGAAGGGACTTCAACCGGCGCTTTCAGCAAGTTCCAACGGGAACCGCATGCGCCCAAAATCGGATCGTAAGCACCGAATATTACTTTGGCAATTCGAGACTGTGCAATGGCAGAAGCACACATGGGGCAGGGTTCCAGCGTCACGTAGAGAGTGCAGTTTGTTAAGCGCCACTGTCCCAGTTTCAGAGCCGCCTCCTGCAAGGCAAGCATTTCCGCATGCCCGATCGGGTTATTATCGATTTCCCGTCGATTATAGGCCTCCGCTACAATCATCCCATCCGCATTCACGATAATAGCTCCTACCGGAACATCCTGAGGGAGGGCTTTTTTAGCCAAAACTATTGCTTGTTGAATGAAAGTTTCCAGAAAGTTGATCCTATGAAGAAGTTATTTTGCTTAGAGGCCTCTGAGGCGTTCAGCGGGGGAAACGATGCTGGTAATCCGTAAGCCAAAGTTATCTTCAATAACAACAACCTCGCCACGGGCAATCAATTTGCCATTGGCTAAAAGATCCACAGGCTCACCTGCAACACGTTCTAATTCAACAACGGAACCCCGTGTCATTTCAAGGACTTCCTTAATGGATAGCGTTGTTTTACCCAGCTCAACCGATAAATTCAGCGTCACATCCATAACCAATTCCAGGTTACGGTTTTCTTCGCTAAAACCAGCGTTTTGTTGTTCAAACGCTGAAAATTGAACAGGACGAACTGTCACAGCTTCTTGCGGCACGCTTGCAGGCGCTCCGGCAGAAACGGTTTCTTGCGGAGGTGCGGGTACAGGAGCGGGAGCTGCACTCGCTGCAGCGGCGGCGGCAGCCTCTTCTTCTTTTTGTGCGGCAGCAGCGACTTCCATAGCGCGCATCGTCGCATTTTCAACCATCTCCACTAAAGCCTGGATAGGCGGCACAGCTCTAATTTCATAGAGGGAAATGGGAGTTTGCCCCGGAATAGTGAGTAGGAGCTGGTTAACGACGATTTCTTTTGTGAGGACTGCCATAAGTGCAGTCAAATCAAAATTCGTAACGTTCGGATTCGTAATTTCAACGGTTTCATGCAACAACGATGCCAATGCGGTCGACGCCGCATTCATCATTTGATTCATTAACTCGCTCATTGCACCCAGTGAAGCATCGTCCAAGGGTGAGAGCATATCCACGGCAGGCGCTTCTTCACCCAGCATCAGGGAGGCAAGATGGCGAGCGTCAGCTGCACCTAATAACAGGAAAAACTGCTCGTTAAGTCCCTTTGTGTAATGGAGTTCAGTGAGAGCTCCGGCATTGCCTCCCAGTAAATCCGGTAAATCCGCGATACTGGCATAGGTATTAATCGTATCCGGGGTTATTTCGACCTCGTGTCCAATTAACATACCCAGAGTTGAAGCGGCAGCCCCCATGGTTACCGTGGTAATTTCAGCAACGGCATCTCGATCTTGCCGACTTAGAATATCCGTAGCATCACTCATTACAATCCAAACCCTTTAATCGCTTCTTCGTCTGCAACAGCCTCATTCACACATACTGCTATTTTATCGCGTACGCGCCCGGGGCGGCAGAAAAACTTTGGTCTTTGATTTATGCAGAGTAGTAAGTCGTCGTTTGAACCTCGATCCAGACGAATCACATCGCCCACATCCAGATCAACCAGATCGCGAACCGTTATTTGCGTTCCGGCCAAGCTCACCTGGACGGGAACCCGCGCATAACTTAACTTTTTGAGGATAATGTTATGCTCTTCCAAGGTTAAATTGGATTGCTGACGTTGGAAGATGTGTTGAACGCTCAGCTGACTAATAATCCCTTCCAATACAGGGTAAGGAATACAAAGACTGATTAACCCGGAATTGCGATTCCCTAAGTTAATTTCAAACGTAATGAGGGCAACAATTTCCCCCGCGGAAGCTACCTGAATTAAGGCATAACTTTCTTCCATTCCCACAATGGAAATATTGACGTTCAACATGGAACGCCATGCTTCTTCCAGGCAGACTGTTGCCCGATCCAGAACTCTGCGAATTAAGGACTGTTCAATATCCGTTAATTCTCGTGCTTTAGGCTCAGGCAATCCCGGACCACCCAGCATACGATCAATCACACTGGAGCTGACTTCATAGCCCATTCCCAAAAGAATTTGACCCGGCAAGGGATCCATTTCCACAATGCTGACCGTCATCGGGGAAGGCATTGAGCGGATAAATTCGTCGTAAGTCAGCTGATCGACAGAAACCACTTCAATTTGAGCTCCCATCCGAAGATAGGCTGTTAAAATCATCCCCAACTGTCGTGCAAAGTTTTCATGGATGGTTTGTAAAGTTCTCAAGTGATCCTTGGAAAATTTGTCCGGTCGACGAAAATTGTAGAGTTTGTAGCTTTTTTTGTCAGCATGCTTTGCCGTAGAGCTTTTAGGAGCACTCTCACCCGGGTCCATATAAGACGAGAACTCAGCACCTGTGGGTTGTGGTTCAGGCTCGGAAAGCGAAGCAAGATCTACCCCGCCACCCGATATCGAGGAAAGTAGGCTATCAATCTCTTCTTGTGAAAGCATTCACAATCTCTATCTATTAACGCTGTACCTGGAATGAATCAAATGACTTACTTACAGACAAATCTATCTTTGAATAATAAAGTCCTGGAAGTTAACCCGAAGAACCTCATACTCAGGAGCCATAACTTGAGTGAGCTGTTCCTTGATTTCGTCCTTTAAAACTTCCTGTCCTTCAGCCGAAGCCAGTTGACTTGCAGTCCGCTTCATTAAAGAGGAGTTAATAACGTCACGAATCGTGGGAACATAGTGTCCCATGTTGGCTTTGAATTCGGTTTCACAAGGAGGAGGTCCGCCTTCTCCTTCACCGGCAAGCAAAGTGGGGTCAAATTCGTTTAAATCACTCTTGTCATAGACGATAGGAGCAGCCGCCCCTGCAAAAGTTCCGTAACCTAATACGGAGCGATTAAATGCGATCACTTTATCGCCTATCGGGGAAAGCTGAGCTTTTTCCTTCTTAAGGAAGCAGTTTTCTTTATCCGGTGGCTTAATGCTGAGTGAGACTTTCGTTTTTAAGTATTGATTTCCACCGAGAGCAGCATCCGTTTTAAGGTTCACCATAAACTCATCAAGCTCAAGGTTCATCCCAATCTCATTGGTGCTTCCGTCGACCTTTTCTTCCCCGCCTTTTTCAGCCTCGCCACCTTCAGCAGGTTTTGCCTTGGCAAGCTTCTGGATTTCCGGAGTGACGAACATGCTGGTCATCAAATAGACTGAACCAGCTGATCCGAGAATGGACGAAACCACCATCACCACAACCAGGATGATGAACTTAAGATCCAGTCCTCCCCCAGCGGGAGCTGATGCAGAGCCCGGTACTGCCGGAGCGGCTTCACCGTCGTCTTTAGGCTTCATTTCTTTGGGTTTTGCAGGACTCGCCATCGCTGTTTCGTTATCCTTGCTTCCACTCTGACTCTCAAAAATTAATTTGAAATGGGGGCTTCTTGACTTTGAGTACCCTCATTCAATATCACTATATCGACTCGGCGGTTTTTTCGTTTCCCTTCAATGGAGGAGTTCGTGCTCAAAGGCCTGAATTCGCCATATCCCACAGCTGAGATTTTAGCGGGAGTCCACCGACCACTCTCCACCAAATAGCGGACAATCTGTGTTGCACGCGCCGTAGAAAGCTCCCAGTTACTGGGATAGTGGCTCGTTGCAATGGGTGTATTGTCGGTATGGCCTTCAATTCTTATAGGAGAAACCTTATTTCCCATGGCAGAACGGAGATCCTGAGCAATGTGATCCAGGGTTTTACGAGCATTAGGCGAAAGATCGGCTTTACCCGCTTCAAACAGAATATTGTCTTTTAAGGAAAGCACGACACCGCGTTCCTGGTGAAGAATATCTAATCCGGGAAGATGAATCGTACTTCTGAGTTGCTTTTCCAATTGAGGCGCTTGAGCTGTTTTTTTAGCCGCTGAAGACACTTTAGCAACAGCCGCTGCCGCTTCAGCTTTATCGGCCTGCTCCATTTTAGGGGCATAAGCGGTAAACAAGGCGAGAAATAAGCCTAAAAGCAAGGTCAACAGGTCGGCGTAAGGCACCATCCAGCGGCTTTGCCCTGCCTGAGTCATTAAATCGGCTTCCCGTTCCATTTTATCCAAAGTCTGAAAGATACTTTTGTGACCGGAACCGGAAGAAGATAGATCTGAAGAAGCTGAGGATTTTAACAGTTTTTGCTTGAATTCGGGAGATTGGCGACTCAGAAGAGGCTTCGGCATTGATTGGATACTCCACATGTTCCCCCACCCTAGCCTTCCTCCAGAAGGAGAGGTGACTATAAAGGAAGGAGTTGGGCATTTAAATTCCCCTCCCTGGGAGGGGTGCGATTTAGCGCGGGGTGGTTTTCTGATTAGGTTTGAGAAGTTTGGTATTTTTGTTTGTAGCAATCTGAGGATACCACCCCGTCATGCTTCGCCTGCCACCCCTCCCAGGGAGGGGAATTTTAGACGCGGTATTGCAGTAAGCTGTCATCATCCATGAAAATTGGTTCTGAGGCTTTTTGACGTCCGGGACGACTGATATAGCCATTCGCCGCTTTGCCGCCAACGTGAGGAATAAGTGAGCCGGTAGCCAAGGTGCTTTCCTGGGTGTGCTGGTCCCCCCAAAACGCCAGGAGGCGATCTTGTAAATGAAGCGGATGTTCATTAGTGTAAATACCGATAACGCCCTCCAACAGAAGTCCGCGAACGCGCCATTCATTTTGGGCACGGTGACGAATGCGATTGGCTGCAGGCAATAAAAAGAGGTTTGCAAAGGCGACACCATAGAGCGTCGCGATAAAAGCTGCCGCCACACCCGGCCCAAGGGTAGTTGCATTTGAGCCATGCATTTGGTTCAGAATGCAGACCAGACCAATAACGGCCCCTATAACGCCCATAGTAGGGGCATATCCCGCCGCGTTTTCAAAAACACGGGCATCATCCAGGCGATGACGATGCTGCATTTCCATTTCCGCGCCTAAGCTTTCTTTAATAAAGCGTTCCGGACGGTTATCCAGCGCCAGCATTAAACCTTTCCTCAAGAAAGGCAGTTCAATCCCATCAATAACAGGCTGGAGAGCCAGAAGGCCCTCTTCCCTTGCAAAAGCAACGACATCCATTAACTGCTCTAGCGCATCAGCGCTCGTGAGGCTCGCTTCAGCAACCGGTTTATGGAAAAGAGTTCCAAAAGCGCGCTTTACACCGTCTATACCTGTTCCAGCCAGGGTTGCAGTGAGTGTTCCCAGAACAACCAGCAAAATAGCCTCAGGGTTTAAAAGCAGGTGAGGAGGAACTTTTGCCATAAATAAGGCTAGCAGCAAGATGGTCAGCCCAGAGCCGCAGCCTACCAGAATGGAAAAATCCATAAGCATATACCCCTTCACAACGAGATGTTTGAAATCCACATACAAGTAGCTTAGCCTAAGTTGGCCAGCATCTCCTCAACCGTGTGGTTTACATCCGTTGAAGGGTAAATTAAATTTAAAGAATGGTAGCAATCAGTGGCTACGCGGCGCTAGTTGGACAGCACCCGCAGCGTAGGTAAGACCTACGTGAGGACTGATGGACGACGCAGCAACAAAGTAGGCGCGATTGATAGCGTTCTTTAGGTGGCCATGTCTTGGGTCCAGGTGTTTCCTACATGGCCCACACCGATTTGAGTCACACCCGCAGATAGAATATTGTCACGATGGGGTGGATCATTCATTAAAGCATCGAAGGCTTCTTTTGCAGTCTTGCCCTGTGCCAAGTTTTCGTTGGCAGTACTATGCCACTGGTAGCCTTTCTTAATACGATCACCAAACTGAGAACCATTGAGGGTATGGGTTAAGCCACCACCGGCATTTTCAATATCCTGACTATACTCGGTTGCTTCTTTCATCATTCCAGCGTTTGCTGTTACAGGATTCAATCCCGCGTCTTTTCTGGCTTTATTCACCAAATCAAGAAATTCTTGCTGATCTTTGCTTAAGCCGGCATCATTTGAAACAGATGCAGGAGTTGAATTAGCAGCAGGGGTTGGAGTGGCATTTGATCCAGGTTTACCGTTAGCTTTACCTTTGCATCCGCCACCACCCTGACCCGCTGAGGGTACTGTTGTGGGAATCGCATTGTCACCCGTACCAGTTTGGTCTTTTCCCACGGTAGTACCAGGAGTCCCAAGAGTCTGAATCAGTTGCGTCACAATAGCAATGAGCGTTTGTAGAACCGTATTTAAATCCGGCGTCGTTGCAGCGGTGGTATCAAATTGAGGATTTTGATACGAAAATCCTGTCTGGGTTTGAGGCAATGCAAAGGCACTATTAGTAGCAGATTGAGAAGACACCAAGGGTAATGGTGTTTGTAACCCAGCACCATAAATAGTGCCGTATTGGCTGGGATATCCATATGTAACGTTGTTAATCATACGTCAATCTCTCTCTCGCCGAATTTTACCCGGAATTAAAATATATACATGAATAAAAACAGTTTATTTTGATAGATTGCTTCGATCATCAAAAGCCAATCCTTCTCTGGATTCCTATTTTGCAAAAAGCACCCTCCATGAAGCGGTTAATAGAAAATTGGCTACTACAACAATGGCCAATTCGTTTCACCGGCTGATTATTTACGATAACTGCAATCTCAATTTAGTCCCAATCACCACGCTCTATGTATCAATTTCTTTAGTGGAGGATCCCTATGCGTTTCATTACCCCTGGTTTTAACATGCTTGCAAAAAAAACCTCATCACAAATTCTTACCCACACACCACAAAATTTGCCGAAGGGTGCAATAAAAGAGCAAAGTCTGACCTCAACTTTCGGTGAAATTAAAGAAAAGCCGGACGTTTACTTTGCTGCTCGTCCTAAACCTCATGGGCGTACAAGGAGAAGCCGATCAACACATCAACCTGAATCGGGCTCTTCAATTCCGATGAAGTCCTATCCCAGAAGTGAAAATGGCTCCCCTTCCAGAAGAGGACGTCGGGATGGCTCATCCAGCCCCTCCTCCGAAAGCCCGCAGGGTATTTTTTCAGCTGCTCGACAAAGTCTTGAGCATACGGTAGAACGAGTTGAACTTGGAGCGGCTGCTGGAATTGTTGCAATAGCAACTAAGGGACCCCATGAAAGCTCCCTTCATGCTCTAAGGAATATGAAGAGACGTATGGAGGAAGGCTCCAGAAGCAGGGAAGATAGCGAAGAAAGAAATGTCATTGTTGCCGGATTCAATGAAGGGCTTAAGGCAGAGCAGGCTGTTAGAAGGGGAAAGAAACAGCCTTTAGAGGCTGGAGCAGAGAGCTTAGTAAATACGGGTAGAGAATTTATTCGACAAGAAACCAGTACAGCATTAAATGACGCAAGAAGAAGTATAGATCACAGACATACCTCGAAAACGCAAAAAGCAGAAAAGCAGAAACCTTGGTGGAAATGCTGGTAATTAAGCCTTTTAATATAAACTCACTCCAGAGATAAAGTCCATTCAGACTGATATCTCTGGAGTTTGCGTAATAAATAGGCGTTTATACGTCTAAGTTTTTAACCAACGCGGCATTGGTTTCAATAAAGTTACGACGGGGTTCAACGCGCTCACCCATCAGAATATCGAATAAACGATCCGCCGCCACGGCTTCCTCAACTTCAACCTTCAACAAGGTTCTCGTTTCCGGATTCATCGTTGTATCCCAAAGCTGTTGGGGCATCATCTCTCCAAGACCTTTAAACCGTTGAAGCTGAATGCCTTTTTTGCCGCGTTCTTCAACAAAGGCTTTCAATGTTTCTAAAGTACCAATTTTTTCTTCGTCTTTCTCGTTAACAACAAGAATCAATGGTTTTTCCAGGCTTGGTAAGTAAGTATTCACTTTAGGATGCAGCTCTAAAAGCCTTTCATACTCAAGACTATCAAGCAGCTCAATACTGATGCGGCTTATGACATCATCACCAACCGTATCCAGTTTTTGAATGCAGACAATAAAACGATCGTCTTCAATCAATTCTGCCTTAATCGTTTCAACAAAAACCTTATAATCACTAGAATTTACAGCACTACGAAGGTTTTCGGAGAGTTTTTCAGCACCTTCCGCACTGGATAAGGCTAAGGACTCAATCCGATTCTCGATGAGGTAAAGCAGCGCATCATCAGGCAATACTCTCAACATCGGATAGCTGCGAGCGGACAGATAACGACACAAATCACCATAGACCGTCTTCAGCGAAGCCTCTTTACAGGAAGCAGAGCGGTTGGTATCAAAGAGCTCTAAGTTAGCGAGACCGCGATCACTGAGCAGACGCTCTAATTCACGATCGTTGTATAAGTACCGTTCATCACGGCCCGCCGTCATTTTGTAGAGTGGTGGCTGAGCAATGTAGATAAAGCCACCTTCAATCAAAGGACGCGCATAACGGAAGAAGAAAGTCAGCAGCAATGTACGGATGTGAGCTCCGTCAACATCCGCGTCAGTCATGATAATCACTTTATGGTAGCGGAGACGCTCCATATCAAAGTCTTCCGCCATACGAGAAATACTGATCCCCAACGCCTGGATTAAGGATTGAATTTCAGTATTATTATAGATTTTGTCTAAGCGAGCCCGCTCAACGTTCAGAATTTTTCCGCGTAAAGGCAAAATAGCTTGGAAATAACGGTTACGACCCTGCTTTGCACTACCGCCTGCAGAGTCTCCCTCTACAATGTAGATTTCGCAACGCTCTGGTTCACGACTTGCACAATCTGCCAGCTTTCCGGGAAGCGTACTGCTTTCTAAAACGGTTTTACGACGGGTTAACTCTCTTGCCTTACGTGCGGCTTCCCGTGCTTGAAGGGCTAAAACCGATTTCAAACAGAGGTTTTTAGCCGGTTTCGGGTTATTTTCCAACCAGTCGGAGAATTTATCAGCCATGACTGTCTGAACAATACTTTGAACTTCGCTGTTTCCCAGTTTTTCTTTCGTTTGACCTTCAAACTCAGGGTTGGAAACCTTAACGCTGACAATAGCGGTTAACCCCTCGCGGATATCATCCCCGCTCAGATTAGCCTCATTTTCCTTAATAATATTGTTTTTCCGAGCATATTCATTGACCAAACGAGTCAATGCATTTCTAAAACCTGTCAGGTGAGTTCCACCGTGGTGCGTATTAATATTATTGGCAAAACTAAGAACGCTTTCGCTATAAGATTCGGTGTATTGGACAGATACCTCAACAACCACATCATCGCGAGTTTCAGAAGCATAAAAAGGAGGATCAAAAAGAACAACCTTGCTCTCATTCAAATAAGCAACGTAACTCCCAATACCCCCTTCATAGTGATAAACCTCTGTAACGCCATCTGTTCCATTTTCAATCCGGTTTTTGTTGTTGGTGAAAACAATTTTCAAACCTTTGTTCAAAAAAGCCATTTCTCTTAAGCGGGTGGAAATGACATCCGGATCGATATCGGTACTTTCAAAAATACTGCCATCAGGCCAAAACGTGGTTCGGGTACCATGAGTTTGAGTATCACCTGTCCGCTCAACATCATGTTGAGGCTCGCCCCGCATGTAGGTTTGCTTATAGACGCCGCCATCCCGGTGCACTTCAACGACCATACGTTCACTTAATGCGTTTACGACTGAAGCTCCGACCCCATGCAATCCGCCAGAAACCTTATAACCACCATCTCCAAACTTACCCCCGGCATGGAGTACCGTGTGAACAATTTCAAGTGCCGATTTTCCGGAATCCGCTTTAACGCTGACCGGGATTCCACGTCCGTTGTCTTGAACTGAAACACTCTGATCTTCATTAATTGTCACGTGAATGTCGGAACAGTATCCGGCTAAAGCTTCATCGACCGAGTTATCAACAATCTCATAAATAAGATGATGCAATCCTCGCTGGCTGGTCGATCCAATATACATACCTGGCCGCAAACGAACGGCTTCCAGCCCTTCTAAGACACGAATTTGATCGGAATCGTAAGACGCTGCGGAAGAAGAGGTTGAAGAAGAAGTCATCAAGTGGCGCTCTCATCTAGGGAACAATAAGTAAGAAGCTGAGCTTTAACAAAGAACGAGTTCCGTTTTAAAGCTCCTTGCTGGCAAGGCTCGATGCATCAAAACATGCATTCACATTAGAGCAACTTAGAGGCTGATTATAGCACGGAGAGGCTCTCCACTCAAAGAATAGCGGTTTTTGAAAAAAACGGCTTCAAGAAATCAAACTTGCGTTTTTAAGATTACTGCATTACTGTCATTAAATGCTGTCTTGGCACTGGTGTTTGTATATTAAGTATTTGCCACCTAACTCTTCTATATTTAACGTTGAGTTTAACAGATAGACACTGCTTTCTATTTAAAAATGATGCTACGTCTATCTAATTTGAGTTTCGGATTTTACGATTCATGAAGAACTTAGAACTCAGTTTTAGCCCTGCGATTGCATTTATGTTTGCCGGAGCAATCGCTATTTCCGCAACGATTGGAATCTTCATCTATTACAGTTTTCAAAGTTTGGATGAGGCCAACTGGTGGCGTAACCATACTTTTGATGTTATCCATGCGACATCACAATTAAGAATTGATCTCTCGGATTTGGAAGCCGATACCAGAGGCTATATTGTAGCTCAGGACAACCGATTTCCAAAGATTTATCATCAACGTTCGCACAACATTTTAAATGACTTCTCACGTTTAAAAACGTTGACCCAAGATGGACGAAATAAAAGCTTTAAAACCATTCAGGTTGAAAATCTCCTGACTCATCGCTTGGCTATCTTAAATAACTTGGTAACAACTGCTCAATCCAAGAGATCTTCTGCTGATCAGAAAAACAAGAAAATTGCAGGCTTAATTCGAGAAGGAAACCTGATTCGTTCCGTATTAAACGCACAGCTTACTAACGCGGAAGCGGCAGAAAAGGAACTCCTGAAAAATCGAACTTTAAAACTTCAAAAAGTCGATGAACAGACACGATTTTTAGTTTATGCCGGTAAAATTACTGCGGTTATTTTATTGATTATTTGCTTTTTAAAGCTTAATGCGGAAGGATTACGACGAATCAAAGCCGAAAAAGAGCAAGCAATTTTGAATACTGCTTTAGAGTCACAGATCGCAAGCCTGGATCTTTCCAATCATCATTTGAATGCCGTTAATAAAGAGTTGGAATCCTTCAGCTACTCTGTTTCTCACGACTTAAGAGCTCCCTTGCGGAGCATTGACGGTTTTAGTCAAGCTTTACTTGATTTTTATAGTGATAAACTGGATGAAGAAGGGCAAGACTACCTAAACCGTATCCGAAACAATAGTCAACGCATGGCTCGATTGATTGATGATATGCTGCAATTATCGCGCCTAACGCGTACTGAACTCCAAATCAGCACTGTCAATTTGAGTAAAATAGCCCAAGAATTGATAGATGAGCTTAAAACACAAGACCCTGACCGGGTAGTCTCCTTTTCTATTGCACCTGATATGATTGTGCAAGGTGATAAAACACTGCTTTCTGCACTACTGCAAAATCTCCTGGGTAATGCGTGGAAATTTACGTCCAAGCATGAAACAGGAAGCATTTCATTTGATTGCTATCTCGATGAAAACAACGAAACTGTATACCGCGTTCAGGACGATGGTGCGGGTTTTGAAATGGATTTTGTCGATAAGCTCTTTGGAGCCTTTCAGCGCCTTCATGGAATGACGGAGTTTAAAGGGACAGGAATTGGTCTTGCAACATGTCAACGGATTGTTCACCGCCACGGTGGCAAAATATGGGCGGAAGGTGCTGTCGAAAAAGGCGCCACATTCTTCTTCACGCTTGCAAGTTAATTCGGAGCAAGCTGGACTTTTGCTTTTTGTAATGCAATTTCTTATAATTCGGGGAAGCTAAATATGGAAAAGGGTCAGAAAGTGATTTTACTGGTTGAAGACAACCCTGATGATGAAAAACTCACTGTAATGGGATTTAAGCGTAACAATATCGCTAATCCGATTGTGGTTGCTCACGATGGTAAAGAGGCTTTGGATTTTCTTTTTTGTCAAGGCGAACACGCTGAACGCGATCCAATGGACCTTCCTCAGGTTGTCGTTCTCGATCTCAAATTACCTAAAATTAACGGAATTGAAGTTCTCAAAAAAATCAGAGAAAATAAAGAGACTCATTTCCTGCCTGTTGTTGTATTGACTTCTTCAAAAGAAGATCGAGATATTGTCGAAACATATGAACTCGGCGTTAACGCCTATGTTCAAAAGCCCGTAGACTTTAACGAGTTTGGAGAGGCCGTGAAGCATTTGGGTATGTTCTGGCTATTGCTCAACAGCGCTCCAAATCCTCGTTCGATTCGTTCTGCATTGCAACCCTCAATCTCAACCAAAGATTAGTAATGAGTTGAAACGAGGCATACGTTTTGAAGCACGATTGTAAAGGTGCCTTGCCCCGAACATGAAACCGCTGAATGTACTCATCGTGGAAGATCGTGAAGATGACATGCATCTTCTTTTGTTGCACCTGAAAAGAGGCGGCTATGCTCCGACACATCAGCGCGTTGATACCGCTGAGCGGATGATTGAAGAATTACGTCAACATGACTGGGATGTTATTTTAGCCGATTACAATATGCCTGCCTTTAATGGTCTGCAAGCACTTAAAGTACTGAGAAGCATGGATGAGAAAGATATTCCTTTCATTCTGGTTTCAGGTGCAATCGGGGAAGAAATTGCCGTTCAAGCCATGAAGGCAGGCGCTCACGATTACCTCCTGAAAGATAATCTCATCCGCTTAGTGCCTGCGATTGAGCGGGCTATTTTAGATGCGCGTGAGCGGGCTTTAAGACGACATGCCGAAGAAGTCCGCGCTCAGCTTGAAGGTGATCTTCAAATTGCAAAAGAAGCTGCTGAGATGGCAAATCGGCGTAAAAGTAAGGTTTTGGCCTTTGTTGCGCATGAGTTTAAAAATCCGCTTAAAGCCATTGAAACCTTTGTTGAGCTCTTAGAAAAAAAAGAATTGCCTGACGATCAACGCAACATCATCGAAGGGATTGGTACGGCTAGTCAGCATATCCGTGCTTTGCTCAATGATATTTTAGATATTGCTCCTATTGAAG
>Ga0105239_10003622_pt1 | contig 18879 bp, 11 predicted proteins | sample KBSC44metaG_FD_92761 | JGI IMG/M metagenome (GOLD analysis project Ga0105239, IMG submission 92761) | Corn rhizosphere microbial communities from Kellogg Biological Station, Michigan, USA - KBS C4-4 metaG | ecosystem: Host-associated > Plants > Roots > Rhizosphere > Soil | place: Michigan, USA...
ACGGACAGGGCAACGGAAAGGGCAACGGACAGGGCAACGGACAGGGCAACGGACAGGGCAACGGACAGGGCAACGGACAGGGCAACGGAGCCAATAACAATGCTGGCAATAACCGTGGAAATCAAGTTGGAGGTGCCGGTGGCAACGACGTCAACGATATTCTGAGCGAGGCTCTCTCCATCCTCGGTGATGTGGCCGGAGGGGCCGGAGGAGCCGGCGGCAGGCAAGGGGCTGCTGGAGCTGGAGCTGGAGCTGGACCAAATGGCAGGTCCAACCGTGTCGTTCGTCGCAGCTCGAATCTCAACCAGGGCAGAGGATATGGGGATTGATCTGTATGAGGACTAGTACTAGTCTGCCCCTGGAGACTTCGGCATGTCATCTGTCATACGAGTCATGAGGGAGGCTGAATCTCCACTTGCGGTTGCAGGTCAGTGCAGGGAGGAGTCGGTGAAGAAGGAGTATCCAGGTGATACACACATGGGAACAACCAAAACATTCAATGAAACAACATTGGGAAGGCGCATTTGTGGGCATGAGAATTTGTGGACTTCTTTTTGGACATCTTTCCTCAGCGGAAGATGGGGGACTACCATGCCGCCGTCATGAGCAAAGCGGCATGGATCGGAAACATGGTCTCGAGGCCCAGGAGTTACGAGCATGGTTTTTGTGGACTTCAACAACAATGGGTTGGGGCATGGTATATGGCATCATGCCATCTATCCGCCCATTGGTGGAGCCACTCAGGGGGGGAAATGTACTACAATCAGGCAGGGTGCCAGGATTCACAAAAGCAAAAATGAAACGAAACGGCGAAACCACCATGACAAAACACAAGATTGGATGGCCAGATAGACGGGGCTGCGAAAGGCCGCTCCTCAGAGGAAAAGCGTAGCCCACAAGGAAGCGAGCACATGCACATCCATACGGACACACATGAGTCTAGTCAGAATAGAGGCAGGAGAGTGTACCTCAGCGTAGATCTTTACGCAGTCAATATAACCAGATTTGTGCAGATGGGAACGGTTTCAGGATCAACAAATTGGAATGAATACTCAAGCGTAACGTGAAACCCCACCCACGATGAACAAAACGAGCGGAATTCCGAGTGTCAAGCACGTTGCAATTGGATACTAATAGGAATCTAGTGAATAGCTCTGAATCAGAAGCTGTCTAGACATAGCCTCTGATTCCGTCGAAACGGTGGCGCTAGTGAGAAATGTGACACACTTGCTGATTGATGATGTAAAATCCCCGAAACGCCTAGCGATGCCCTGATTCGTTCCACACACAAGACGACGGAATAGAGTCTCGTGTGTTGATGACCCGCCTGCTAGTTTCCGAATCTGCGGAGCAGAGTGGATAAATGGTCGGAGTTCGAGAAACGCTATAATGTTGCTGTTAAAAAAAGGAGCACATTGTATTGCGAATATATGAATTTGTTTTCCTTGCTTGCATGGAGGTCGGTTCCGTGTGCATAGGACACAACGGGTCGTTGGAGGGTCATCGTTGATAGGTTTTCTGCCCTGAATCTTCCAAGTCACTTCACATCTTCACTCTCAAGAGGTATCGTAGCTTAATTTGGGAGATGTCGTAGACGATGTACTCATTGTAGAGCAGGTAAGCGTTTTTCTCGCACGTGGAACCTGGCGCTTTCTTAGCCACGTCGGGCATGCGTACGCCCTTGAGGCTTTCGTGAATGGCGCCAGCGTCCTTCCATGCCAGCGGAGCCGTCTGCCCTACACCCCAGGTCGAGATGCACCCCTCATCGTTGGCTCGCTTCCCTGCGTTGTAGTCGGAGTCTGTCAACTTGAGCGGTGGTGTTCCCAGCTCAGCCTCGCAGAGCAGTAAGAGCCCCGTGCCGTTGGTGCTGTACGAGCTGCAGTATCCTGCGGATTTGCTACTCATGTCGGCGAGGTAGACGCCTTTGCCGAACATGTAGCCGGAGACGGGGGCTTCAGGTGGTGCAATGCGCAGGCCCTGGCTGAGGATACCGCCGAAGTTCGTGACGCGTGAGCCGTGCCAGAGAAGGCGACGGTCACTCTTCTTGCCCATGTCGCTGAACTTGGAGGTTTGGAAGCGCGAGTCTTCACCTGTCCGTTCGATTCGGAAGATGTCTTCGATTTGGTAGGAGTAGCCGTGTGTCGAGCCGTGGGTCTTCATCAAATATGTCTCGATCTCTTTGAACTCTTTGGCGCCGGAATCCAAGGCTGTCATCTCTTGCAAGCCAAGTCCTTGGAATTGTCTGTCGAGGACGTGCACCTTGTCGTTTGACTTTTTACCTTTCGCGGTTTTCATGATTTCATTAGCTAGTTGCATGTCTGTCAACGCCTCAAGCACTTCAATCTCTCTCTGTAGATGTGGTTAACCATTGTACGTAGCATCCGAATGTCTTCCGGACCATACCTTAATGAGATTCATGTTGTCAAGGGTTGGCAGACGGCTGCGGCCCGAGACATGAGGCACGAGCGAGAAGTAGAGGTTGCTCCTATCTGCAACGGCTTGGCCATAGGGAAGGCCAGTTCCCACTGCAGTGTTGGGGTCGGCAATGAGAGCAGCAAGTTCCTTGAGAACCTCGTATCCTTTCAACAGGGACTTCTTGCTTAGCTTGCCAAGGGGCATCTTCTTTGCATCGTAGTTGAGTGAAGCCATTGTCGAGTCGAAGAGTTTGAGGTCGAAAATCAGTTTCATCAACTCTTGCACTGGCTTTTCCAGGGCGCTTTGGACAGGGATATCTTCGATTTCCTCCTCTTCTTCTTCGTCGTCCTCGCCCTTGACTGCGACTTCCCTCTTCTTCCTTTGAGGTTCCTCGTCCTCTTCCTCTTCTTCGTCCGAGTCCGCGTAATTGATCTCAATGAAGACATATTTACCACTTTTTGCGGGACCATCTCTATTCTCCCATTTGTTCCCGTTCTTGTCCTTGAATTTCTTTTCGAAGGCAGCCATGGCAGCGCCGAAAGAGCCGTCTCCCAACATCGCTGACTGGCCAATCTCGCCGACGCGACCCCAGCGTGTCCAGCACCGATAAGAGTCTTTGCCCTCAACAAGGAGTTGTATCTTGTAGAACTTGTTGTTGTTTGCATTCGAGTTGGACTGATTCAAGGTTGCGTCCCAGGCGAGGCCATCAGTATCGACGTAGACTGAGTATTGGTATTGTGTGCTCAGCTGGTCGTCAACAGGAACTTTGGGGGTTGCTTTTTTCTTTGGCGGAGGTGGTTGCTTCGAGCCCCGATTTTTTAGCTGTGTGTTAGTAGTCTCACTGTCGCCTCGCTTTCGCTTCAAGTTGGGTTTTTGATCGGCCTTGGAAGCTTTGCTTTCAGATTCGCTTTTCTCGTCGGCATCGTTGCTGCCATGGACGCCATTTGTTGGAGCAGAGGACTTATCTAAAAGATAGTCATCCACAGCAACTGGAGAGGCGGACTTCAAAGATTCTGCAAGCCAATCATAATCGACAATGATTAGATTAGGGTCTTGAAGGCCCTCCTTGATCGCTTTGAGCTTCTTCTCGTATTGAGCTGGGGAAGCGACAAGGTGGGTACATTGGTCGATTTTTGAGGCATAGGATCCACCGCAACTGGCGATCTGAGATTTGATTTGGGTGAGGGTCTTTGAAGTGAAGTCGGCATGACAGCTAGCCGAATAGGAGGCGAAGGTCACAGTGTATCCTTCAAGAGCCGTGCTCGGCACAACGGGAGGAGCCTTGGTACGAGGCATTTTTATGATATATTGTAGGTCTGGGAGGGCCGACTTTGAGTTGAAAATTGAAGAGTCGAATATCCTTTTTTAAAGAAATCCTGATGTGATACACCGACAGGATTCGACAAGAGGCAACAGCCCGTAAGCTGATTCCTGATGACCTCAATCCAGGTTAGCACCAGGCAGGAGTCGCGCTAAGAGTAGGCACGCGTCGCGCTAGGGGTAGGCAGTAACGCGCTATCACATGATTTTGCGACCGATGACGCAGTTTGTCCAGCTATTCCTGCAACACAAGCAAATTGAGAAACTCAAGGTGCACAAATTCCTGGATAGAGAATTGACTATTCGTGGTGGTGCTTTGGTTGGATAATTAGAGTGACAGTATGTCTCAGAAAGGCACAGAAGTCAACTCGCTTCTCCGCCGCCCTCTCTATGGTGAATCGTGGCTATGTTCATGCTCAAGAACCCCGCTAATCGTTCTCTTCAGTCTACGATCTCCCCACAGAACTTCTCTTCAGTCTCGCTTTTGTGGGCAAAGACGTCCCTCGCCAACAGGAGCCTATAGAGTTGGTAGATACGCAGCCTCGCCCGGTCGCTGAGGATGGTGTGTCGACATCGATATCATGCGCTCTCTGCAAATCATCTTTCAACTCGGTGCAAGAACAAAGGCAACATGTCAAGTCAGACCTTCACCGGTATAATCTCAAGTTGGGCGTAAAACAGATGCCTCCGATAGATGAAACGACCTTCGCCCAGATGATTGGTGATCTGGATGAGTCTCTATCTGGCTCAGAATCGGATAGCTCAGACGACGACGAGGATGGAAAGCCCGACGAGAGCACATTGGCATCACTTCTCAAAAAGCAAGCGAAACTACATCATAATATTCCGGGAGAAGAAGAAGGGAAGCCCACGAAGAAACTGGGTGCTGGTAGTGCACCCATGTTCTGGCTCTCTAGCCCAACGCTTGGGGAAGATACGGGTCTTGGAATATACAAGGCTCTGCTCTCAAACTTGGAGCAAGAAACCGCTGCATTGTCATTAGTTGACATCATCAAGACCAAACAACTAAAACCCACTATTGCCAAACAAAGTGAGGGTTCGAAGCAATCAAAGCCTGGCCAAAATGACCCCCACTTCTTTCTGTGCATGATTGGCGGTGGCCACTTTGCAGCGATGATTGTTTCGCTTGTCCCAGAATTAAGAAAAGGCCCTGGCGGCGTGGAAGAACGTCATGCTATTATACAAGCGCACAAAACATTTCATCGTTATACGACTAGGCGGAAACAGGGCGGGTCTCAATCTGCCAACGATAACGCAAAAGGAAATGCTCATTCTGCTGGCTCGTCGATACGAAGGTATAACGAGATGGCTTTAGAAGCAGACGTTAGAACCATTCTGAGTGAATGGAAGACAATGATTGATACTGCAGAGCTCCTTTTCATTCGCGCCACGGGAACAACAAATCGCAGGACGCTCTTCGGGCCCTATGACGGACAGGTGCTGCGCAGTAATGATAAGCGACTACGGGGATTCCCTTTCAGCACTCGTCGCGCAACCCAGGCCGAGTTACTGCGTTCATTCCGGGAACTCACCAGGTTTAAGGTTGGCAAGCTAGTTGACCCTACAGTGGAAGGCAAGCCCGCCATCAAGACTGCCTCAAAAGATCCAAAGCCCAAGCCCTCCGTGCCTAAGCTAACAGAGGAGGAAGAGACTGCGCAATTACATACAAGTCAACTCCAGGCTCTGATCAGGAGGTCCAAAGCTCCTGGGGTTCTGTCATATCTGGGCAAGAACCAACTGTCACCAGATTTCTCTTTCTGGCCTCCATCAGAACACTATCATGCGCCAACGCCACTCCATCTCTCTGCCTCGACAAACTCTCCGGCGCTTGTGCTAGCTTTACTTACCAAAGCCAAGGCCAACCCAACGGTGGAAAATGGTGATGGCAAGACACCATATGACATTGCCGCAGACACCAAAACCAGGGACAGTTTCCGCGTAGCACGACACCAGCTGGGTGAGGGCGCGTACGACTGGTCCAAATCCCATATTCCATCAGGCATGACGCAGGAGGAGTTCGACGCAAAATCCCAGCAGGACAAAGTCGCATCTGACGCGGCGGAGGCACAGCGCCGCAAAGCAGACCTCCAGCGGATCCAGCAAGAGGAAGAACAAAGAAGTGCTGGAAGGATGGAGCGGAAAGCCGGAGCAGGTAAGACTCTCATGGACAAAACCGGGTCGGAGCGGCGCGAGGAGGAAACTAGAGGGCTGACTCCCGAGCTGAGAATGAAGCTGGAGCGGGAGCGGAGAGCCAGAGCGGCTGAGGAGAGGCTGAGAAGGATGCAGGGTGCGCAATGAATTGGACCCTGTTCTGTGTCTCGCTTCTCAGATACGTGAACCATGACTGATCCAATCTACCCAAGGAGGTACTATCTAATTAGGGCCACCACGTTGACCAGGTGTATCTGTTTGAATACTTGCAATGCGGATTCCCCCGCTCCTCCAGTCCCATCCTCCCACTATAGTCAATCGGCTACCTTCCTGCCTCTTACTGACAACGGCCTAACAAGGGAACCTCCCCTAAACAACAATCTCATGCTCCTTGAACAAGGGGAAGTTCCTCTCCAGATAATCCTGCGCATCGGCGAACTCTGCGCTCAGGAGCTGGCCATGCCGCTCGCTCCGCAACGAGAACTCATATTTGTAAGGGTTCGGGCGGGTGTTGAAGCCGTCGGTGTAGTCATACGTGTCGTAGACGGCGCCCTTGACAGGTCGGATGTCAAAGCACCAGAGCACGCGCACCAGGGCGATGAACAGGTTATTGCTCGCCAGATCCGCGCCAGGGCAGATGCGGCGGCCCCAGCCGAAGCTCGAGTGGCCTAGTTTGCTGGGATGTGCGAGGCCCTTTTCGGTTGGAGTGTTCGCGACGTAGGCTTGGGGCAAGTACTCGAGCGAAGACGGTTCGACGTCCAGGAAGCGCAGTGGGTTGAAGTGGTCTGGGTTCGGGTAGAACGCCTCGTGGCGATTGATCGCCCAGCTGTTGCCCAGGATGTTGGTCCCCTTGGGGATGTAGTATCCTCGATATGTGTCAGCCTCTGTCGAAGCGTGAGGTGTTCCGCCCAGAACGGCCACGGGTCGCCACCGCAGCGCTTCCTTGCACATCGCCCGAATGTATGGTAGGGACGACTCGTCAGTGTAATCGGGTAGACGGTCACGACCGACCACGGCATCGAGCTCTGCATGCGCGGCATGAAGTGTGGTTTGGTTCGTGATGATGGCAAGGATCGCGGAGGACAGTGTAGATGCGGTCGTGTCTGCGCCGGCACCAAAGACTGAGGCAGGAAGGCTAGCGAAATCTCTGTCCCGCAGCAAGGCAAAAGCAGAGGGATCTGCATCCCTATTCTCTAGGAGTTGTCGAGCAAGGCTTTTGGGAAGTGGTCGGGCGCCCGGCTTCTTGGACTCCTCGATATCCTCTCGAACGTAGCCGAGGAGTTGGGCATTGGCCATTTGCTCTTCACGACCCCAGCCTTTGACCTCGCGTTTCCAGGGTGCGAGGAAATCAGGGATGTTCTTGAGAATAGGGAATGATTCTGCCAGATATCGGCCTGGCACGTTCACGGCAGCGTTCCAATGCATGATTTTCATGCGCTGTTTGATGATAGGTGACTGCATGCTGTCGATACGGTGGCCATATGCAATTGTAAACACAATTGAGGATGTAAACCGGTTGAGGAGATTGTCAAGGTCGTCCGCTTTGCTGAGAAGTTGCTGGCATAGCCTCGTAGCTTCAGCTTCAGCGACAGGCTTGTAGTTTTCCAAGGCTCTCGGTGTCAGAACCTGATGCATCGCTTTCCGTCTCACTGACCAGTCCTTCCCGTATGGCTGGACGAGGATGCTCGACATGTCCCAGAAGATCTCTCCCATGACGACGAAGCGAGGCCGGGAACTGTACTTCTGAGATCGCTTCTCAAGCAGATCGACCGCCACATTTGGATCGGAAACAATGACAGTCGGTCGACGGCCGAACCACACTGTGTAAATGGGGCCATACTGCCGAGACCATTCTTGAAATTGAATCCATGGATGCTTGTTAGGAACATCGAACTTGTTGCCAATAAATGGAAGCGGCTGAGGACCTGGTGGCATTCGTTTCCATAGTATTACATCGTGTATCACCACTCCAACAACGATCACGAGCGATAGCCCTGTCAGGCATGCACATACCAGGAATATGGCTGACCAGTCCATTTTGAGGGTGTCTCAGAGAAGCACACGAAGGAGGCGAGTCTACTTTTCGACTGGATCTTGAAGACTCACACTGAGGTTCTTACACCCCTGGGGTCTGGGACGAGAACTGAAAGATAAGGTTGCTGGTGGGAGATGGGCAAGGGTGGGTGTAGTGGTGACTATTAGTCCAGCATCGCGTCTGATCAATGCAATATTGTGAATTACTTCTCTCTCCCGGGAAGAGTGCAAAAAAGAAGCGACCGCTAGCCAAGGGCTGTTTGTGATAGGCACGTTGCATGATTGATGGATATCGCGGGAGACGCATTTGCGGGGCGGGTTCTCCAATGTGTGGAGAATACCCAGCACTTAGTCGATTCAATTTCCATATCAAGCCCTTCGGCAGTTGTACTTACCTACCTTTGCTCATCGGAAAAGCCCCAGCCCTGCGGTCTTCGGCGCAGTTTCGAGGTATACCCACAAGATCTGGAGGGGCGCCATGGACGATTGCCGGATTGGAAATCTGATAATTCAAAGTGTTCACGGGTCTTCACTTGGAACACTCCAGCCGAGGTTCATATGTGGAGCTAATTACCTTCGAATGCATGGGCCATCTGTTTCCGGACGAAGTTGACGACATTCACCACCGCATCAGGAGGAGATATATCCCTCCATACTGGAAGGAACAACTTCGTTCTCACTTCCGGAAGCACAGTTAGACGTTGATAATAGAAAATGCCAAGCTTCGCAAGGCTGCCCCCTTCGGGCATCAAGGTGATAATTGTTGGTGCCGGGTTCGCGGGTTTATGTGCTGCGATCGAATGCGATCGAAAAGGCCATTCTGTTATACTCCTGGAGAAGGTTGCAGAGCTAAAACCCCTCGGGGATATCATCAGCTTCTCATCCAACTCAGGCCACATCTTCGAGCGGTGGGAGGGTGTTGTCGAGGAGCTCGAGCCAATAATCCATCACAGCAGCGGACTCGACTTCCATGAGTGGACAGGGAAATTTGCCACACGACAGGTATGGGACGTGGAGAAGAAATGGGGAAGGCGTATTAACGGCCACCGTGGCGACATCCACGATGCTGTTTACCGCCATGCGAAAGCTAGAGGTATCGAGATAAGACTGGGCCAGAGCGTTAGCGACTACTTCGAGACTGATTCGGAAGCTGGAGTTGTGGCTAATGGAGAAAGACTGACAGCAGATTGTGTCTTTGCAGCTGAGGGCGTGAAATCAGCAGGTCGAAAGATTGTCCTGGGCTTCGAAGACAAACCTAAGCCTTCTGGATATGCAGTTTATCGTACTTGGTTCCCTTCGGATGAACTTGCAAAAAATGAACGGACAAAACACCTAGTCATCAATGGGGATACGCACACTGGATGGGTTAGTAAGATTGTCCATGAGAAGACCAACTGCTAACACGCTCTAGATTGGCGAGGATAAACACTTCTTAGCCGCTTCCATCAAAAATGGAAAGGAGTTTAGCTGGGTGCTCACACACAAGGACGATGCCGACATCGACGAGGACTGGCAATTCCCAGGAAAGAAAGCAGAAGTGCTCGAAAACCTAAAGGGATGGGCTCCAATTGTACATGACCTCGTCAATGCCACTCCCGAAGACCGGCTTGTCGATTATAAACTAGTATTCCGAGACCCGTTGCCCACATTCATTTCCCCTAAAGCACGAATTGCCCTCATTGGAGACGCAGCTCACCCGTTTTTGCCAACGTCGATCCAGGGAGCTAGTCAATCAATGGAAGACGGTGTAACATTAGCGATAACACTTGAGAAAAGCGGCAAGGGCAATATCCCTCGAGCCATCCGCGCCTATGAAGCTATCCGATATGAGCGCGTTCATAGGGCGCAGATGACCGGAGTGACGACCCGAGAACAATGGCACAAGGCGGACTGGGACAAGATTTGGAAGGACCCAACCGTGTTGCACCTGAAACGGGAAGCATGGCTGCTCGATTTTGATGCCGAGCCTCATGCATATTCAGTCATTGATGATGTATTGAAGAAACTGGATGAGGATGTGGCTGCGAGAGTGGGCAACATTCCAGAGCCCGCCTTGAACGGTGTACAGGCTGTGTCGCAACAGGAGGTCAACTAGCTTGCGTGAAGCGGATTAGACAGTGTGATCCATCATCCATGGGTGCAAGTGGTGAATCGTGATAGACTTTTTCAGACTGCTGTAGAAGAGAACGTTCAAAGGACCCAAGAATCGGCATGATGCCGCTGAGGATATCCGAGGTGGTTTCAAGGGGGCTGCGTTTGCCCAAGGCTGCAATAAATAAATAATAAGCGAAGTTCGTACAATTAGTTAACCTTCGCAGCACTTTGTCCTAACATTTCACATCGGAGAGCATTTTCTCTTCAAACGCTAAAACTGTCAGCCTTAGGACACAGTTTTGCTGTCAATATGCATAAGAACTGTAATTAGTATTAAATGCATCACACCACCAGTTGCGAAAACAAGCCAGTGAGACAAAAAGTATAACTGGCCTAGGGATCGCCCGTCATCTGCCGGGAGACGTGGTGTTTAGAATTTACTGAATTGGCACATTTGGGGTCGATCGCGATATGGATTCTCTTCTTCGAGCGGGCGACGGTCGATCTGCTGGTTCTCAGGGGGAGTCGATTTTGGCCTCGGCCAGAGTAATGAGGCGGAAATTCCCAATCCCCGTGAATGATGCCTCACCAGGCGCGCGGCCAGCCTGTCTGATGTAAATGCTGCTTCCCTTCACCCTTTGAGATCTTTGGGGTCTACTTATGGCACCGAGCATCGAGACTGCTCATCATCCCATGGGGGAGTTATTTAAATGTGGCTTGTAGGCACAGAATATTCGAATAACTGCCTGAATCGATCCCGCGGCATTAAATAAAGGTTTCCAGCGCCGGGAAAACATCACCGTGATCGATCTTGGGGGCCCGGGTAAGTTTTCGGCTTTGTTTGAGCCTTCGGCTCCAGGTCAGAGTGGCTCTGTGTGAACTAATTAAGCGATCAGCCTGTGGATGACTTGGAAGGGGGCCTCGTCATTCCATAGTACAGACTCCGTCCTCCGTAATTACCACTCAAGAATCAAGACGTAAGCCCAGCGATTTTCAACCAGGCCGCACGGCCGCGGCATCCTAAGGGCAGGGATCTGGTGTCCCCTCAATGGCATTGCCACCATGACGTCGATAGTTAAAAGGGAAAAGCTGGGGACTCTGTATAGTTAGTTGTGTTAGGTATGGGCATGCCAAGTTCATTCCTAGGCGACACTTGATGGAGTTTGCAAGGTGGAAAACAGTCGAATTAAATGGGTAATGGATTAATGAGCACCATGGAAACGCCGGTCTAACTACTGGGTACGGTATACTCGTACCCATGGCCAAGCTGTTCGTCTGCCGTACCCTGGTATAATCACGGCGACAAAACGCGGTGCCCGAAATCGAACAGTCATAAATTGCTATGGGATGGTCCAAGACGCCTGCACATTTGAGCAATGAGTAGTAACCTGAAAACTTCCCAATGCGGTTGAGCGTCCAGCTCTTCCATCCAATTCCTCAGCCCAGCTGACATACACGCCTCACCAGGCTACCAGGGGTTGGTTGAACAACGAATTGTGCATTGGACGGATCTCGTATTTTCTTGCGAATGTGCTGTGTGTAAGCTGGCCTTTAGCCGTACCCTTGGCCCTGGCCTCCCATTATCTGCTGCGCCTACTCCTTCTCGAGTTTTCGGTCGATTTCGCAGGAAGAGCGACGTGGCTATTCGTGTAAGCAGGTGAATTGACAATTATTTCTCCTGCACGGCAATCCTCTTCCTTCCTGGATATCCTGTGCCATCGGTCTATAGAGCCTACAAAATCCGCTCGTGTTCGAATTTTGGGCTGAAGTTGAGCGTCGATCTCGCCCACTCCCCAAACCTAAGAAACCCGGTCTAGCAAGCCGCGATCCACCAGCGCTCGGACCTCATCACTGGTCAGCTTGATTCAAGTGCTCGGCTCATTTCCACAGCTGCATCATCAGTTCCCAGTCTTACAACTCAGGACCCCCTTCCAGCCTGCGCTGCTTGTTGGCAATCGCTTTTGTCTACAATCACTCACCAATCCTTAGATGCGCGCATAAACCAGTCCGTCTAGTATAACACATTTAGCTCTGCGAACCATCGGAAGTCGCAATTGTTGCTCTCGCGGCTGAAATCATCGCAATCAATCGAGTTGCCCTGCCAAAATGAAGAAGAAGACCGTTTTCTGCACCATCACCCCGATCCCCTCTCACATTCCTCGGCAACTGGCTATTGATATGCTTCATAGCCATCAGGAAATCATTGAGCTTAACCCTTTAGTCATAGGAGTGAAGGCCATAAAAGCCCCGCAGTCCGCACCACCAGATGAGTTCTTCTCAACCTGGTACGAGATCACAGAACGAATCCAATATGTGCCTGGTATGGGAAGATTGGGATCGGGCAAGATCAACTTCAATGGTTGCTTCCACGATATGCCTTGGGGTCTACAGACACATGTATATGCCCCAATGGGTATAGACCTCCGCAATAAATGGCAGATTCGAGGCAATCAACCTGGAGAGCCTCCCGAGACCAAGGAGCTAGGAAGTGGTGCACCAGCATCAGGTTTATACCTCAGAGAAGACATCGAAATCAAGTGCAACCCAGCGATGGTCTCATTTGTGAAAAAGGAAATGAAGGCTTCTTCTAAGACTATGGTCGACCGCCTCGTCAAGAAGGCTGAATTAATCGACGCTGGCGTTTTGAGCGCTATGTTTGACGACGGGAAACTCAAGACAATAAATCCTGCCGATCGATCTCAGACATTCCAGTCATCGGGCCATTATTCACCCGGCCTACTCTCTCCTAACCCTTCATCAATGGGTGCTCCTCTATCTCCTAGCCTTTACCCACCATCTGCGCATCCAAACTATGCCCAAAACCAAGCTGCATTCGCTCAGAACCAATCTGCCTATGCCCGGCAGTCACAATATGGCAACGTCCCGCCCGCTCAAGGCCTAGCCATCGAAATGCCAGGTAGTACGCATTTCATGCAAGACAATAAACAGATGCAGCCTCAACCACATTTGCATCCTTCCAACAATCGGTTCTCATCGGCCGTCTCCGAATTATCGGCTAGCTCGCCTCAGAATTCGCATTTTCAAATGAACAGCTCCGCCTCAGACCGCCAAAGCTATGCTGGATCAGTAAGTTCGTATCCTGGCTCGTATCACCAAGGCGATGACGGAGCCATGCAAAAGTCGCCCAGTGGATATGACAAACGAGCCTTTGTTGCAGAGTTACCAGCGAGTACTGCCCAGGGACCCAATCCCTCACCGAGAAATACAAATCCAAACGCCATGTCGAGCCAACAACAGACACCACCACAACCAGTTGGAACACCGCAGATGCAGAGCGGGCAGCAATATCATTACAACCCAGCAGACTATGCCCGGGTGCCATGATCCGTTCCTATGTAAAGCACTTTCTACCCCTGGGACCTTGCCTGCATTCCATCATGTTTGAAGCCGGATCCCTTTCCCTCACGGATTTGACGTTTCTTGGCGGAGTTCAGTACAATCGCTATATCGATTTATGTCCAAGGCACGGCTTGATTGACTAGAATCGGCGGGTGTGTCCAGCACATTACCACTATACAAACGAAGACATCGTTCCACTTGTCGCGGACCTTGATACCTCCATATTGAGAATCGTGCCATCTCCCATAATCATACATGGACTTCACGAAGTTAGCTGATATATCGCCATGTTATATCACCACTGTCACTTTCAGCAATGATCAATCTGTTTTGCCCTTCATGGCATCTTTCACCCGCTCGGTCATGTTGACAACAGTAATGCACATGCCGCACCGCTTTCATGTCCTATGCTAATCGGCAGTGATTGTCTTTAGTCGGGCTCTACTGGTTAGTACCAGATCGACGATGGAATTGGGTTTTCTTCAACCGGGAAGCCGCGATCGGGGCATTGTCAAGCAGCCTGTCGGCCAAACCCATGCTTTTTGAGGAACATTCTTTCAATGGACTCGATGCCTAGAGGACATTATGCACACCATATCATCTTTTGCAGTTTCTGATACCCAGCAGATAGGAGAGCTCATCTTCGGCATACGGTCGGTTCCCTGGAATGCCGTCATTCTTGGGAATTTCACGGTTTGAGGGCATTTTCTGTTTTTCCATCTTGTTACTAAGGATATCTTCATGAGATATTGAGTGCTTTTCTGTTTATGTTGGTGCAGGGGCGATTCCTCCACAGATATCATGAAGTGAACGTAAATGGTAATGGCCACGAATGTAGTTTGCAAATGCGGAATTATTTCGTATACTATCTAGGCGCCAAGCAGTTACTCTGAATGAGAAAATCAATTGAGGACCTGGCCCCCTCCCCGCCCTTGCTTCGCTCCCGCTGGACTTTTAATATTGAAGGAAATGCGAATGCTGCAGAATACCAGTGGATCTTCCGCCCATGCACGATCCAACTGCTGAAGTATATCAGTAGAATCACGCGAAGCAGGCAAGGGGGCCAAGAGTGAGATCCGTCGATCATACGCTGCAGCAGTCGCATGTCATGCCTTATCTGACACCATCCTGGCCATGGGATTGCGTGCTCGCTGTAAGGCTGCATATCAGACAAGCTGGCCCCACGCACTCAAAGTGATCGGTACGAATGGTTCGTCCATAAATACAGCCTCCTTCCCGGCAAGAGAATCTTTCCTCCTTGAACCTTTAACCTCCATTCTAACCTTGAATGCCTGTCTCTGCTGGATCCTGTGATGCAGGAATGCCTCGACTTAGGAGCGTGAGTTTGTCGGTGTCGTGGCGTCTCATGGATTTAACTTCACTTGCGCACGACTAGAAGGTCGAAGCGTAATTTCATACAAGGTAAGTGCGGGTGAAAAACTTCATTCGCTTCAAGGGCTGCCTCAGACAAGACACGTGGTAGTGAGGTGGATGATGTTGGACATCAAACGATATGTTGCAGACGACAATCGACGCCAACAACGCCGACGACGAGGAATTGTCAACTACTAGCAGCACAACGTGGGGGTAAGGGTCATTGGGTCCACAAAGAAGACATAAACATTCACGTTCGAAGAATCATGTGAGTACTGGTACATGGGATTGAATATTATGGATCATCAAATATACATCTATTATCCCTTCCAGCCGATAGAACTGCAACTATATCCACCCCCACCGAACGCTTCTATTCCATGCCGCCATTTCTGCCTGAGAAGGAAGCACGAAACGCCGGGTTCGATCCCGTTTTGAAGCTCCCAACCATCTTTCCGTTTACCAACATGATACTGCCCAAGTCCGAGAAATAGTTGGGGAAAGGGATGTCTCTTTTTTTTCACTCATACAGATTCACCGAAATTGTACACGCCAGCTATGTTCCACCGCTTTCGCAGCCTTGAAACCACTTAAGCTGGGGCGGAGCAGATGATACCTTGCTCGAGCTATTGGGAAGGTGTTAGCTTCTTGTGGTCTGGGATGCAAGGCTTCTGTGGTAGCACTTACGATGGGCAGCAAGCAGCAGCGGGCTCTTTGTCCGATGGCTGCGCAGATCTCCCCGAAGTTGTCGGGATCAGTTGGGGTCTCCGGGGCTGTTGAGGTTCTTGTTAGTTGGTGCTCATGAGGGCTGGGACATTCAGCAACTTACGTGGTGCACAGTCGAGGTCGGCAACACCGAGAACATCAGTCGCGCAGCACAGTGGGCTGCTGCTTGCACCGGAGCAGAGGGCAGCTTGACGGTCTAGCAGGGTGCTCCTTCCTGGAACAGCAGCGGCCATGGCAGTGGTTGCGCCGACAAGGGCAACGACGATGGTTTGGAAGCGCATGATTGCGTGTGTGTCGGAAGTGGGTTGGTTCTTTTGAGTAGAAGTATTTGGTAAAAGATGAAGGAAGTATGTTGAACGTGATTTGATGGATTGAGATGGAATAAAGAACGAGAAAACGGGAGGAAGCTTGAGGACGACTTTATACCTTTGCGAGCTTGTCCATGGCCACGAGTTTCCCATCATTCAACTCTGCTGGCAACGGTACGACTATGCCAGGTGCCAGGGTTCTTTCAGCTGGGTTGTACCATGATCCTGTCGATGACGACGATCATATCAAATGAACCGAACAGCGTTCTGTCCACATACTCCCCCTTATGACAAGGTATTGGAGCAAGGCTTCGGCCAGAGGCCAACTACGGGGCACTTCCCTTCAGCAACGATCGGCGCCAGGCTCCTTTACATCATTGTACCTGCGTAGATCGTGCCATGAAAGGCAACTTCGTCTACGACATGGCGAATCAGATTTCCCCAGCTCAGAATGCCATCCTTGAAGCGATTACTATCGATTTTTCAAGGGAAGCCCATAGTCAAGAGATTAGTGTCATCAGAAGCGCATTGGAATGGGCAGAGCCGCTCAAATGATTGGATGATTGTGCTGAGTTACTTGTCAGTGGACCTCAAGGTACATGCTGAGACACAAGCATGGCAAAGGCCTGGTTATTGGTCCTAGGTGTCGGTCAGTTACCTGGGAATGGAATGGTTTTTGGGTGATCTCCGAGCCGTTTTGTCGATCAAGAATTGGAGAGCCTCCTTTGTGGCACTTTGTGGATGCTGAGCAAAGTATTCTGTACTCCGCACTTGGTATAGGGCTCGGGGCTCAGGGCTGAGGGCTCGTGGGCATTGCCTTGGTTCGAGTAACTAGAATTGGACTAATGAGTAAACCGCCTGATCTTTGACCCTTAAAATGAAGCTTCAGTTTAAGGGTTCACGTGTTGGACATGGACAAATGATGTAGTGTGGCAAGGATTGTTCCTTGCAGTGATCCTCGCAGTGATCCTCGACCTTCTCCAACCGTTTGAAGCCAATTTGCCGATCATTGTGGAGATGCCGTTCTTTGGCTGTGGCTGTGGCGCGGGTTGGCGCCGTCTTGAGACATGCGCTGCTACAACTGGGATGGACCTTGCCGGGTAAAGAGAAGAGTGAGGATCGACTGCGACAATAATATCTCGTAGTCTGTCAATGGGTCAAAATTCAATGCAGGAAGCTAAATGCCTAGAAGTCCCTTCGCTCGCTAACTTTGTTCATCAAAGATTCCCATGACAATCCATGGCAAAGTTGCGCCGCACACGGCTTTCGCGCATCAAGTTTCCTGGTCAAGCTGAAATTAGCACGGGCACAGGCTATGATGTCAAATGTTCTTCAAGCGAAGCATCAGCCGCAGCTGGTACGGATGCTCATTATTGGGATTACGCGAACGCATACGGCATGGCAGAGCGCTACTCATACAAGCGGTTGAACTTACAGGTTTGACTTGAAAACTACCAGGTATTGTACTCCGTATTATTGAACCTAAAGTGACTTGTTCTGACATGCCAACTTTTGAGTTTTCAAGCTGTCCCACACTACCATCTATTGAGTAATTACGATATCAGTTGCGTGGGAAAGGCCAGGCGCCAGATACGTGAGGTTCAATCAATTAACTCCACGGTGCACACAAGCTCGGGACACACGGACGGAAGGAAGGGACGAAAATGCAATTAGTACATATATTTGCTATTTAGAAATACCCTTCGCTCTCTCCCGTGGTTGATTTATTGCGCCGGTGGATTAGTGGATGTCAAGAGACCTTTTCGACGTCGATCGCGCAAATCAGGAGTAATGGCCTTGGGATAGCTGGAGAATTGCTTCCAAGAGCTCGCGTAATCTTGCAGTCCCCACGGGTATCCTTGTTCGTACAGTATTGGAGAGCTTCCAATCAGATATACTTTGTAGGGAGACACTTGGTCGGTCCAATCAAGGCGGCTGTGGTCAGAAAGCGTTGCGCCTGGGTAGCGTCGATCGGCTAAGTGGCAAGTGTTCATGGACTTCTGTGTTGCAACAGCCATATTCAAGGGGGTTGAAGAAAATCCCATTGTCGAATTGGATACTAGATGCCACTCGACGAGTTGTAACCTTAGATATCTCCAAAGTGTGTCAACTCAGCTATGTGGAAGTGGGTGAATTGAAGCTGAGGCAGTTGACGTTTCGAACCCCCAGAGCCCAACACAACTATCTTGGAATTGTCAACATCGCACAGGAGGTTGGACCATGCGAAAGCAGCACTAAGACAAGTCGCAGCAATGACATAACTGTGTGGATGAGTGTCACCAAGCTCTCCGAGGTTGCTGTAAGCGAGTTCGCTCAATCCGAAGCACTTTTAGTCGGCAATCTCATTTCTCTCACACCACCCTCTATTCACCTTGACGTCACGGGAACCTGTGCAGGAGACTCTTGGAAACAATTCAGTGACCTAGTTCTCCGTACGGAGCCCTTTGATACGGCTGATCAGTGTTTCGCGGCTCAGTGAGCGTAATACTCAGCGTACAAGTCACTGTCCCATCCGTCGAGAAAGGTACCAAGTCAGCTTTACCACCCACTCTTAGGTAATCTTCCACAGAAACAAACCTGGAGTAGAGATAAAGCAATGACCATGTCACACAATGGTGGAGTTGATCAAATCATTCAAGCCATTCCATTCGTACTAGGTACCGAAGCTATCACTATGGAACAAAGCCAGAGCATGCATTCGTCAGCCTTGACTACCCCACACAGGTTGTGATCCGTCTAACCAACAATGCGATTTGAGAGGCTACATCGTTTCGAGCATGGTGCTTAGCTTATCCAGACCATTGCATCCGAAAAGTTTATTCGCGAGTCTGCCGGGTTTTGCCTCCCTGTGTTTCCCATAGCTTCGATAAAAGAACCCTGTTGATTCCTTCTGTTTGGCGCTATCGTCGCTTGGGACCAGAGGTCTCTACAGCCCATTGGCTTTCTGGCTTGATGTTGGAGGCAAGACTAGCGTGGAAAAGTCATTCAATCAAATCGAGCATTGAGGTTCTGTCTTCTGTCAAATCTATGTACGCTGTTCTGTTTTATATACACATTTACTAGTGTATTCATCAGG
>Ga0105239_10003624_pt1 | contig 18873 bp, 21 predicted proteins | sample KBSC44metaG_FD_92761 | JGI IMG/M metagenome (GOLD analysis project Ga0105239, IMG submission 92761) | Corn rhizosphere microbial communities from Kellogg Biological Station, Michigan, USA - KBS C4-4 metaG | ecosystem: Host-associated > Plants > Roots > Rhizosphere > Soil | place: Michigan, USA...
GCGCCCGACGGCGTCGCGATCCCACGCGCGCTGTTCGCGGCACTCGGCGAGCGGCCCGACGTGATCATCACGTCGGGCGGGACCGGCATCTCGCCGACCGACGGCACCGCAGAGGCGACGGCCAACATCGTCGACTATCAGATCCCCGGCCTCGCCGACGCCATCCGGCGGTCCGGGTTGCCGCACGTGCCGACGTCGGTGCTGTCGCGTGGCGTGTGCGGCGTTCGGGACGGCATCCTGATCGTCAACCTGCCGGGATCACCGGGGGGCGTCAAGGACGGTCTCGGAGTGCTCGCCGACGTGCTCGAGCACGCGCTGGACCAACTCCGTGGGAAGGACCACACCCCATGACCGCAGTCGTCGTGCGCGTCGCGCTGAGCACGGATCCGATCGATCTCGCCGAGCACGAGGCGTTGGTGGGCAACCGCGCCGCGGGGGCCGTGGTCGGCTTCGCAGGCGTCGTACGCGACCACGACGGGGGACGGCACGTGACCCGTCTCGAGTACTCGTCGCACCCGACGGCCGAACAGACACTCATCGAGGTGGCCAACGAGATCGCCCTCGGCTGTCAGGGCGTGCGGGCCATCGCGGTCAGCCATCGCATCGGAACGCTGCAGATCGGAGACGTCGCACTGGCTGCCGCCGTGGCCGCCGACCACCGGCAGGCCGCATTCGAGACGTGCGCCCTGCTGGTGGACACGGTCAAGGCACGGCTACCGGTGTGGAAACACCAGTTCTTCGGCGACGGCTCCGAGGAGTGGGTCGGATCCGCCTGACGGCGCGCTGACTACGCGCCGGGAGGCGGAGGCAGCAGCGGCGCGGGGGCAGGTGCTGGTGCTGGTGCGGCCGGATCGCCCGGGGCGACCGGAACGTTCGGGCCGGGCGCCTGGTCCGGGTACGGGGTGTTCATCCCGCGCTGTGCCAGGCCCATCATCAGGGCTTCCTTGCCGCTGATGTCATGGTTCTGGACGGCCTGCCACAGATCCTTGAGGTAGCTGACGTTCGGGCTGTCGCCGGGACCCGCGGCGTTCGGGTCCATGGTCGAACCGGGAGGCGGAGCGTCCGGGCTGGCGAGGTGCGGGATGCCGTTCGGGGGAGTCGGCAGGTCGCCGCTGATCGCCTGGTTGGCGGCGTCGAATGCCGGCGCCGGGATGTTGACGGCGTTCAGCGGTGCCAACGGATCCGGTGCGGGCGCTGCCGCAGGAGCGGGCGCGGGGGCAGGCGCAGGAGGCACGACCGGGAGCACCGGATCGAGCGGGAGGTCGCCGGTGTGCAGTGCCCAGGCCTGAGGCTGGTCGGCCGGGGCCGGGCCACCGTCGACGACGTCCCAGTTCGCGGCTTCGATGACGGGTGCCGGCGCATCGGGTGCCGGTGCGTCGACGGGAAGCGGTGCATCGAGCGGCGCGATGGCAGCAGTGTCGACCGCAGGCGGTGGGCCGACGGGCAGAGGCGCGTCGAGTGCAACGGCAGCCTCGGGCGGAGGCGGCGGCAGATCGGGCGCAGGAGGCGGCGGGACGTCCACGGGGGCGTCGAGCGGGGCGAAGCCCTCCGGAGGAGGCGGCGGGGCCATCGGGTCGAGCGGCGGCGGAGGCGGCAGCTCACCATTCAATTCAGGGTTGTCCAGCGGCTGCGGTGCGTCCTTGACCACGTTGCGCGGCGTCGCGGCGGACAGGCCGTGCCCGCACACCGGCCACGCGCCGCGGCCCTGTGAGGCCAGCACGCGCTCGGCGACGGCGATCTGCTCTTCCTTGGTGGCCATGTTCGCGGCCGGTGCGAACTCGCCGCCACCGTGCGAGGCCCAGGTGCTCGGCGAGAACTGAACGCCGCCCTGGTATCCGTTGCCGGTGTTGATGGCCCAGTTGCCACCAGACTCACAGCGAGCGACCTGATCCCATTCGCCGTCGGTGGCTGCGCCAGCCTGCCCGGCGAGGGCGATGCTTCCCGTTCCGATCACGGCGCCGGTGAAGGCGATCTTCGCGACTTTTACGGCTGAACTAGCGGGCTTGCGATGCCGACCCATAGGTGCAGGTAAATCCTCTCGTAAACGCCTGCGAGGTCAGCTGTCGGGTTCGGGTTGGAGAGGCTACCCGGCCTCCGTCGCTCGTGGCGACTTCGGCTTCACCCCAAGGAGCCGAGGCTCCTGGTCCTGCTATATCGGTGGACCGGTTGGGTCCCCCGCCTCCATCCGTCTGTTTTCAGCTGGTGCCCAATGGATGGAATTCGGCGTTATCGGGCACAGCGGGCCACCCGAGGGGGGTCGTGTGGCTTGGGTCCTGACCGTAACGGGTACTCGAGTCCCCGTCACCTTTTGACGGCGTCGGCGATTCAGCGTGTGGCAAATCTTGTGAGGACATTAAAAGGGCAGCACGCCGACGCGTTTTCGCAGGGTTTTCTTCCCGCCAATGTCACGTGGGACAGTTTGTGACCGTTTCGTTATGTGACGCAAATCACCATCAACCGCCGGCGAAGGGCGGTAAGACATCAACGGTCTGATTTGTTTGGAGCGGTTCGGCCCGATTGCGAACGGCGAAGCCGTCGCACAGGAATGAGCACCTCGCCAGCACGTTGGCCAGGTTCGGGTTGCGGGCACCGAGTCGCTCGACCAGGTCGTGCACCGACGACCCCGCGGCGACCGCTAGCGTCTCTTCTTCCGCGCCAGCCGCGGCCCGTGCCGCCGCGAAATAGCGGACGTGCACTTCTATCTCAGTCTGCACGTGCGTCACGTCAGCCCCCGATCGCGCTCATCGGGCGGTCGGGCTGGACGAAGTCGGGATCGTTGATGCCGTGCCCCGCCGGTTTGGCCCACATCGCCGCGCGCCACGCCGCCTCGATCGCGTCGTCGTCCGCGCCGGTGCGCAGCAGGCGTCGCAGATCGGTCTCCTCCTGCGAGAACAAGCAGCTGCGGATCTGGCCGTCGGCGGTGAGCCTGGTCCGGTCGCAGGAGCCGCAGAACGCCTCCGAGACCGACGCGATGACGCCGACCGTGCCTGCACCGCCGTCGACTTGCCACAGCTGTGCTGGGGCCGATCCACGGGGCGCGGAGTCCGGCTGCAGGTCGAAGTGACGGCGCAGGGTGGCAAGGATGGCGTCGGCCCCGATGGTCTGGTCGCGATCCCAGTGGTGGCCCGCGTCCAACGGCATCTGCTCGATGATCCGAAGTTGATATCCGTACTCGACGCAGTAGCGCAGCAGCGTCACGGCGTCGTCGAGTCCCGTCACCGGATCGAGGACGGCGTTCACCTTCACCGGGGCCAGGCCGACCTGGGCGGCAGCGGCAAGACCCTCGAGAACGTCGCGGAGCCGATCGCGCCGGGTGATGCGGGCGAAGTGGGCGGGGTCGACGGTGTCCAGGGAGACGTTGACGCGGTCAAGGCCCGCCGCCTTCAGCCGCGCGGCGCGTCGCGCCAGTCCGATTCCGTTGGTGGTCAACGCGATCTCGGGACGCGGGCGCAATGCTGCGGCCGCCGCCACCATCGCGTCGAGCTTCTTGGACACCAGCGGTTCGCCACCGGTGAATCGGATGCTGGTGATGCCGAGCCGGGTGACGGCGATGCCCATCAACCGGCCGAGCTCGGATGCGCTGAGCAGGTCGTCGCCGGGCAGCCAGTCCAGGCCCTCGGCGGGCATGCAGTAGGTGCAGCGCAGATTGCAGCGGTCGGTCAGCGACACCCGAAGGTCGGTGGCGGCGCGGCCGAACGTGTCGAGCAGCGGGCCAGTGGTCGGGAAGCCCTTCGTTTGGAGACCCGGCGCCACGGTGGCCGTCCGCAGCGACGGAAGGCCGAGATCGGTGGACGTCATCCCGGCACCCCCACCCGGCCGGCGGGCACGTCGTTGGGCACGATCTCCTTGCCGAGCGGCATCAGCGACACCGGGATCAGCTTGAGGTTGGCCAGTGCCAGCGGGATGCCGATGATCGTGATCGCCATCGCGAACGCGGTGATGACGTGCCCGATGGCCAGCCAGATACCGAACAGGATCAGCCAGATGACGTTGCCGATCAGGGCGCCGGGGCGCGCTCCTGGCTTGTCGACGACGGTGTTGCCGAACGGCCACAGCGCGTAGACGCCGATGCGGAACGCGGCGAAGCCGAAGGGGATCGTGATGATCAGAATGAAGCAGACGATGCCGGCGATGAAGTAACCCAAGGCCAGCCATAGACCGCCGAAGATCAACCAAATGACGTTCAGGATCAGGCGCATCTTCCCTCCAGCGGTTATCCCAGCCTACCGAGTGCGGCCCGAGCCGCGTGTGCGGGAGTAATCGAGTGCTGGTCGGGATGGCGTCCGAGTAGGATCATTGCATTCGCGTCCTGCGCAGGCGGGACGCTTTCATTATGTGACCAGGTATCTAGCGATACGACGAGCGGGTGGAGGACCAGTGCCGACCGGCAGGGTTAAGTGGTACAACGCCGAAAAGGGCTACGGCTTTCTGTCCCAGGAGGAAGGCGAGGACGTCTACGTCGGTTCCTCGGCGTTGCCGTCCGGGGTTCAGGACCTCAAAGCCGGCCAGAAGGTCGAGTTCGGCATCGCCGCGGGACGGCGCGGCCCGCAGGCGTTGAGCGTCAAGGTGATCGACCCGCCGCCGAGCGTCGCCCGCAACCGCCGCGAGGCCGCGACCGTCGAGCACAAGCACACCCCCGACGAACTGCACGGCATGGTCGAGGACATGATCACGCTGTTGGAGGGTGCGGTGCAGCCCGAGCTGCGCAAGGGCAAGTACCCCGACCGCAAGACCGCTCGGCGGGTGTCCGAGGTGGTCAAGGCCGTCGCGCAGGAGCTCGACGCCTAGATCTGGCCCTCGAATGTCGAGTTGTCGTTGACTTCAGGCGATTCTGTCGACGAGAAGTCCACGTTCGCATAGTGCCGCCCGGGTCCGAGCGACGACTGTCGCCGGACGGTATCTCAACATCTCGCTGCTGACTCGGACGATCGCCCAGCCGAGCGCGTTGAGCTCGGCAATCCGATCGATGTCTCGACTTCGTTGGCTGGCGTCGGTCCAGTGCTGTGCACCGTCGTACTCGACGCCCACCTTGTACTGGCGCCAGCCCATGTCCACGCGTGCGACGAAGTATTCGTCGGTGTCGTAGACCTCGATCTGCGTGGTTGGCGGTGGCAGCCCTGCAGCGTCCAGGAGCAGTCGGGTGCGTGTCTCCTGAGGCGACTCGGCGCCGCCGTCGGCGAGGCTGATTGCGTTGCGCAACTGGATGATTCCGCGTGCACCGGCGTGACGTTCGATGAGTAGGTCGATGTCGGGCGTCTTGAGCTTGGTGGCTTGCACGAGCGCATCGAGTCGAATGATCGCGACTTCGAGGCCTCGCCGGCGGCCGATGTCGAAAGCCGTGCGCGCGGGGGTCGTCGCCCGTATGCCGTCGATGATGCAGATCTCGTCCTCGGCCAGCACATCGCTGTGCACGACGATCCCGTCGACCTTGTCGCGCCCCTGCCTGTTGAGCTCTGCGGGAAGGTTCGGATCAATCCAGCGGGTTCCGTGCAACGCCGCAGCCGACATGCCCGCGACGACGGCACGCCGCCGGGAGAACAGCCAGGCTGCGACGGCCTTGTCGGTGGCGGTCAGTTCAGCGCCACGCGGGACGTACACGTTTCGATGGACTGCGACATAGGCGCTGCGGAGCCGATGGTCGGTCACCGTCCCTGCTGCGAGTTCCTCCGTGCCGACGAACGGCCACCTAGGTGCTGCCACGGATGTTGGACTCCGTCGCGGGCCGTGGCGTTCCGCGAGACGGCGCGAACGTCGATATTTCGGTGACATTTGGCTGGTTTCGCACCGATAGGTCGACGTTCGAGGGGAAGAATCGACGACCGTGGCCTCATACGTCGCGCCCAAGGGCGACTTCAACCGCGACACCAACTACATCACCACCCGTATCACGGCTGACGGCCGTGACGGGTATCCCGTCGAACCCGGGCGCTACCGGCTCGTCGTCGCAAGGGCCTGCCCATGGGCCAACCGGGCGATCATCGTGCGCAGGCTCCTCGGCCTGGAAGACGTTCTGTCCATAGGCTTTTGCGGCCCGACGCACGACCAGCGCAGCTGGACGTTCGACCTCGACCCCGGCGGCGTGGACCCGGTGCTGAAGATCCCCCGCCTGCAGGACGCCTACTTCAAGCGGTTTCCCGACTACCCGAAGGGCATCACCGTCCCGGCGATCGTCGACGTGCCGACGGGCCAGGTGGTGACCAACGACTTCGCGCAGATGACGCTGGACCTGTCGACCGAATGGACGGCCCATCATCGGTCCGGCGCACCGCAGCTCTACCCGGAGCCGTTGCGCGCGGAGATCGACGACGTGGCCAAGCGCATCTACACCGAGGTCAACAACGGCGTGTACCGCTGTGGGTTCTCCGGCTCCCAGGAGGCTTACGACGCGGCCTACGACCGTCTGTTCACCGCGCTGGACTGGCTGACCGAACGCCTCAGTGCGCAGCGATATCTGGTGGGGGACACCATCACCGAGGCCGACGTCCGCTTGTTCACCACGCTGGCCAGGTTCGACCCCGTCTATCACGGCCACTTCAAGTGCAACCGGTCCAAGCTCGACGAGATGCCGGTGCTGTGGGCCTACGCGCGCGACCTGTTCCAGACTCCCGGCTTCGGCGACACCGTCGACTTCGTCCAGATCAAGAAGCACTACTACGTCGTGCACACCGACATCAACCCGACCCAGGTCGTGCCGAAGGGCCCCGACCTGTCCAACTGGCTGACCCCGCACGGCCGGGAAGCATTGGGCGGCAGACCCTTCGGCGACGGCACGCCGCCTGGGCCGCCACTGGAGGCCGAGCGGGTGCCGCAGGAGAACTCGGCAGGCTAGGGCCAGACCGTGCGCACCGACCATTCGGCGTGCGGCCACGGAAACACGTTGCCCTGCTCGTCGCGCACCAGCGTCGGCAGCTGCACCGCGATGCCGGTCAACCTGCCGCGGCGCGGGTCGACGGTCGGAATGGTCACCGCGAGCCTGCTGTTGGGCCGGAACTCCTCGACCACGCTGTCGCCGGAACCCTCGTAGGCGCGCAGCAGCACCCACGGTGCCCGCGAGATCGACGGCGGCACCGACAGCTGCACGGGGTCGCGGGACGTGACGACGAGCTCGCCGATGGTCTCCGCGACGTCGCACTTGGTGATCTCGAGGACGTCGCAGAACCGGTACGGCCCGACCCGAACCAACTGACCGTGCGTGTACGCGCTGATCTCCGGGTGCTGCTGGCCCGGGTCGCGCGTCAGCCGCCAGATCAGCACGCCGGTGGCCGCCGATGCCAGCACGGCGACCGTAATCAGTACCGCCAGAATCTTCTTCACTGCCGAGGCACTGCCGCTGAGTCGGGAAGTCCGCCCTCTTGCTCGGCGAACACCGGCCGGTTGCCGCCGAAGCCGGGAATCAGCGAGTCACCGTTGTAGCTCACCAACGTCTGGGCGAGCCCGACGATGAGCGCGGCGCTGATCGCCGTGAAACCGACCCACAGGTCGGTGTAGATCAGCACGCCCGTCGCGCCGCCGGCGACCCAGCCCAGCTGCAGCAGCGACTCCGAGCGGCCGAACGCCGATGCGCGCGACTCCTCGGGGAGATCGTCCTGCAGCGATGCGTCGAGCGATACCTTGGCGATCGCACTGCACCCGGATGCGACGAGGGTGGCGACCGCGGCCATCAGCAGATTGCCGGTGATCGCCGTGGCGATGGCGACGGCCGTGACCGCGATCGTGGTCCGCACCACCAACTTCGCGGGATGCCCCAGCGAGAGTCGGGCGCCGGTGAAGTTGCCCGCGAAGTTGCCGATCGCGGCTGCGGCACCGATCAGACCGAGGATGCGCAACTGCTCCCATCCGCTGGCGGCGTGCGACTTGGCCACGAACGCTGGATAGAGGAATAGGAAACCCGTCATCACCTTGATGGTGCAGTTGCCCCATAGTGAGGTAATGATGTTGCGGCCCAACGGTTGTCGTGCCGCCTTCTCGGGCTTGCGGCGGAGCTGCTCGGTGGGGGCGTGATACGTAAGGGTGGTCGGCACCTCGCCCTCGGTGACCTCGACCCATTTCGGAATGCGCATCGACAAGACCGCGCCGCAGGCCGTGACGGCGACGACCACGTACAGCGCGCCGGGCATGTGGAACATGTTGAACAGATACTCGAATCCCGCGGCGATGGCGCCGCCGAGCATGGTGCCACCGAGCAGGCCGAACACCGTCAGTCGCGAGTTGACCCGGACCAGGTCGATGCTCGGTGGCAGCACCCGCGGGGTGACGGCGCTGCGCAGCACGCTGAAAGACTTGGACAGCACCATCATTCCGAGGGCACAGGGGTAGAGCACCCACGACGGGAAGCTGCCAGTCGCCGTGTCGTAGTTGGCGATCAGCACCACCGCCAGCGCAGTGCGTGCGGCGAACGACATGGCAAGTGCCACGCGACGACCGTGCTGGAAGCGGTCGAGCGCAGGGCCGATCAGCGGGGCGATCACCGCGAACGGCGCGATGGTGATCAACAGGTACAAGGCGACCTTGCTCTTGCTCTCGCCGGACGCGGCGGCGAAGAACAGCGTATTGGCCAGCGCGACGGCCATGGCGGCGTCGACGGCGAAGTTGGCCATCACCGGCCAGGTGAGGGCGGTCAGCCCTGACTTGTCGGCGCCGTCGGCGGTGGCCGCACGGTGGAACAGGCCGTACATCTTGGAGCCCATTTCGCGGCTGCGTTGCGCTGCGGCCCTGGTGACGGTGACCCGTTGTCCTGCGGACTGCCCGGCGCCGCGGGGCGGGGTGTCGGCGCGCGGCGCGCGACGCTCGGTTGACTGCGTCTCGTCCAGCGGCGGTAGCCAACGGTTGGCGCTCGGGCCCTGCTGGTTGTGCGGCGCCCTGCGTCGATGACCGGCGTCGCCGCTCGGGTAATTCGCCATGCCGGGGTGCTCGCCGCTGTCGGCGGGCGGCCGCGGCGGGTAGTAGCGGGGATCCCTCGGGTCACCGGCACTGCCGGGGTCACGACGGGATCCGCTCACGCCTCCGATTCTTCCCCATCGCCACCACAGCCGCCCGTAGGGCGACCGGTGTGGCCTTGCCATTGAGTTATCAGGCAGTATTGATGCCGATGGACAGCATGATCGAAGCCGCCGAGCACGACGCCGCGGTCCCCCCGACGGATAATCGGGAGGATCTTGCGACGGTGCTGACGGGTGCCATTGACCTGGCCCGTGCGGCGATCGTCGAAGTCAACGGGTCCGACGCCGTCGGCGACTACCTTGGCGCCAGTTTTGACGACCCGACCGCCGCAACCCATCGCTTCCTGGCCAGCATGCCTGGTTACCAGGGCTGGCAGTGGGCCGTCGTGGTGGCGTCCTACCCCGGCGCCGACCACGCCACGATCAGCGAAGTGGTCCTGGTGCCAGGGCCGACGGCACTGCTGGCGCCGCAGTGGGTGCCGTGGCAGGACCGTCTGCAGCCCGGCGACCTGAGCCCCGGCGATTTGCTGTCCCCGCCAACCAACGACCCCCGGCTGGTGCCCGGCTATGTGTCGTCGGGTGATCCGGACCTGGACGAGCTCGCAGGCGAGCTCGGTTTGGGTCGCCGCCAGATGCTCAGCGCGTGGGGCCGCATCGAGGCCGCACAGCGCTGGCATGACGGCGATTTCGGACCGGAATCGACGATGGCCCGCTCCACGCGCCGGGTCTGCAGGGACTGCGGCTTCTATCTGCCGCTGACCGGATCGCTGGGAACGGCGTTCGGCGTGTGCGCCAACGAGATGTCGGCCGACGGCCGCGTGGTGGCCGACGAGTACGGCTGCGGCGCGCATTCGGAGACCCCGGCGCCGCCGGGAATCGGGTCGCCTGCGTTCGATCCGTTCGACGACGGCGTCATCGAGGTCACCGACGTGGTTCCCGAGGCCCCGGTAGAAGACGTGGCCCCGGTAGAAGACGTTGTCGAGGAAGCCGGCGAGACCGCGCCCGACGAACTCGAGGTCGAGCCGGTCGAACCCGTGGAGTCTGCGGAGCTGGTCGCGCCCACCGAACCGGCAGAACCCGCAGAACCGGCAGAGCCCGAAAACTAGCCCGTCTCTGCGGCCGCCTTGATGCGCGCCAGCGAGTCGTTCATCCCGTCGACCAGTTCGCGCTCGAAGCTGGGCACCCCACCGAAGAAGGTGCTGACCAGCAAGTTGGACGTCGCCTTCACCCCGTTCTCGGCGTGCCGACGTTCGACGACGCGGGTGCCCGTGGCGGTGGGCTCCAGTTCGTAGGACCAAATCGTGTTGTTCGCGTTCACCCGGAAGGCCAGCTTCTGCTCCGGGATCACCTCGATGACCTGGGCCGTGGTGGGCCACACCATGAACTTGCGCCGGTTGACGTTGATCGTCTTGGTGCCCTGTCGCAGCGGGCCGAGCGCCTTCATCAGCCGGCACTGCGGGCTCCAGCGCGGCATGAGCCGAAAGTCGGAGATCAGCGCCCACACCTTCGCGGGCGGTGCAGCGATGTCGATCTGCGCCTGCAACAGCGGTTGCGCCATGGCTCCTCCGTCGGTCAGGTGAGTCCGGACTGGGCACCGCGGGAGCCGCGGCGGACCGCGCGTCGCTGCCACAGAAAGATCGACGTGCCAAGCACTCCCACGCCGAGCCCGGCAATGGTGACCGGCCGCCAGGCGTGCAGATCGTGCACCGTGAAGGCCAGTACGACGGCGATGAGCCAGCCCGCGGCGATCGCGACGATCACCGGCCACGGCTGCAACAGCGCAGCGGGCAACGGGGGCGGCGCCGGCGCGTCGGCGCCGTGCGAGTGTGTCGTCTCGGCCATCGCGGACAAACCTAGTCGATGCGGCACGACGCGGGTATGCGCCGAAATGGTCGTCTGCATCGGATCGAGTAGTGGTGTCGGTACTCTTTGGCACGTGACCGACGCCGATGCGCGACTGGCCAGCGACTTGTCGCTCGCCGTGCTGCGTTTGGCACGGCAATTGCGCTTCCGTCGGCCGGACTCGCCGGTGTCGCTGTCGCAGCTGTCGGCGCTGGCCACGCTCGGCAAGGAGGGTCCGATGACCCCGGGCGCACTCGCCTTCCGTGAACGGGTGCGGCCGCCGTCGATGACCCGGGTGATCGCGTCGCTGTGCGAGCTCGAATTCGTCGACAGGGGTCCGCACCCCGACGACGGCCGCCAGGTACTGGTGTCGGTGTCGGAGAAGGGCGCCGAGCTCCTCGAAGTAGAGCGCCGCGCCAGCCGGGAATGGCTGCAACAGCGGCTGGCCGCGCTCGATCCAGAACAGCGCAAGACGCTGCTCGTCGCGGCGGATCTGATGCTGGCCATCGTCGACGAAGGCACGTGAGCGCTCAACTCATCGTGGTCGACGACCCCGCCGATCCGCGGCTCGACGACTTCCGAGATCTCAACAGCATCGATCGACGACCCGACCTGCCCAGCGGCAAGGGCCTGGTGATCGCCGAGGGCGTCCTGGTTGTGCAGCGCATGCTGGCGTCGCGGTTCGTCGCCCGCGCGTTCCTCGGCACTGAGCGCAGACTCGCCGAGCTGACCGCCGATCTGCACCGAACCGACGCCCCGTTCTACATCGCCAGCCCCGAGGTGATGGCCGACGTCGTCGGCTTCCATCTGAACCGGGGAGTGCTGGCGGCTGCGCCGCGTCCACCGGAACTGTCAGTCGCCGAGGTCCTCGAGCACGCCCGCACGGTCGCGGTGCTCGAGGGCGTGAACGACCACGAGAACCTCGGCTCCATCTTCCGCAACGCCGCGGGCCTCAGCGTCGACGCGGTGGTGTTCGGCAGCGGCTGTGCCGACCCGTTGTACAGGCGCGCCGTCCGGGTCTCGATGGGCCACGCGCTGCTGGTGCCGTATGCCTGGGCGCCGGATTGGCCGCGTGATCTAGAAATGCTGCAGGACAAGGACTTCCGGCTGCTGGCCATGACGCCCAATCCTGCGGCGAGCTCGTTGGCAGAGGCGATGCCCGCGTTGGCCGATCAGCGGGTCGCCATCCTGGTCGGCGCGGAGGGGCCCGGTCTGACCGAACGGGCGATGCGGGCGTGCGACGTCCGGGTGCGCATTCCGATGTCGCGCGGGACCGACTCGCTCAACGTCGCGACGGCCGCCGCCCTGACGTTCTACGAACGTTCCAGGACCGGCCACTAGGCTGTCCGCGTGACCGACGACGCGACTCCGTGGGGGACAGGGCTGACCGTCGCCGCCTTCGTTGCGGCGGTGACCGCGGCGGCGATCATCGTGCTGAGCCTTGGCCTCACTCGCGTGCATCCGCTGCTGGCGGTCGGACTGAACGTGGTGGCCGTCGGTGGGCTGGCGCCCACGGTCTGGGGCTGGCGCTCGCGACCCGTGTGGCGGTGGTTCGTGCTTGGCAGCGGGGTTGGCGTGGCAGGGGGATGGCTGACGCTGCTCGGGATGGCGCTTGGCGCGTAACGCCTTTCGCGCGCGTCAGGTCAGCTGTGCCGACGTGTAGGAGGCGTTGACGAACCCCAACACGTCGTCGTCGGAGGGGAACGCCAGGCCGTTGGAGACGAACGCCTCCTCGGCCGTCACCGTGGAGGTGTGCCAGCCGCGCTGGTGCAGGTAGTCGACCACGCTGTTGCGCTCGCCCAGATACGTCAGCTCCGACGGGTCGGCGATGTCCATCCCCTTGGCCCGCTGGCTGGCGCTGAACGCGCGGATCCGGTCGTTGGTCAGCGAGTCCATGTCCGGCAGCCAGTCGGTGGCGATGCGACTGCCGGGTGCGGACAGTCGGCTGATCTCGTCGAACAGCCGGTCCTGTGCGTCGGGCGGCAGAAACGCCAGAAGTCCCTCGGCGATCCACGCCGTTGGCACCTTGGTGTCGAACCCGGCCAGCAGCAGTTGTCGTGTCCAGTTCCTGCGCAGGTCGATGCCGACGGAGTGCAGCGTCGCCGTCGGGGCGACTCCGAGTTCCGCCAGGGTGCGCTCCTTGAACTCGATGACCTGCGGCTGATCCACCTCGAACACCGTCGTGCCCGACGGCCACCGCAGGCGGTAGGCCCTGGCGTCGAGACCGGAGGCGAGGATGACGGCCTGGCGCAGTCCGGCGTCGGCCGCAGAGGTGAAGAAGTCGTCGAAGTACTTGGTGCGGACGGCCATGCCGTCGGCCATGAGCTGCTGGTCCAGGACTGCGTCGTCCTCGTCGGTCTCGATCTGGCCAAGCGCCATCTTGATGAAGTACTCGACGCCGACGGCGCGGACCAGGGGTGCCGCGAGCGGATCGTCGATCAGTGGCTCGGGGCCCAACGAGGCGAGTGCGCGAGCGGCCGCAACGCCCGTCGCGGTAGCACCGACGCCGGAGGCCAGATCCCACGTGTCGCCGTCGGTACGAGGCATGAATTCACGTCCTTAGCTGCGCCATCATCGATATTAGTTAGTCGACTTAATCGATGATGCCACAGAGGGCGCGTCAGGCGCCGGTCACGGCTGGGTGCCGGAGCGGACGCCGAGCAGGACGTCCTCCCAGCCGGGCACCTCTGGCTTGCGCTTGCGGGCGCGCGGTGGCTTCGGCGCGGCCGGTGCGGGTTCCGGCGCGACGGGCTCGGGCGTGAAGAGGTCGGGCGCGGCGACGGGGATCGGTTCGGTGAATTCGACCTCGACCTCGGGCACGGGAGCCACCGAACGCAGCGGTGGACGGGAGAAGTGGGGATCGATGAGCTCGGCGGCGGCGTCGTCGAACGGCGTCGCGGTGCCACCGTGCGCCCCTGGGGTGAAGCGGAAGTGCGCGGTGTTCTCGGACCTGCCTGCCTTCCAGGTCAGCTGCACGGTCCAGCGGCCGTCCTCGTTGCGCCAGGCATCCCATGCGGTGGCTTCGGGATCCAGGCCGCGGGACACCAGGGCGGTCGTGACCGTCTCCAGCAGCGTCATGACGGTGGGTCCGTCGGCCAAAACGGGGTGGGAGGCGGTGGCCAGCTCCGCCGCGCGGGAGCGTTCCAGCAACACGGGGTGTGCGAAGCGCTCGACGCGGCTGACGCTCTCCCCGGCGGCCGCTGCGACCTGTTCGACGGATGCGCCCGCGCGAATTCTGGCTTGAATGTCCTTGGGGCGCAGCACAGTTGGAACCTCGGCCTCGATCTTGGGTGGAGTGAAGCTGGCCTTGTCGCCGTTCAGCGCAGCGTGCAATCGGTCGTCTGGGGTCAGCACGAACTTATCTCCGGAGTCGGCGGTCTCGCAGATGATGCGTTTGCCGTCGATGTCTAGTCCGACGACCTTGAGTTCACGCATGCCGACCTCCTCCTGGCCGCCGGGCGAAGCGCGGCTCAACGGGTGACCCTACTGCGTTATCGACTCGTGACCACGTCTGACACGCGGTGTACTCAGAGGTGCTCGACGACCCAATCCACGCAAGCGGTGAGGGCACTGACGTCGTCGGGGTCGACGGCGGGGAACATCGCCACCCGGAGCTGGTTGCGGCCGAGTTTGCGGTACGGCTCGGTGTCGACGATGCCGTTGGCCCGCAGCTGCTTGGCCACCGCTGCGGCATCGACCTCATCGGCGAAGTCGATGGTGCCGACCACCTGTGACCGCAACGCCGGGTCGGCGACGAACGGCGTCGTGTACGACGCGGCCTCGGCCCACGAGTACAGCCGCTGCGACGAATCGGCAGTCCGCTTGACGGCCCAGTCCAGGCCGCCGTTGCCGTTGAGCCAGTCGAGCTGATCGGCCATGAGCACCAGCGTGCCGATGGCAGGCGTGTTGTACGTCTGGTTCTTGAGGCTGTTGTCGACCGCGATGGGCAGCGAAAGGAAGTCGGGGACCCAGCGGCCGGATGCGGCGATCGCCTCGATGCGCGCGAGGGCGGCGGGGCTGGCGATCGCCAGCCACAGGCCGCCGTCGGAGGCGAAGTTCTTCTGCGGCGCGAAGTAGTAGACGTCGGTGTCGGCGATGTCGACGGGCAATCCGCCCGCGGCCGACGTGGCGTCGATGACCACCAGCGCGTCGCCTGCCGGCCGCTGAATCGGCACCGCGACGCCCGTCGACGTCTCGTTGTGTGCCCACGCGACCACGTCGACCGACGGATCGGACTGTGGCTCGGGTGCGCTGCCGGGATCTGCCTTCACGATGATCGGATCGCCGACGAACGGGTTGGCCGCCACGGCCGAGGCGAACTTCGCGCTGAACTCGCCGAACGCGAGGTGCAGCGAGCGTTTGTCGATCAGGCCGAACGCCGCGGCGTCCCAGAACGCGGTCGAGCCGCCGTTGCCGAGGATGACCTCGTAGCCGTCCGGCAGCGAGAACAGCTGGCGGACGCCATCACGGACCCGGCCGACGAGGTTCTTCACCGGTGCTTGCCGGTGCGACGTACCGAACAGGTGGCCCGAGGCGACGAGGGCCTGCAGCTGCTCGGGTCGGACCTTCGACGGTCCGGAGCCGAAGCGGCCATCCTTGGGCTTGAGGTCGGCGGGAATCGTTAGGTCGGCCATGGTCACAGCCTAATGACGCGGTCAGGTCGTCAAGATGCGGGCACCGTCGCGCGTGATCGCGACGGTGTGCTCGCTGTGTGCTGCCCGTGCGCCGGTGGCCGTTCGCAGCGTCCAGCCGTCCGAATCGTGCCGGTATCCGTCGGTGCCGTCGGCGATCAGCATCGGCTCGATGGCGATGACCAGGCCTGGACGCAGTTTCATGCCCTTGCCGCGGCGACCTTCGTTGGGCACGTGGGGATCTTCGTGCATGGTGCGCCCTATGCCGTGGCCGCCGTGATCGGCGAGCATGCCGTAGCCGGCGCCGCGGGCCGCCTTCTCGATGGCGTACCCGATGTCACCGAGCGTGTTGCCAGGCTTCACCGCGGCGATCCCTGCCGCCAGCGCCGCATCGGTCGCCGCGATCAGCGCTGCATCCTGCGGACGGGGTGTGCCGATGGTGAAGCTGCGGGCGGCGTCGCCACACCAGCCTCGCAGGATGGCGCCGAAGTCCACGGACACCAGATCGCCGTCGGCCAGCACCTCGGAGTTCGGGACGCCGTGCACGATGGCGTCGTTGACGCTCGTGCACAGCACCGCGGGGAACGGCGACGGCGCCCAGTCCGGGTGGTAGTTGAGGAAGGGCGACGTGGCGCCGTGCTTTGCGAGGACGTCGGCGGCCACCTGGTCGAGGTCGGCGGTGGTGCGTCCCGGCTTGGCGTGGCTGATGACGGCGCGCAGGGCTTCGGCCACCACGGCGCCCGCGGCGGCCATCGCCTCGACCTCGGACTCCGTCTTCAATTCGACCATCAGGTGTGACCTCCATCACATGTGACCGGCATTACCCGGGTGGGCCACATCTCGAGAAGCCCCTGTTCAATTCCTGGGACCTCCGGTACCGTCTTGTACATCAAGCAGGTCAATGTAAACCTCAGGAGAGGGTTCGAATGGCTCGCACGAAGATGATCACGCGTTGGCGTCGGAACATGGATGTGACCGACGATGCCGGGTACGTCGACATGCTCACCACACTGTCCGAGGGGTCTGTGCGGCGCAACTTCAATCCGTACACCGACATCGACTGGAACTCCCAGGAGTTCGCGGTCACCGACAACGATCCGCGCTGGGTGCTCCCGGCGACCGACCCGCTCGGTCGCCACCCCTGGTACCAGGCGCAGCCACTCGAGCGGCAGATCGAGATCGGCATGTGGCGGCAGGCCAACGTCGCCAAGGTCGGTCTGCACTTCGAGTCGATCCTCATCCGTGGCTTGATGGAGTACGCCTTCTGGGCGCCCAACGGCTCTCCGGAGTACCGGTACTGCCTGCACGAGGCCGTCGAAGAGTGCAACCACACCATGATGTTCCAGGAGATGGTGAACCGCATCGGCGTCGACGTGCCTGGCATGCCGCGGCTGCTCAAGTGGGTCCAGCCGCTCATCCCGCTGGTCGCAGGCCCGCTGCCGATTCCGTTCTGGTTCGGCATCCTCGCGGGTGAGGAGCCCATCGACCACACCCAGAAGAACGTGTTGCGCGAGGGCAAGACGCTGCATCCGATCATGGAGCGCGTCATGGCGATCCACGTCGCCGAGGAGGCCAGGCACATCTCGTTCGCGCACGAGTATCTGCGCAAGAGGCTTCCGCACCTGCCATGGCGCAAGCGCTTCCTGTTGTCGATCTACGTTCCGCTGACCATGCGGATCCTGTGCTCGGCCATCATCGTTCCGCCGCGTTCGTTCTGGAAGACGTTCGACATCCCGCGCTCGGTGCGCAAGGACGTGTTCTTCCGCTCGCCGGAGTCCCGGCAGATGCTGCGCGACATGTTCGGAGACGTCCGGATGCTGTGCCACGACACCGGACTGATCAACCCGATCGCCAAGATCGTCTGGCGGATCTGCAAGATCGACGGTCGGCCCAGCCGGTTCCGTAGCGAACCGCAGCGCCAGCACGTCGTGGCCGCGTAACCGGAGACCTTCGTGCCCCATGTGATCACCCAGTCGTGCTGTAGCGACGGGTCCTGCGTCTACGCCTGCCCGGTGAACTGCATTCATCCGTCGCCGGACGAGCCGGGCTTCGCCACAGCCGAGATGCTCTACATCGACCCGGCCGCGTGCGTGGACTGCGGCGCATGTGTGTCGGCGTGCCCGGTCGGGGCAATCTCGACCGCCTCGAAGCTGGTGGATTCGCCTTTCATCGAGCTCAACGCGGCGTTCTATCCGACGCGACGAGCCGATGAGAAGGTGCCGCCAACGTCGAAGCTGGCGCCGGTGATCGAGGCGCCGAACGTCAGCCCCCGCTCCGGTGGTCCGCTGACCGTGGCCATCGTCGGGTCGGGGCCTGCCGCCATGTACGCCGCCGACGAGCTACTCACGCAGAAGGGCGTGCGGGTCAACGTCTTCGAGAAGTTGCCCACCCCTTACGGTTTGGTGCGCGCAGGCGTGGCACCCGACCATCAGAGCACGAAGCGGGTGACCCGGCTGTTCGACGGAATGTCGCGGCTGCCTGGGTTCTCGTTCTTCCTCAACGTCGAGATCGGCAGGCACATCAGCCACGCCGAACTGCTGGCGCACCATCACGCAGTGCTCTACGCCGTCGGTGCACCCAACGATCGTCGCCTCGACGTCGAGGGCATCGAGTTGGCAGGCAGTGGCACGGCCACCGAGATGGTCGCGTGGATCAACGGTCATCCCGACTTCGCCGATCTGCCAGTCGATCTCAGCCACGAACGCGTCGTCGTCATCGGCAACGGCAACGTCGCATTCGACGTGGCGCGCGTGCTGACCTCCGACCCGGACGACCTCGCCCGCACCGACATCGCCGATCATGCCCTCGCCGTGCTGCGCGGATCGCGCGTGCGGGAGGTCGTCATCGCGGCGCGACGTGGCCCTGCGGAGTCGGCATTCACGTTGCCGGAGCTGATCGGGCTGACCGCGAAGTGTGACGTCGTGCTCGACGCCGCCGATCACGAACTCGTCCAGCGTGATCTCGCGGAAGTCTCGGATTCCTTGACCCGCAACAAACTCGAGATCCTCGCGAAGCTCGGCGACGCCTCCGCGCCGATCGACCGACCGCGGATCCGGCTGGCCTACCGCATGACACCGCAGCGCGTGCTCGGCGCCGACCGGGTGGAGGCCGTGTCGTTCACCGCCACCGGTACCGACGAGATCCGCACCATCGACGCCGGGCTGGTCCTGACGTCGATTGGCTACAGCGGCAAGCCCATTCGCGATCTGCCGTTCGACGACGACGCCTGCGTGGTGCCCAACGCCGGCGGTCGCGTCATCGACCCGACGTCGGGTGCGCCGGTGCGCGGCGCGTACGTCGCGGGCTGGATCAAACGCGGACCCACCGGCTTCATCGGCACCAACAAGTCGTGCGCCGCCGAGACCGTGCACAAGCTGGTGGCCGACTACAACGACGGTCGGCTGCACGACCCCGTTGCGAAGCCCGCTGCGCTGGAGCGTCTCGTCCGCGACCGTAGGCCA
>Ga0105239_10003625_pt1 | contig 18873 bp, 19 predicted proteins | sample KBSC44metaG_FD_92761 | JGI IMG/M metagenome (GOLD analysis project Ga0105239, IMG submission 92761) | Corn rhizosphere microbial communities from Kellogg Biological Station, Michigan, USA - KBS C4-4 metaG | ecosystem: Host-associated > Plants > Roots > Rhizosphere > Soil | place: Michigan, USA...
ATAATGACGGAACGATTCGCTCAAAACGTTTGATCGTTCATACCGGCCGAAGTTATTTCCCATCGCTCTCGCTTAAGACCTATCTTGTTGCCACTCATCAAAACGCCGCCGTAAAAATGGATGTCAACCCGGCGACGTTTCGGAAAGAAATCGTCGAGTTTGGCCTCACCGATAACGAAACCGGAAATGTCGTCGGAAAGATCCCGACGGATGGCGAAGGCACGATGATGATCAACTTCGCAGGTCCGCAAAAAATGTTTCCACACATGAGTCTTGCCGAGTTATTGAATGACGGCGATGACGCAGAAGTCTCGGTCCATCGAAAAAACAAAGACGGACACTGGGAAGATGAAGTTCAAAAAGTAAAAAAATCGCAATGGCTAAAATATAAAATCTTAGTCGTTGGCGCGACAGCTATTGGAATTTTCGACTTACGACCAACACCGTTTGAAGCGAAAACTTACCCAGGAACGGAAACACACGCCAACGTCATCAGCAACCTTCTCACCCACAACTACTTTCGCGCCTGGGAAGAAGAGCGCAGCAAAATGCCGCTTTTACTTCTCGTTCTGGGCATTGTCTTGACCGTGACTCTTTCGCAATTGGGAGCCGTAGCAGGCCTTGCGCTGACTGCTTTATTTGTCGTGTTCTTTTGGTTCATCGACAAATTTTATCTTTTCGATCACGGCGTGATCGTCACTATCATTTGGCCGATGCTGATGATCGGCGGCGTGTTTGTGACGATGACTTTTTATCGCTACCTCACCGAAGAACGCGGCAAAAAAGAACTTCGCCAGACGTTTGCCAAATACGTTTCGCCAGCGATCGTTGAAGAAATTCTATCGGATCCGAAAAACATCGAACTCGGTGGACGCAAACAAAACGTGACTTTGTTTTTCTCGGACGTACGAGGCTTCACGACAATCTCAGAAAAACTCGATCCACGAGCGCTATCGGATCTTTTAAACAGCTATCTCACACCAATGACGGAACTCGTGTTTAAAAATCGTGGCACGCTCGATAAATATATGGGCGATGCCGTGATGGCGTTTTTCGGAGCACCAATTCCTTATCAAGATCACGCCAAATATGCGTGCCGTTGCGCACTCCAAAGTCTCGAGAAGCTTTTTGAACTCCAAAAAGAATATGAGAAAAAAGGCCTTCCCGCGATCGACATCGGCATCGGACTCAATTCAGGTGAAGTGAGCGTCGGCAACATGGGCTCGCAAACTGTTCGCAGTTATACGGTTATGGGTGATGCGGTTAACTTGGCATCTCGACTCGAAGGGATCAATAAACAGTACGGCACGCGCATCATCATCAGTGAATTCACTTATGCACAAGTCAAAGATGATTTCGTTTGCCGCGAGGTCGATTGGGTACGAGTCAAAGGAAAAGCACAACCCGTCAAGATTTATGAGCTGATCGCCGAGGGAAAAGCCAAAGGGCCGACAGAAGAGCTTTTAAAACATTTTCAAGCCGGCTATGCCAAGTACCATGAAAAATCATGGGGGCAAGCTCAGGAAGCTTTCACAAAAGCTTTGAACGTAAAACCTGACGACGAGGTGTCAAAGGTTTACCTCGATCGCTGTCAAGAGTATCTAGTGGAACCTCCGCCCGAAAATTGGGATGGCGTGTTTGTGATGAAGACGAAATGATTTTTCAGCTATTGTTTTTTGCATCTTTGAGTTTTGCCCAGTCATCAGCCGACGGCGTCTTGATCCGCAATGCCGACTCGATGTTCAGTGATCGGGGCAAACAAACCGTGAAGCTCGAAGGCCACGTTCAGGTGATTTTTCAAGGCCAATCACTCAGTTGTGACTCGGCCACGATCAATATGAAAGATCAGACGTTGGTCGCTGAGGGCCACGTGATCTCTGACGGTTTAAAGATTCACTTCGAAGGTTCACGCATCCAGTTCAATTACAAATCTAACACCGGCACGATTTACGACGGTTTCGTGCAATCAGGCCAGGTCGTTTTTCAAGGCGATACGATCGAGAAAACCGGTGAGGCCACTTACGTCGCGCAAAACGGGAGTTTCACGTCGTGCGAAACATGCCCACCAGGTTGGGCGTTTTCAGGCCGAACCATCGAAGCTGAAATGGGCGGCTACGCCTACATCAAACGACCCGTCTTCAAAGTGGGCGGCGTTCCGATTTTTATTTTTCCAGCGATGATGGTGCCATTAAAAAGCACGAGACAAAGCGGTGTGCTGATTCCTGGAATGGATTTCTCTGGTTTTGGCGGTATCGCGATCATGGACAGCGTCTTTTGGGCAATCGATAAGAGTCATGATTTAACTCTCACGGCGATGCAGTACGAGAAGCGGGGCTTTAAAGCCCACGAAGAATATCGTTACGTCTTAGGACCCAACTCCTCTGGCGAATTGCAGGGCGCATTCTTAAAAGATCGCGCACTCAAGACTGAAAACGTACTGGCCCCGACCCCGAATGAACCCGACCGTTGGTTTATTCACTACAAACATTATTTCGACATGCCAGATGATTTTATTTCGCGTATGGATGTCAAGCCGACGGCGGATTTGCGCTACCCATCCGATTTCCCACTCGAGTTACAAGGAAGCGGTGACCCGTCGCTCGAGAATCGCGTTTCCCTCACTAAAAACTGGGAAACCACGCACTTAAGTGCCGAAGCGGTTTACAATCAAAACTTGCTCAAGAATTTTCCGCTGGCGAACAACTCCGATGCGGTCCACAAACTTCCTGAAATTGATTTCTCAGGACGTGAACGCCGAATCGGAACTTGGGGACCATTGGTGAAATGGGATTTGAACTACGTCAACTTCACACGTGATAGTTTTTCTTACGATCACATGATTCCTGATGCGAATCTGAATCACCATGATGTTTTGGGTAATCCTTATCACATGGGTGATGTCGATCAATTTGGCAATCCGATTTACACGGGCACATTTGATCCATTGAACGACAAACTTCGCACCGGTCAGAGAATCGATATTCAGCCCAGCATTTCTTATCCATTTCAGATTGGACAGGTCCTCGATATTCTTCCGCGCGTAACTTATCGAGAAACCGATTACCAATTTAACGTGCCCGCCGGCGGCGAAGCGGCAGGATACAGTCCCAACTACTACCGACGGTATTTGCAAGCGGATTTGGCGGCGAAAACTGAGTTCTCTTCGATTTATGGCAATTTCGACGACCCCAAAAGCACGCGCTGGAAACACACGCTTCAACCGGAGCTTTCTTATTCCGGAATTCCATGGATGAGAAATCCACCCCATCCATTTTTTGGAACCACCGAGGGTCTGCCATATTATCGCCAGTGGTATCAGATCGGCGACTCTGACGTAAATGGCGCAAACGGTTTGCAATTTGATTATGAAGATCGACTTTACCGTCGACAACTGACCACGCTTTCTCTCACCAATACGCTCGTGAGAAAAAGATTTGCCAATGGTGACCCCACTTACGACCGCGTTGCGCTTTTTCGCGTTTTGCAATCCTATGACTTCGCTCAACAGTCCACTGACATTCGGCAGCCGTGGTCACCAATCGAAACTCTTTTGAAGGTCAATTTTGCCAATATTGAATCGTACACCAATGCCGAGTTCAACACGTACGCCAACCGAACTGCAGTTACTTCATCGATCAAAGGCAAACTAAACGAGAAGAACTATCTCTTGGCCACATACGCTTTAACTTGGCTCTACGATGAAAGAAACCGTGTCGTTCCGAACTCAAAAACCGAAGACTACGGTGTCGGTCTTGGCTATACATCGCGCTACTTTGATGTCGGCGGAAAACTCGATTACTCAACGACCATTCGTCCAAATGCATGGGTGATTCAGGCGTTCGACGCATTCGCGGTTCTCAGGCCTCCTGGCAACTGCTGGCATTTGCGCGTCCAAGGTCACCAAGAACTCGGTGGTGCGACGAGCTTCCGCTTTAACTTTGCGTTCGACTTTAGCGGTGGTCAGGGCGATACGACGAACTCGACAAATTCGACCGCGATTTAAGGCTTACCTTTGTATTTGCTGTCGATCTTCATTTGATCGAGAAGCTTTAGCTCATGATCTAACGCGTATTCATTACCAATAATCAGTGTCGGTTTTTGCTTGAGTCGTTTTTCTTCGCGTAGACTTTCAATGGCCTCTTGCAAGAATTTGAGCGTCGTATAATTCGGCCCAGTGGCTTCGTGTTTGATCGCCACTTTGAAAACTCGCAAATGACTGTCGTAACTTTGAATTGAAACAACCGTATGCGCTTCGATGGCATCCGTTTCATCAGCGAATCCTGAGGCGGAAAAAAATAAAAGAAGAGTTAAGCCAAGCGCCCTCATTGACTGCTCCGAGGAACTGATGGGGTCGAATTTCTCTTTGTTCGTCCTTTGTTGTCACAGGCCGCACTTGGATCCATGTTCTTACCATAAACAAAAACAGGAGAGTTGACGCCCAACTTTTCTTTCAATGGTTTCATTGTACCCTTTGGAACACCCAAACAGCCTTCTGTTGGCCCTGCCGATTCGTGAATTAAGACACCGCGATCCGAATCATCCGAGCGGTCATTGGCCGTGCTGTAGCCGGCCAATCCAAGGCAATTGCTGCCAATTCGTTTTCTCTTGCTATGATGATTGTAAGTCATCATTAAACCGAACGGCGTATACCCCTCTTGATTGCCGAATGTCGCCGGGTCGCCCTGACTTTTTTTGGCGATAAAAACGGGAGAAATACATTCTGCATCTTCGGTCGTGCCATCACGATCGACAAGCCAAGCGACCTGCGAATCCGCATCAACGAGAAACGTCTTGCCATCGCCTCCCGCACCCATCACTTGATCTTTGCATTTGTCGTAAGCCGCGACGGCATCCTGAGAAGGAGGCGCGCCACAGTCCCCAGCCACCGCGATTGCTGAAAATAAAAGTACTGCTAACATCCTAAGATGTTAGCCTAACCGCGCTCTTCTCGTCGACCAAAACCAATTAGCGAATCGGTGTACGGTCTGATTTTTCGTTTAATCTGCGACTTTTGTCTGAACCTTTATTTTGATCACCGCCATAGGCAGTTCCAAGTTCATTCCGCGGTTTCCCCTCGGGGATCATTTTATCGATATCACCGCGATTCATTTGATGTCTGCGGTTAACTTGGCCGTGCGGATTTGAAACGTGTGGCATTTTTGTCTCCTTCTTAACCCTAAATCAGCAGTGCAAATTCTGTGAAAAAGGAGACGCAGCTCTATAACGATTTATTCTTCTCCAAAAACGACTGACACTCCTGCGGCAATTGATCATCGGGCACATCCGGGCCATGCGTACAGTGAACGTAACTGTAATAAGGAACGCCCAGTCGCTTGTCGTTAGTACCCTGCAAGTATACGCCACTCCATCGCCCATCTTTATGGACCTTGCCATCAAACTTCAGCTTCGAATTTTTCACGCTGTCCCAGAATTCAGCCACATTCTCAGAGGATTTTTCTAAAGGCTTATATAGCCAATGTTGAGAGTAGAAAACCTCACGATTTCTACTTGGTCGGACTTCGATCGAAGCGACTTCCACTCTTGGTTTCAGTTCAGGGGTGTAGCGAGTGCGAACTGTGATTTCAGTTTTTTCGCTGAGATCTTTTGCATCCGAAATAAGTGTTCGTCCATCCATCTCGATGCTTAGTTTGCCGTCTTTCATTTCGACGGACGCTTTTTTAAAGGAGTCTGGTAAAAGTGATGCTTTAAGAGATAAAAAATCCGCCCATTCCTTTTCAATCCCGAAATATGACCAGACCGTTTCATCCAAACCTTTTTTGATAAAATCGCGAATGCCAAGACTCAAAGTTTCTTTCTGCAGAACATGCAACAGACAAACGGCTCCACGCGGAGTCGCCGAGCAGTTTTGCAAGAATACAGCATCCATTGACGGTACGATCCAAAGCCCTTCGATCCAAGGGCGGCCGACATCATCGGTCCATTGAGCCGTTTCGCTCGGCTTACCAAGCGATATGATACGAATCTTCTCACGCATATAGGAACGAGAGATTCCCAGCACTTTATTGGCTTGTTCAAATTGCAACGCCGGATTGCTGACAAATTCAGACAACGCGACTTTTTGCGGCCGACTGACAAAAAATATGTAGCTGTTTTTACTTTGATGCCATTCGACCGATTCTTTTTCAGCGATTCTGTCGGACCTTAATTTATAGAAATTCGTATGCCACTCGCCTTCGTTCGCAGACTGAACCAGTGCTCCAATACCACTTTGTGTGTGCTGATGACGGGCATATTCCTGAAACTTTGGATTTGTCGGAAAGAATCGATGTTCTTTGTCGACAAACAATTCCTCGGCGGCGCTCTCAAACATCGAGTGCAAGGACTTCTCTGCCTTTTCCGCTACTGTCGAAAGCCTTTCTGGCAATGACGTTTCAAAATTCCAGTTTTTGACTTCTGATACGTTGGCGCGAGTGATTTTTTGGTCGCGAAGAATAAACTCCGCCTTATCCGCCGATAGTTTTTTAAACTCCGCAATCGGAACCGCGTAGTTGAGATTTTCCGAAGCATTCTTTCTCGTTACCACACCGATCACTTCACCCTGCTCCGTCAACAGCGGTCCACCACTGTTGCCAGGCGAAGCCGGCGCAGAAAAACGGATAAACTTCCACTGATTATCAACTTCTTCTGGCGTGAACGAAGAGATTTGACCACTTCTCAGCGAAATTCCTTCGCCCTGCGCATTGCCGATCACCAAGACCGAATCTCCCATCGAAGACGCGTGGGTTGCGATCGACAAAATCGGATGATTGGCAGGAACTTTTTTTAAACTGAATCGAATTAAATCGCGATAAGTTGAATAAGAAAGAATTTTATCGACCGGATAAACACCGCCGTCTTGATCACGCAAAAAGAATTCGCTCGCAAACGACTTTAAATAAATTGGAAAAACATGCGCGGCCGACACGAATTCATTTTCGCCAGTCGCGAAAGCGGTACCGATGCTAATATATTTGTCGTTACGGATTCGGTATGGCAATCGATCCACCGGAAGAGGACGTTCGTAAACAACACCGCTTTCATCCGGCTTGGGAACAACGACTTCATAAATCGCGGGCAAAACTCTTTGATAGACGTCCTTCGGGACAGCCTTCTCATCGTTCGTACTAATTTTAGGTGAGGTGCTGCTGCAGGCAGCAAGGACAAACAAAAGACTCAAGATCGAGATTTTTGTAATCATTCAAAAACTCTATCTGAGCTGTTTGCCTTGCCAAACGTTGACTTACTGCAGCTTACCCGTTTTCTCCAAATAATAAGACCACGGGCCGTCGATCACATTTAAATGATGTTGGTCGAGTTCAAAGACGCGGGTGGTGACTTGACGTAGAAAGTGGCGATCGTGACTGACGATCATCACAGTGCCTTCGAAGTTCACGATGGCATCGAGCAAAACTTCGCGCGACTGAATGTCCAAATGGTTGGTTGGCTCATCGAGGACCAAGAAGTTCAGCGGTCTTGCAAGCAATGTTGCGAGCACCACACGACTCTTCTCCCCACCCGAAAGAATTTTGATTTTCTTCTCAGCATCAGAACCAGAGAACTTAAAAGCTCCGAGAAGATTTCGGATATAGCCAAGATTTGCCTGCGGAAAACGCGCTTGCACTTCATCGAGCGGCGTTGATTCAGGATCCAAAACGTCGAGAGAATTTTGACTGAAGTAGCCCATCTCAATTGATGGCCCGATCGTAAATTCACCTTCGGTTGCGTCCGTTTGACCGGTGATGACTTTCATCAATGTCGACTTACCGGCGCCGTTCACGCCGACAACTGCCACGCGGTCTTTACGTTTCACCAACGCCGAAGCGCCAGAAAATACCGATTTCTTTTTTCCATCTGGAAGCGTCCACGCCTTGCCAAGATTGGTGAACTTCACGACTTCGTCACCGCCGCGAGGAGGCGCTGGCCAAACGAACTGAATTGATTTTTCTTCTTCAGGGATTTCGATGATGTCGATCTTATCGAGTTTCTTCACGCGCGATTGCACTTGTGCCGCGTGACTCGCGCGCGCCGCAAATCGAGCAATGAATTCTTTTTCTTTCGCCAACATATCTTCCTGGCGTTTCGCCGATGCGATCAATTGCTCGCGACGAATGTCTTTTTCTTTTTCGTAGAAGTCGTAGTTGCCACCATAAACAGTGATCTGCTTATTCGCCACTTCGATGATCTTATTTACGAGACGATTCATGAAATCGCGATCGTGGCTTGTCATGACGAGTGAGCCTTTGAAACTCATCAGCCATTTCTCAAGCCAAATGATCGACTCGATATCCAAGTGATTCGTCGGCTCATCCATCAACAAAACATCGGGATTGAGCATGAGCACTTGAGCGAGAGCAATCCGCATTTTCCAACCGCCGCTGAAACTTTCGGTTGGGCGGTTGTAATCATCGGGACCGATTCCAAGACCCGTTAAAATTTCCGCGGCTTTCGATTCCAACTCATAGCCACCGAGTCGCTCGAAGTCGGCTTGAAGTTCGCCGTACTCGGCGAGCACTTTTTCCATTTCGTCGCCATCGAGCTCTTCACAAAGTTTTGCTTCTAGGAATTTCAGACGCTCTTGTACACGCGGCACATCTTTGTTGGCTGCCATCACTTCTGCGAGCGCCGTCTTGCCGTGCATATCTTCGATATTTTGCGAGAAGTACGCCATTCGAAGACGATCCGATTTCGAAATCGTGCCTTCATCGACGCCCTCTTCACCCATCAGGATCCGAAAGATCGTCGTTTTCCCGGCGCCATTCGGACCAACAAGCCCGATTTTTTCGCCAGGGTTAATCTGAAATGAGCCGTTACGATAAAGCAGTTTCGGCCCAAAATGTTTAGTGACGTTATTAACGTGAATCATTCAAAAGGTTCCAGGTTCTTTTTTCTAACTAGTGTGTGTCACAATTCATAGCGCATTTGCCAGGAGAATGACACACGCTAGTTAGAAAAAAGAACCTGGAACCTTTTAGCGGTATTGGTAGGCGGCTGCGCATAAGGCGGCGCCGATGCCCCATTGGAGGAAAGGGTGATTGGGGACGAGAATGGTGTACAGCATGAGCGCTATGCCGATGAAAATCCACGCGTAGTTGATGCGCTTGCGGCCCTCTTTGGTGAGATAAAAACCAATCACACCGAAGATGAAGCCTGACATAATGCTAGAAAACGAAAAATCAAAATCCATTTAGCACTTAAAAATGTGTAAGTGTGAACTGCGCCTGCATTCCATCGATGCCATTCGGACTCACAACCGGCGCAACATCAAACGGATGATCTTTGATCATTGCCGGCAACTGATCATCTGGCGGGATATCAAGACCTGGCACAACGTAAACGACATAAAGACCAAGCAAGATCCCAGCGTAAAGCCCAAACGAAGCGCCACGCGCGATGTGGTTCAAATGATCACCCGGTTTATCAGTGAATGCGAGCGAGGCCGCACCGACCAAAGTCCCAGCTAAAACGCCATACGTGCAGCTCATTAAGAATTCGCGACCGGGATTGTCGGCATGCGCACGGCTAGAAAAAGAAAAAAGAGTCAACGCCGTGAGAATCGCCACCAGATGCTTCATCAAATATTAGTCGCTCGCTGGAGCGAACTCCTCATGTTTTAAGTCTGACAGATCATGTCGTACTGTCAATAGAGAGGCATCTTTAGCACATCACCACCCTGACTCACGACGAGGACGACAAGCTCTACTGGTTCTTTTTCTGCCAGAACTTTGGCAACACGAAACAAACGCTCACGTTGCTTATGCGAAACAACTCCGCGATTGAGCATTCCTGATGATTTGACTTCGACGATGTTTAAGAGCCCCGAAGGATCACGCGCAAGAAAATCCACTTCGACGTGCGCAATGCGCACTCGATGTGCCTCAATCGACCACCCCGTCTGCAATAACCAATTCTTCGCTGAATTCTCCGATGTCGAGCCCCGACTCTGAGAGGAGTTGCTCAAGTCTGACGCCACGGAAGGTGCGGCGGTGCTCGCGACATGGTCCGACTTCTTCGAGCATTTCTCGGTGCCAGACCGTGCCGTACCCTTTGTGAATTTCAAAGCCATACGCTGGAAACTCTCGTGCTAAATCGCGCATGATTCGATCCCGAGTCACTTTCGCGACAATCGACGCCGCAGAAACTGGTTTGCAACGAAGATCGCCTTTGATCAAAGGAGTTTGCATAAACTCTTCGGATAGCTTTGATATCTTCATGTGGCCATCGACCACAACATGTCCATTCACGCATCCTAATGCCTCCAACGCTCTTCGCATCGCGAGAAAACTCGCTTGCAGGATATTGATCTCATCAATCTCCTGAGCGGAAGCAATGCCGACACCAACGCGATGGGCACTCATAATTTGTTCGAAGAGTTTCTCGCGCCGATTTTCGGGCACGAGTTTGGAATCCGTCAAACCACGAAGAGTCTTTGCGACTTTCGTGTCATCAAGAATAACGGCCGCTGCGACCACGGGACCTGCAAGGCAACCACGGCCGGCTTCATCAACGCCAATGACCGGTGTGGGCAAGAGCCCACGCCAATCAAATCGAGTTAATTTTGGAAGTTTTGATCTCTTAAGCTTTTTGTTCTTGAGCTGGAGCTTTTTCTTCTGTTGCGACTTCGTCCGCTGCACCGACTGCCCCCGAAGCATCTTCACCTTGGTAAATCTCAGAATCCAAACGAGCCGAACGGCCTTTCAGACCACGAAGATAAAACAAACGGCTACGACGAACTTTACCAGTTGCTACAAGCTCAACACGATCAATGACAGATGAAGCAAACGGGAAAGTTCTTTCCACGCCAACACCAGCTGAAATTTTACGAACTGTGAAAGTACGGTTCAACCCCGTACCTTGAGTTTTCATCACAACACCGCGGTAAGCCTGAACGCGTTCTTTTTCGCCTTCTTTTACACGGACATAAACTGTGACCGTGTCGCCTGTTGAAAACTCAGGCAACGCTTTTCTCGCCTGCGTTTTTTTAGCAGTTACACGACGAACCAAGTCGGTTTCTTGACCAGGATTTTTGGCGGCTTTTTTCACCGGTCTTTTTGATTTTGCTTGGCTTGCGCCCTTCGACGATTTTTTCTTGGCTTCCGCCATGGTGTACTCCTGATAACTAAAAAATTCTCTCAAGATTCAAAGGAATACAACGGGATATCATGTGCCTAGGAGTCGGTCAAGACAGATGCTCACGGCTGAGCGAACACTCAAATGGCGATAATCATCGTGGGAAGCACCCTTCATCGGCTCTAAAAGAGCATCACACTGGTCAAAAACCGATTGAGCCAGGCCGAAACCAGTCCCAAAAACCAATAAAATCGGCTGCGTGGAGCCGGAATTCCAGATTTCCTCGCGCACCTCTTTAAAGCTGAGACGAGGGATGCCGCGGTCCCGAGCGGAGGTCGAAATTACCATCGGACGCTCCGGAAAGGACTCAATCACCTGCTCCAGCGTTTCTTTAAGCTCCACCATGTCGAGAGCGGCTTTCCGCTTGGGATTGTACTTACTCCCAGTCTTCACACGCCAATGATCGAGGACACGCGCAACAAAACTGAGCTGCTCTTTCATGCGATTGACGATGAAGTATTTCTCAACGCCGTAAGTGCGACTCGCTCTTGCAATGTCATGGATATCGAAGTTCGTCACATTGGTGACGACGATCGCGCCAGTCGAATCGTGCACTGGCCAGTGAATAAGAGCGACGTGAACAGGTCTACGCATGGGACTGTTCTTGCTCAAGACCCTCTAGTTTTGCAAGTGAAAGTCCAAGCGATTTAAGCTCAGGCTCCGAAAGATTTTTGAGCCGACCCAAAGCTTTTCGCCACTCATTTTGCACACCCGCTTTTTCAATCAAGTCAGGTCTTAAGAGTTTGGTTCTTACCAGCGAAACATCGCGTTCGAATTTGGCAATCTCAGCATGATGGCCACTTAAGAGTGGCGCTGGAACCGGAAGACCATTGATCTCGCGCGGCCGAGTGAACGCTGGCGCTTCCAGCAAACCATCACCAAAGGATTCGCGCGTAACTGAAGCTTCATTGCCTAAAACCCCAGGAATCAATCGCGCCACGGTTTCCATGATGGCAAGCGAAGCCACTTCGCCACCATTCAGGATGTAATCGCCGACCGAAACTTCTTCGTCTGCATAGGTTTCAATGAGCCGCTGATCAAAGCCTGCGTAACGTCCGCAGACAAGCACCACATGCTTGTGCTGCGATTTCCACTCCAGGGCTCGCGCTTGATCCCAAACATGACCTTGCGGCGATAAGAAGACGATATGCGCACCTTCGGCCTTCACGCCGTCAATCGCCTTTGCCAGTGGTTCAAACTTCATCACCATGCCGTCAGAGCCACCGAAGGCTGCATCATCAACGGTCTTATGATTGTCAGTTGTGAAATCGCGTGGATTGATCGTCTCAACGCTCAAAAGATTTTTCTTGATGGCACTTCCGACGAGCCCGGCCGAGCGCCAGGCCTCGATCAATTCGGGAAACAACGTGAGGACCGAAAACTTCACTCTTCACCCACGGTCACAAGCCCTTCAGGAAGCTCCAAAAAGAGTGTGCGCTGATCAAAATCGATGGTCTTTACGAAGGCTTCAACAAAAGGAATTAAGATTTCCTTCTCGCTTCCCTGCACCACCAAAAGATCTTGTGCGGTGTTGGTTGCGAAATCTTTGATGACGCCAAGTTCTTTGTCGCCATCGATAACTTTAAAACCGGCAATTTGTTTTAAGAAGATGCTCACGCCTTCTTCGGCCACGAGATACTCGCTCGGAATATAAAACTGAGCGCCTTTAAGACCTTCAGCGCGAGTGCGATCCGCGATCGCGTCGGACTTCACGATCAGACCATCTTTATGAGGCTTGGCGCGCGCCACTTCGAATGACTCAACGCCAGTTTTGGTCTCAAGCCAAAACTGCTCGAACGAATCGAGCCAGTCCGCTTGTTTCGCAAACAGCTGGATATAGAGCTCACCTTTCAAACCGTGAGCGTCTCTGACCCAGCCAGCTTTAAACTTATTTTGATTATTCAACGATTTCGAGAACGCTACGCTTTTGTAGCTTCGTGCTCGCCGCATTTAGAATCGTGCGCATTGAGCGTGCTGTGCGGCCTTGTTTGCCGATCACTTTACCCAAATCCTCTTTGGCCACTTTGAGCTCTACTACTGTTGTTTGCTCACCGATGACTTCATTGACTTCCACTTCGTCTGGTTTGTCGACGAGTGATTTGGCCATGAACTCAACAAGGTCTTTCAAATTGGATGGATCCATTTTTAACCTCTACCACTTCCGCTTTTTACATCCATCTAGGAGCTTATCAGATCTGCTCCTAGATCATTATTGTTTAGCCTGCGGCCTGGGCCTTTTTCAGCAAGCTCTTCACACGGTCAGAAGGTTGAGCACCTTTAGCAATCCAAGCTTCGATCTTTGGCATATCGCAGATCAATGGTTTTTCACCTTCGCTAGGAAACGGATTGTAGTGACCTACAACCTCGATGAATTTGCCATTCAACCAACGGCGATGATCGGCCACGGTGATACGATATTTAGGCTTATGCTTGGTTCCGAATCGCGCTAGACGAATAACAACCATTTCTCTCGATCTCCTCTATCATAGTTCAAGAAGTTAACTTCTTTCAGGAAGTTAACGGATTTACACCGTAAGAATGAATTTCGGCAACCAGTAATCGGCGTGACGCATTATGTTATGCTTGATGGATCCTAATCGCCTACCAGTGACGACCGTAAAGGCTAAAACAAAAGCCTTTGGTTTCGCGCTCAGACTTTGGCTACATGACCAGGGATTTTGGCACGCGCCAAGCATAGTTTGATTCTGTAGGAGTAAATATCAGTACTATGCGCGCAGGCTCTCGATTTAACAGGAATCGGTCCTTTTACCTGTTCATCTTTTGGACAGTTGTTGGCCATTTTGGTTTCGCGTATAGCCGCCTTTCATGGGGTGAAATTGCCAGCGTATCCGACGAAGTGCCGACAACAGCGAAGTGTCAGTTGCTACTTGGAAACGGTCCTGATGTGCCGATTGGGGACGAGCGGCCGATATTGTCTCCGCACGAAGAATACATTTTTCAACATGTTGTAGCGAATCAGCGCTACCCCCAAACTCAGGCTGGGATTTCAACGAAAACGCTTGCGTACCTCTATCAACAGGATCCAGCAAAATATGCGGAAATTCTCGGGCCTGTGACTGGCGACGATATTGCAACTTTAGGAACCGCGATGAATCGCGCGCACAAGGCGATGAATATTAAGCATCAGCATGCTCCAGCTCTAACAGATGAAATGGCAGCAAAATCAATTAACCTTGTTACCGATAGCCGGTTGAAGGGTGCATTCGACACGATTCGGATGGCAAATGAGTTTTCGATCGAACGAGTGCTTAAAACCTTTGACCCTTCCTTCCCCATCGATAAGGGTTTTCTATTCGCAAAGACCTTTCCATATGATGGCAGACTGAGAATTGAAGCTTATGCGGAAGCACATCCTGAAATTGTTGCGGAGGTTCAAGAGCTCGGAAGAGCTTACTCCAGAGCCTTGGCCGACAAAAATGTCGCTGAGACCGCCAAAATCAATCGAACGGGTTTAAAACAGGAAATAGATGCCCCTCCCTCGCATCAAATCCTGGGTCCAACAGGCATGAGAAGAGTAAGATCCAAAGAAGAAATCGCTCGAGAAAAGAACTTTACGCAGGCTTTAGAGCAAGCATTGGAGCGAGAGGTGGCTCAAAGCTTTCCGGGAATGTCGGCAACGGAAATTCAAAAACTTACTCAAATCTATGGTCTGTAGGAGACACTTGTCGAAGCTGGGGATGACCTTGCCTGAACGAGAAAAACAAATTCGGACGAGCCGAATTAAACCCAATGCTTTGAAAACAAAAAGTGGTCACTACTTTACCGACTTCAGGTGCGACGCTGACCAGGCCTTTAAAACGGCATTTTGCCGCGGCCCAAGCCCATCTTCATCATCTGCGACATCATTTTCTGTGAACGCTCAAATTGCTCCACCAAACGATTGACGTCTTTGACTTCGGTTCCCGAGCCGTTGGCGATGCGCAGGCGACGTGAGCCGTTGAGAATCTTGTGGTTCTCACGTTCTTTTGCCGTCATTGAGCGAATGATCGCCTCGATTTTTTTAATTTCTTTATCTGGTGGCGCCATGTCTTTGAGCTGTTTCATTGCCTGGCCCATGCCGGGAATCATTTTGAAGATGGTTTCGAGGCCGCCCATTTTCTTCATCATCTGGATTTGTTGGAGAAAATCATCAAAGGTGAATTTGTTTTTGGCGAGTTTCTTCGCGGATTCTCGAGCTGTTTTTTCATCAATCGCTTCGCGCGCTTTTTCAACCAACGTGAGAACGTCACCTTGATCAAGAATTCGGCCCGCTAGGCGATCCGGATGAAACACTTCGAGATTTGCGACTTTTTCGCCGATCCCGAGAAATTTAATCGGAACACCGGTCGTCTCACGAATGCTGAGTGCGGCTCCGCCTCGCGCATCCCCATCGACCTTTGTGAGGATTAAGCCAGAGAGCTGGAGACGCTTGTGAAAGCCCTCTGCTACTTGAACCGACTGTTGACCGAGCATGGCATCGGCAACGAGCAACACTTCTTGCGGCGCCCATGTGGCTTTCAAGCGTTCGAGCTCACTCATGAGTTCGTCATCGATTTGTAAACGGCCGGCGGTGTCGACAATCACGACTTCCACCATTTCGGTTTCGGCCCATTTTTTAGCAGCGGCCAAAATCACTTCGGGCTTTTGTGACGGATCCGTTGGGAAAACCGGAATGTCATTTTGTTTTGCGAGCGTCGTCAGTTGCTCCACGGCCGCCGGTCGATAAACGTCGACCGGTACGAGACCTGGCTTTTTCTTTAATTGCTGACGAACATAAAGAGCGAGTTTAGCTGCCGAAGTCGTTTTACCTGTTCCCTGAAGGCCAACGAGCATGATGACGCTTTGTTTTTCGCGCACATTGATTTCTTGTGCCTCTGCACCAAGCGTTTGCACGAGTTCATCATGAACGATTTTAAAAAACTGCTGCCCGGCCGTGAGGCTCTCTAAAACCTCTTGGCCCATCGCTTTGGTTTTAACTCGATCGATGAAGTTCTTAACAACCTTAAAGTTCACATCGGCTTCAAGCAGGCCCATGCGAAGTTCTTTGACTGCGTCTTCGATATTGCTGGCTGTGATTTTTCCTTGGCCGCGAATCTTTTTAAGCGTCGAGACCATTTTATCGGACAGTTGATCGAACAATTACCACCTCTTAGGCTGTTACCATCTTTTAAACAGGCTATTACGAAGCGTGTACAACGCCAATCCATGACAAATCAAGGTGGCAACCAAACTTACGATGAATGCCGTTGTCGCGTCGACGTCTGAGACGCCGAGGACGCTAAAGCGAACACCATTGATAAAATAAAGCAGCGGATTGAGCTGCGACACTTTTTGCCAAAACGGATGCAAGTGCTCGATGGAGAAGAACACACCACCCAAATACGTGAGCGGAACAAGAATAAATCCCGTCACGGCACTCAGTTGGTCGAACGATTTAGCCCAGTACGCAACTGAAATACCGAGCTTCGCAAATGTGAGCGAGCCCATGATCAAGAATGCGAGCAACGCGAATGGATGTTGAACACCCAACCACTCACCTTGCTGACCATAATAAAAGACTTCACCAATGAAAAATGTGATCGAACCAACGATGAAACCGCGAATGAGTCCACCAAGACTAAACGCCCAAATCATTTGCTGATCTGAAAGTGCCGAGGCTCTAAAATCTTCGAGATCACCACCAAAGCGGGCCGTGACAACCGAGCTGGATGAATTTTGAAATGCATTATTCAAGCAACCCATCATCACAAGGCCCGGAATCAAAAACGCCAAGTAGTTAACGCCGTCTCTTAACTGAATGTTTTTTCCGAGACTCACACCAAAGATCAGCAAATAGAGACTTGAGTTGATGAATGGAGTCAGCACGGTCTGCACGATGACTTTTACAAAGCGATGAATCTCGCGCTTAAAAAGACTATAGAACGGCGTCCAGTGCAAATTAACAGCGGTGGTTTTCATTATTTTGCTTCCTTTAAAACGCTGCGGAAGGCGTCTTCGAGCGAACCTTCCAGAATCGAAATATCCAGAATGCTTTGCATTGGTAGATCGAGCTCATTCAACACCGCACCGAGCTCGGCCTGCATCGGAAGACTGAGAGTTAAACGATTCTGATCTTGGCTGACGAGCATTGGATGCTGACGTGAAGGAAGAGCATTCTTAAGAGTGACAATCACTTGTTTACGAGTCAGATCATGTACGATTTTTCGTGTTTCGCCGACTCTGCGAATTTTACCCTGATCAATGAACGCCACTCGATCACAAAGCATTTCCGCTTCTTCAAGATAATGTGTCGTCAGCAAAATCGAAACGCCATCCCGCTGAAGTTCTTTAACGAACTCCCAAAGTGTGGCGCGAAGATCAATGTCGACACCGGCGGTTGGCTCATCAAGTAACAAAAGTTTTGGTTCATGCACCAACGCTTTTGCGATCATCAATCGGCGCTTCATACCACCACTGAGCTCACGCACTTTCTTGTGGCGATGCTCCCATAGACTTAGTCTTCGAAGCAAAAACGCGCGCCGTTCTTCAGTCAAATGACGACCATAGAAGCCCGCGTGATAAGACAGAATTTCTTCGGTCGTGAAAAATCCGTGGTTAATGACTTCCTGAGGAACCCAGCCCACATTCATCTTCGCCCGGCGAGAGTCTTTAACAACGTCGTGGCCAAAAACGCGAATCGTTCCTGAAGTTGGTTTCTCTAAGGTGACAATAGTGGAAATGATGGAGGTCTTCCCGGCCCCGTTTGGACCAAGCAAGCCAAAGATCTCGCCCGGCGCCATCGTCAGATCGACTCCGGCCACCGCTTCGAGCGGTCCATATGTTTTTCTTAAAGCATTAATTTCGAGAGGTTGAGAAGAGTTCAGCTGCATTCCTGCTTTGTACAACTAAACACGTATCAAAGTCGAGTCTAGGCCCTTTGATTTTTGAGCCGAGGCACCGATAAGAGTGACATGGAAATCCCTGCTGATCAGATGATGCCTATTCCCATCGAAGAGTTGGTGAATGGCGTTAAAACTCCTTGTGATCTCTTTGTACGGATTGGCCACGATCATTTCGTCATGGTGGCCAACGCAGGCACCGCTACGCAAGTCGATCAACTCTCAAACTATCAATCCAAATCGGTTGAGTACTTGTGGGTTCACAAAAAAGACTACTACAAGATGGCGCATCAAACGACGTCGCTCGCTGGCGCCATTGTTCCGCGAGGCGACATCGGTAGTGGAAAGAAAACGGAACTCTTAACTAAAGCGGCGAGCGCTGCGTTTCGCCAAATTGATTCGCTGGGCCTCGACACCAACACTTTTGGTACCGCGCGCGCCGTTTCAGAGGCGGTGTTTTCTTTGGTGGATTCACATCCGCTTCTCAGCGATCTCATCGAAAGCTTGCAAAAAACTTCCGATCAAATTGTCGCACATTCAATGGCTGTCAGCATCGTGAGCACGCTCATTGGACAAGCAATGGGCTTTACTAAAAAAATGACGCTAGAGAAATTGGCGTTGGCCGGGCTTCTTCACGACATTGGTTTAAAAACATTGCCGGCAGAACTATTGCAGAAATCTTTGGCCAAAATGACAGGCGAAGAAATTCTCAAATGGCAGACGCATCCCTATCGTGGCGTGCAGCTTCTACAAACGCTCGGTGTCGTACCCGATGACGTGATCACCATGGTTTTTGAACATCACGAAAATTCTGTCGGCCAAGGTTTTCCGCAGATGATTCGGGATGTGAAACTTCACCCGCTCGGAA
>Ga0105239_10003627_pt1 | contig 18869 bp, 11 predicted proteins | sample KBSC44metaG_FD_92761 | JGI IMG/M metagenome (GOLD analysis project Ga0105239, IMG submission 92761) | Corn rhizosphere microbial communities from Kellogg Biological Station, Michigan, USA - KBS C4-4 metaG | ecosystem: Host-associated > Plants > Roots > Rhizosphere > Soil | place: Michigan, USA...
AGCGGTGGTATATTCATTATAGTTCAGCAGATTCCTGTCTTCCCAGGCATCTTCAATCAGTTTTTTAAGATCTTGCATTGGTAAAATTAAACTTTTGGCAAATTAAAGGAATTTTAGGGAGAAATGTTTGAAATTAGGCGATTAGTCACTAACCTTTTAAAACACGGTTTAATTAAGGTAAAACTACAGGAGTTAAGACTGAGCAATAAAAGCAAACCCCAAAGGTTCGGAAGATGAGTTTTATCTGCTTAATATTTTCTTGGTCACAAACTCATCAAAAAAGTAAGTGCGGTAAGCATTGCCAATGGATATTTCATACTTGCGAATGTTCACCGTATTATTATCAAAAGCGGTTATTTGATTAATGTTGATGATATAAGATTTGCTGATACGGGCAAAAAGGGTTTGAGGTAGTTGTTCATGAATGGTTTTTATATTCATGGCCGTTATGATCTTTTGATCATCGGTTTGCATTACTACATAATCTTTAAGGCCTTCTATAAACAGGATGTCTTTAAAATAGATCTTAATATATTTCCGGTCGGCTTTAACAAAAAAATAATCCTCCGCTATATTCTCAATTTTGTTGTTCGAATGATCGGATTTTAAAATATCCTGGTAAAACTGTGCTTTATTCACCGCTTTCAGAAAGCGTTCATGCCGTATGGGTTTGATGAGGTAATCAATAGCTTCAACCTCAAAGCCTTCTAAAGCATATTCTGCATAAGCGGTGGTGAAAATGAGTAAGGTTTTCGCGGGTATCATTTTAGCAAACTCCATCCCGCTGATGCCCGGCATTTGAATATCCAGAAAAATCAGGTCGACCGGCGTTTCATTAATAAATTTTGCCGCAGCATTGGCACTTCCAAAACTATTAAGTAGTTGTAGATTAGGGGTTTTGTTAATAAATAACTGAATGGCCTCCCGCGCTAAGGGCTCATCATCTACAATGATGCAATTCATAGGATAATCTTTAAGTCTACACGAAATTTATCTTTATCATCCTGGATCCGGAAAAAATGCTTTTCGTGATAAAGCAATTCCAGTCTCCGCTTTACATTTCCCAGCCCCAATCCTCCATTACCATTATTACTGATCACTTCCAGCCGGGGTTTTGAATTGATACAAATAAAATTGATCTCGTTATGCTTTACTTTAAAAAATACATGAATATAGGATGTGTTTTCGGCATCCATGTTGTGCTTCACCGCATTTTCAACAAAGGTAATAAAAAGCGAGGGGGATACCTGCACACCACTGATGTCTCCCTCACGTGACATGATAAACTCAAAATTATCGCGCCGTATTTTTTCCAGGTTCAAAAAATCTTCCAGAAAACGGATTTCGGCGGTGAGCAAAACTTTGTTCCTGGTACTATCATAAAGCTGGTAACGGAGCAGGTCGCTTAGTCTCATAACCACCTGCGATGCCTTTTCGGGATTGGTTTGCGTGAGTACATTAACATTGTTGAGCATGTTAAATAAAAAATGCGGATTGATCTGGTTTTTTAATTGCTCCAGTTCGGCTTGTATAGTAACAGTTTCCAGATCATTGATCCGCTGGTTAACAATAATGGAGTGCTGAAATAATTTAATGGCAGCAGAGGCGGCTATCAGGATCAGGAATATTAACGTTATAAAAGTAAAGAGCAGCACACTGGGGTTTTCGTTGCTTGTCTTATTATGGAATTTAAAATAAGGATTGATCAGGTATCTTCCGGATACAAAAAACAACAAAGCCACAACAAATAGTACAATTACCCAAATAAAGTATTTTACGTAGCTGGCATTGTATACATAACGAGGTATCAACACGTACATGTTAATATAAAACAACAGCATCAGGATAAGAAAGAAGGTAATTTTTAAATAGGTATTAACCGGCTCAATAAAGGTATCCTTAGTGCTTGAAAATATAGCCCCGAGAAATAAGACCAGTGCAATATGCCTGTAAATTCTGTATTTCGTGCTGCTTAAAAATTGTATCAGCATATCGTTATTTAACTGCTTTGTGTCGGTTTCAGGTTTCATTGAATAAATGATTTTTAAAAATAAACATTTTAAACAGGTTGTAAATTTTGTTTATACCAAATGTGTAAATTATTATACCAAATGTTAGTTTAATAATTTTATTAATACTCATCTGAATTTGCTTAACGCTCACGTTTTTTAGTATAAGCGATAGCGCACTTGCTATAATTTATACGGGGTTTCGTATAAATTAAAATAGTTTAGTGGTCGATAAAGATACCTTAGTGCTATATGCAAATGGCCAGATCGATCTTTACTATTTTCATAACACTGACCGCCATTGCCGCCTATGCCCAAAAGAAGGCTACCATTAACGGAACTGTTAAGGATGCTGCTACAGGTGAATCCTTAATAGGCGCTTCCATTACCCTTCAGGAACTTTCGGCAGTTGGAACAGCTACGAACAATTATGGCTTTTATTCACTGGCTGTTACCGAGGGGGAATATACTTTATTATTTACCTGTGTTGGTTATAAAACGGTCACTCAAAAAGTATCTCTTCATAAAAATGAGGTTATCAATATATCCCTATCTCCCAAAAATAGTTTGCAGGAGGTTGTTGTGAGATCCACGCGATTTAGCAATGACAATGTGGTATCGCCGCAGATGGGGGTTGAGAAGTTGAACATGACGCAGATAAACCAGGTGCCAGTGCTTTTAGGCGAAAGGGATATCCTGAAAACGATAACCCTGATGCCTGGTATCAAATCGGCAGGCGAGGGTAATACCGGGTTTTACGTGCGTGGCGGCGGATCTGACCAAAACCTGATCTTGCTGGACGGGGCTCCGATATATAATGCGTCGCACCTTTTGGGTTTCTTTTCAACGTTCAATTCTGATGCTATTAAGGATGTCAGTATCTATAAGGGAGGCATGCCGGCGGAGTATGGCGGTCGCCTGTCTTCAGTTTTGGATGTTAAGATGAATGATGGTAATGATAAAGACTTTACGGTACAGGGTGGTATCGGCCTTATTGCTTCGAGAATAAAAGTTGAGGGCCCTATTGTAAAAGATAAAGGATCATTCATGGTGAGCGCCCGCAGAACATATATCGATCTTTTTTTAAAAGCGATACCAGACTCAAGCATTAACGGAAGCTCCATATATTTTTATGATATCAATGCTAAGGCCAACTATCAGTTCGACGATAAAAATGCTATTTATATATCCGGGTATTTAGGCAAAGACGTTTTGGGTTTGAAAAATGTTTTTGGAACAAACTGGGGAAACTCGGCAGGGACTATCAGGTTTACCCATTTGTTTGGCAGCAGGCTGTTTTCTAATACTTCATTAATCTACAGTAATTATAATTACATGGTAGAAAGTTTTCAGAATAATGATGGTTTTAAAGCCACCTCAAAAATAACTGATGCCAACCTGAAAGAAGATCTGCAATACTCCATCGCCAATAATCATATCATAAAATTTGGATTTAATATTTTACACCACGATATCGCCCCTGGAGATATAACAACCACCCAGAAGTCGGCTTATAATAACAAACATGTAGAACAACGCTATGGATATGAAACTGCCGCCTATTTAAGTGACGAGTGGAAAGCCGGTGATCATTTAACAATACTGTACGGGGTAAGGCTTAGTGGTATGTTTTTATTAGGTCCCGGCACATTTAAAACCTTTAACAGCGATGGCGCCGCTACATCTTCTATAACCTATGGGTCGGGAACGGTGGTGCGGCGGTATTTTAACCCGGAGCCCCGTTTTTCGGCGAGTTATACTATTAATGATGATAACTCCCTCAAGGCCTCTTATAGCCGCAATACGCAAAATATACACTTGCTCAGTAATTCTACCAGCAGTACCCCAGTAGACCTTTATGTGATGAGCAGTAAAAACATTAAACCTGAAATAGCTGATCAGGTATCTACCGGTTATTTTAAGAAGTTTGATGACAATAACTACGAGTTTTCGGCCGAAGTATATTATAAATGGCTGCAGAATCAAATTGATTATAAAGACGGGGCGCAGCTGCTGGTTAATCAGGATGTAGAATCACAGTTAACTTATGGCACCGGAAGGGCGTACGGTATTGAATTATTTTTAAAGAAAAAATATGGCCGTTTCACCGGTTGGATAGGGTATACCCTGTCAAGAACTGAAAGAAGATTTGATGCCATTAACAACGGAGCCTATTATCCGGCAAGGCAAGACCGCACGCACGATGGTTCTGTTGTTGGAATTTATCAGCTCAGTAAACGCTGGACCTTTTCGGGCACCTTTATTTATGGCACCGGGAATGCCGTTACCTATCCCACCGGGAAATATAATGTAGGTGGCCTAACTACTTTTTCTTATTCTAAAAGGAATAATTACCGCATGCCTTCATCAAACAGATTGGATATAGGTGCCACGCTTGAAGGTAAAGAACATAAGCGGTACCATTCCAGCTGGACATTTAGTGTTTATAATGTATATGCACACAGGGATCCTTACAGCATAAGCTTCAGAGACAGTAAAACCGATCCGAACATGACGGAGGCTGTTGAGACCAGCATTTTTGCTACGCTGATCCCATCAGTTACCTGGGACTTTAAATTTTAACTTAAACATACTCATATGAAAACTCCCCTATTTTATTTGATGTTGCTCCCCCTTATGCTGGTCATCTCGGCCTGCGATAAGGTGATTGATGTACAGTTAGTTAATGACTCTGATAAGTTGGTGATTGAAGGAAATATTACCAATGTATCGGGCACTCAAACCATAAAGCTAAACACCAATGTTGCCTTTACAAATACAAATACCTATCCGCCCGTAACAGGTGCGCAGGTAAAGGTGAATGATCAGTATGGTAATGTTTATACGTTCCAGGAAAGCTCGCCCGGTATTTACACAATACCCACGATGGCAGGGATTAGCGGTGGTGTTTATAAACTACATGTAACAATCAAGGGTAAAACCTATGATGCCGGTTCAACGATGCCAGCACAGGTGGCTTTAGATAATGTGAGGGCTTTTAAAGACAATTTTAGCACTGATGATAACAAGAGAAAAATAACGGTTTATTATCACGACCCTAAGGGTGTTGTTAACCAATATAATTTTTTGCTGTATGTTAATGGTGTACAGGTTAAACGCGTTTTTGCTAATAATGACGATTTTACCGATGGCAATAAAGTTACTTTTGACTTAGCACAGGATGATATAAGTATATACGCAGGAGATAAAGTAACCGTTGAAATGCAGAGTGTTGATAAAACCATATATACCTATTGGTTTACGTTAATGCAGCAGGGATATAAAGGTCCTATTGGCGGGGTAACACCATCAAACCCACCCAACAATATTACTCCCGAAACCTTGGGCTATTTTAGTGCGCATACCACTCAAATTAAGACTATTACGGTAAATTAATAAGGAAATTCTTTACGAGGATAATCCCGTATACTTTAACTTTTCGTGCATGGAAGTAAAAGTATACGGGATTACTGTTAATTAAGCCACCGGCTTCTCTTTATATTCGTCGCTGATGTTTACCCGCAGGCGTTTCATAGGAGCCAGCTCAGATTCGTAAACCTTCTTCTGTCCATCGCCCAGGGCGGTTTCCACATCACGGATATCGCGTACCAGGCGTTGCAGGCCTTGTGGCTCAACAGAAGCGGCATGGTCCGATCCCCACATGGCGCGGTCGAGCGTAAAGTGGCGTTCTACAAAGGTAGCGCCCAGGGTAACTGCTGCTACTGTAGTGGCCAGCCCGGTTTCGTGGCCAGAATAACCAACCGGGATACCCGGATATTTGGCTTCCAGGGTTTGTATCATTTTCAGGTTCAGCTCCTGCAGCGAGCATGGATAAGCCGAGGTAGAATGCGCGATGAATAACGGATAATTTTCATCAAACGCCATCACATAATTCATGGTAGCCTCGATCTCTTTGATGGTTGACATACCGGTTGACAGCATCAGTGGTTTGCCGGTTTCCAGGATGCGCTGTATCAGCGCGAAATCGGTTAATGATGCCGATGCCAGTTTATACATAACGGTATCAAACTGCTCCATAAAATCAACCGATGGCACATCCCAGGCCGATACAAACCAGTCGATACCCAGTTTTTTACAATACTGATCGATAGTAGCGTATTCCGCGATGCCAAATTCTGTTTTGCGTTTGTAATCAATATAGGTTATACGGCCCCATGGGGTATCGCGCATAATTTCCCATTGATCTTTAGGTACACAGATCTCCGGGGTGCGTTTTTGAAATTTAACCGCGTCGGCTTTAGCGGCTACGGCTTCGTCTATCAGTTTTTTGGCTGTTTCCAATGAGCCGTTGTGGTTAATACCAATTTCGGCAATAATATAGCTTGGCTGACCTTTACCGATCACCTTGCCATTGTTTAAAGTAATGGTGCCATTAAGGCTGCTGGCCGAGAAAGCGTTACTTTTAGCATCGATGATCAATTCGGCAAATTCGCGGAAGCAACCTTCACCACCGTTTAGTGTGCAAATAATGTCCACCTCGTTTTTGATACGGGGCAGGGCATCTGCAGGGCATGCGGTTAAACCGGCCAGTCTTATTACTTCCAGATCATTATGATCGTCGCCGATGTAGGCTATTTCTTCGGGTTTTAGGCTCAGGCGGTCGCATATTTCTTTAAAAACAGCTACCTTGTCTTTTATGCCTAAATGCAGTTCTGTTATTTGTAATTTTTCGGCTCTTTTGGCTATGGATGGCGATAGTTCACCGGTGATAATGCTGGTTTGTACACCTGCATATTTACGTAAGCGCTCAACGCCCATACCATCGCGCATGTTAAATTTTTTCAGATCCTCGCCATTGCTGCCATAATAAACTCCGGCATCTGTTAATACGCCATCACAATCGGTTATCAATAATTTGATACCTGCCGCTTTTTGTTTTAAAATTTCATTCATCGGGTTTGTGAATTAAATTGCCAATCGGCATAAGCCTTTCGCAAAATCCATTTTTTAGGTTGTGACCTTCAGGGGTCTTTTTATTTTATATAACTAATATTTTCCTTTACAAACCGGGCAAACCGGATTTATTGTAATTGATTAAATGTAAGGCGGCAGCTTTTACATAATGCGAAGTTTAGATTATGAAATTATTAAGTAATGGCCTGTAAATTAACCCTGTATTTACAGTGCGGGAACCGAGGTGAAGCACCTCTCCTAAACCCTCTCCAAAGGAGAGGACTTTACTTAGCACATCTTAGTTTTTTACTCCCTCTCCAAAGGAGAGGGGCGGGGTGAGGTTGCTCCAAATAATTTGCTTTGGATTTCTTAAATTTGGAGTTCGACTTTTACCCATGCCCGAAAAAGAAAAACTGAGGATAGATAAATACCTGTGGGCCATCAGGCTTTTTAAAACACGTACCCTGGCATCCGATGCCTGTAAGGCGGGGCGTGTAAAACTGGATGGTAAAAACATCAAGCCATCATACGAAGTGAAAATTGGCGATACTTACCAGGTAGCTAAAGGAATTGAACGTAAAGTGGTGCGCGTAACCGGTTTGCTCGAAAACCGGGTTGATGCCAAAACCGCGGTGAATTTTTATGACGATATAACTCCTGTGGAGCAAACACAGGCCTTCAAATCCATGTTTCACGCGCCTATATTAAAACGCGACCGGGGTACGGGGCGCCCAACCAAGCGCGACCGCCGCGAAATTGATGATCTGAAAGACGATTATTTTGATAAGAAAGAAGGGGAGAGCGAATAGAGAAATGTTGTCATCCTGAGCGGAGCAAAGGATGACAAGCCTGTTTGTTTTTAGTAATCCGTTTTATTCTCTGTTGTTTCCCAAAGTTTAAAAGCCTTTATGGCCTCGTCGCGAAGCAATTGTACAAAAGGTAATTTGCGTTCGGCCATCGGGCTTTCCAGTTCATTATAAATAAAATGATCGTCAAAACCAATAGCGGCAGCATCGGCCTTGGTATTGGCATAATAAACTTTATCAATACGCGCCCAGTAAATAGCGCCCAGGCACATAGGGCAGGGCTCGCAGCTGGTATATATTTCACAGCCCGACAGATCATAAGTCTCCAACTCCTGGCAAGCCAGGCGTATCACCGAAACTTCGGCGTGAGCAGTAGGGTCATTGGTAGGTACCACACGGTTGGCACTGCGGGCCACAATCATTCCATCTTTTACTATAACGGCGCCAAAAGGACCGCCGGTGCCCTGCTTTACATTATATTCAGATAGTTCAATAGCTATCTGCATAAACTTTTCATGAACCGTATTTTGCATATACTTCTAAATTAAAAAAACCTCAGCCGAAGTTGAGGTTTTTAAAGTTAATATTTTATGATTTTTTTTGAAGCCCGATCCCACCGGCCTATTTGCACATCTGCAACCGGCACATCATTATACGATTACTTCTTGTCTTTAGCGTAAGCTTCGTTCAGGCGTTTTACCACATCGGCAGTAACGTCTAATGACGGATCGCCATATAATACGGTAGGGTTTGCTTTTGAATAAGTTAATACCAGTTTGTATCCTTTTTCTTTAGCATAGCCTTTTGTAAAATCGGCTATCTTATCATACAGTTTAGCATTTTCAGTGGCTTGTGCGTTCTGAAACTCTGCATTAGCATTTTGCTGATAGCCTTGTAATTCCTGTTGTTTACGTGCTAAACGCTGCTCGGTAGACTGGCGCTGATCGGCCGGAAGAGTGGCGGCATTTTTTTGATACTCCGCAACCTCACGCTGAAAAGCCTGACCTTTAGCCTGCAGGTCGCCCTGTGAGGCCTTACCTTTATCTTCCAGGCGTTTTGACATATCTTTAAAATAGTCGTATTTGTTCAGCAAGCTATCTGAATTTACATATACGATAGATTCTTTAACCTCTGTTGGCGCGGCTGTAGCAGCAGGTTTGTCGGCAGTTTTATTTTGATTGCAGGCAGCTATGCTTCCGGCAATTAATATCCCTAATGTGAACTTTGTTAATGTTGAAGCCGTAGTTTTCATTTAATTAATTGATTTTTTCGTGTTTTAATTTAGCTGGCGATCGTTAAAAATTGCGCCTTTATTTATTTTTTATCAAACTCCTTTGTGCAATTATAACGTTTTGTGCTGCTGCACACGAAGGTTTATCTTTTTTAAGTAAAAATTTTGACAAAGATAATCTTTCATCACAAGTATCCTAATTTGATATTATTTGAACAGGAATTTGTCTGAACCAGGATTTATGGGATAATGGATAGACAAGATTTTTAATCGCAAATCAAAATCCAAAAATCTGCTTAATCCTGGTTCAGACAAATTCATCTGCACATCAAATCTTAATCTATCCACACAGCGTTTTTTATCAACAACTAATCGTTAATCTCGTGTTAATTTCGTACTTTTGAAGGTTGTTGTACTAAATAAATATGAGCGAAGAAAATCAGGACAAATCCAATTATTCAGCAGATAATATACAGGTATTAGAAGGTTTAGAGGCGGTTCGTAAGCGTCCGTCCATGTACATCGGTGATACAGGCGTTAAAGGTTTGCACCATTTAGTATATGAAGTTGTTGATAACTCCATTGATGAGGCTTTAGCCGGCCATTGCGATACCATTCAGGTTTTTATACATAAAGGTAATTCCATCACTGTTATTGATAACGGTCGTGGTATCCCTACCGGTATTAATACCAAGGAGCAAAAATCGGCTCTTGAAATTGTAATGACCGTGTTGCACGCCGGTGGTAAGTTTGATAAAGATACTTACAAGGTATCTGGTGGTTTGCATGGTGTGGGTGTAAGTTGCGTAAACGCGCTTTCTATCCACATGAAAACACTGGTATACCGCGAGGGTAAAATATTTACCCAGGAGTATGAAAAAGGTAAACCACTTTTTGAGGTAAAAGAAATTGGTGTATCAGATCATACCGGTACTACCCAAACTTTTCAACCCGACCCGGAAATATTCCAGTTCACTACCGAATATAAATACGAAACATTGGCCGGTCGCTTACGGGAGCTGTCGTTCTTAAATAAAGGTATCCGCCTTACTTTAACCGATGAGCGTTTCCCTAACGAAGATGGCTCATTCCCTTCGGAAGAATTTTATTCAGAAGGTGGTTTACGTGAGTTTGTGAAGTTTTTAGACGGAACACGGGTTTCCATTATTCCCGATCCGATTTACCTGGATGGTATAAAAAATGGCATCCCGGTTGAACTGGCTTTTCAGTATAATGATACTTACTCCGAGAATGTGTTCTCGTACGTAAATAATATTAACACTATTGAGGGCGGTACACACGTAGCCGGTTTCCGCAGGGGACTAACCCGTACGCTGAAAGCTTATGCCGATAAATCGGGCTTGTTGAAAAACATGAAGATCGAGATCACCGGTGATGACTTCCGCGAGGGTTTAACCGCCGTAGTTTCGGTAAAAGTGCAGGAGCCGCAGTTTGAAGGACAAACCAAAACCAAGTTGGGTAACAACGAGGTAATGGGCGCCGTGGATATGGCTGTGGGCGAAATTTTGGGTAACTTCCTGGAAGAAAACCCGAAAGAAGCCCGACTGATCGTTAACAAAGTGATACTGGCCGCTACGGCCCGTGCCGCTGCCCGCAAGGCCCGCGAACTGGTACAGCGCAAGAGCGTGATGACCGGATCTGGTTTGCCGGGTAAACTATCTGATTGTGCTAATAACGACCCTTCCCTTTGCGAAATATACCTGGTGGAAGGTGACTCGGCGGGTGGTACCGCCAAACAGGGCCGCGACCGCGAATACCAGGCTATTTTACCACTACGTGGTAAGATCCTGAACGTGGAAAAAGCCATGGAGCACAAGATATACGAGAACGAGGAGATCAAGAATATGTTTACCGGCCTGGGCGTAAGCCGCGGTACACCTGAAGATGATAAGGCTTTAAATATAACCAAGCTGCGTTACCACAAGATCATTATCATGACGGATGCCGACGTGGATGGTTCGCACATTACTACACTGATCCTTACTTTCTTCTTCCGTTATATGAAGGAGCTGGTTGAGGCCGGTTATGTATACATCGCGTCGCCGCCATTATACCAGGTTAAAAAAGGCAAGGAATCTGAATATTGCTGGAACGATGTGCAGCGCGATGCGGCTATACAACGCCTTAAAGGCGGAGGTAAAGAGGATAGCGTACACGTACAGCGTTACAAAGGTTTGGGCGAGATGAACGATATCCAGCTTTGGGATACCACCATGAACCCTGCCACCCGTACACTAAAACGCGCCACCATTGAAAACGCAGCCGAGTGCGATCATACCTTCAGCATGCTGATGGGGGATGAAGTAGCGCCACGCCGCGAGTTTATTGAGCGCAATGCCAAATACGCCAAGATAGATACATAGGCCCCCCGACCCTCTAAAGGGGGAGAGTGATGGCCAAATCTTATAAAATATCAGCAGCCCTGTACTAAAAAGTATGGGGCTGCTGGCATTTTAAAGAGGATTTAAAAGGGCGTAAAATGGAGTTTATTTTGATTAATATATTGTAAATCAAAATATTAATACTTTTTAAAGCTCAAAAAACTCATCAAAATCGTGTTAAAATTTGTTAAAAAGTGTTAAAATGAGGGTTTTTCGAGCAGTTTTTGAGTGATTTTTACCCAATTTTTAGCCGAAAAGTGTTAAAATAAAAGGTTTAAAAAGTTTTTTGCAGGTTGTAGGCCGGGATAGATGTTAACGTTTTTTGAGTTTCAGTACCTGCTTGCCATAATCAATCACAGCTTTATATTTCATCAATATGTCGCCGCCCAAAACACCTAATACCTGCGGGTGCCCCATCTGGCTGTAAGCTATGTTGATGGTAGAAAGATCCAGCACTGCCACCTCAAAATCAGCGATCTTCATATCGCCTATCAACATCCCGCTGATGATCGCTGTGAAAGATTCCATGGTATTGGTTCCCAGCCCGGTAGAGAGCCTGTCGCTGGCTAATACCGCCATAGTTTCATTGGCTTCAAAGAGCGCTGTGCGATCAAATGCTGTTTTAGATGCCCCTGTATCCAGCACCACAATAAAAACTTTACCAAACAGGGTAACTTCAAGTAATGGATGGAAGCCGTCGTCATGCAGGTCTATGATCTGTAGCGGGATAGATGTCATTTATAATTATTGAATTAGTGAATTAGCGAGTGATGAGTTAATAAATGTTCTTAGTAATGATGAGTGTAAAAATCTATATTTTAAATAATAATTTATTCAGTAATTCACTAACTCAATAATTCACTAATTAAATTAAAACGGGTAACCGATGGCCAGGTTAAATACGGCATAGCGCGAATTAAAGCCCCAGCGTTGTCCTTCTGGTAAGTATGGCGTACGGAGCGGGTAGCCCATATCGGTACGAAGCACTAATACGGATAAGTCAAAGCGCAAACCAAAACCTGCATCAACAGCCAGGTTATTCACAAAGTTTTTACCAAAAGCAGCCCCTGGTCTGCCGCCGGTATGCAACAGCCAGATATTACCTGCATCAACAAACAAGGCACCGCGCACTATACTGAATAGTTTGGGACGATATTCTACATTCGCTTCAATTTTTATATCGCCCGATTCATCTGCAAGGAAGCCATTTGTCCCCCCTTCAATCCTTGGATCATATGATCCCGGACCTAATGAACGTGCCTGGAAACCACGTAAACTGTTTGGTCCGCCTATAAAGAATTGCTGGCTGTAGGGTAGCTGGGTGGAGTTGCCGTAAGGTAAGCCAATCCCCACAATTAAACGGCTGGCAAATGTACTGTTGGGGCCGGTTTTATGGAAATACCTGATCTCGTTTTCCAGCTTCACAAACTGGTTAAATACGGCCCCGAAAATTTGTTTTACTTTACCGTTCAGGGTATCAGCTCCGGCAATAATGCCATACAAATTGTTCGACAGGCTTATTTTACCGTTGTAATAGAAAGTATTGGTCCGGTAATCTTCGGTGGTATTGGTAAAGGTGTAGCTGTAACTCGGACCAAAAATAAACTGCTTGTCAATAACGTGTTTTAGAGCCGGATTTGGTGAATTCTTTATACTATCTATATAAAGTTGCGATACACTTTGCGGATTAACAAAATTAAAATTGAAAATGTTTAACTCATGCGAACGGTGAACCGACTCTTTCCACTGGTAGCCAAAAGAAGCATTAAATGAATTAAGCCTGTATAGTTTCTGTCGATCGACCAACGTGTAGCCCAAGGTGAAATTAGTATGGGGGATATAAGCATTATCGGCTTTGGGATATATCGGACTGATAAAGCGCGGCCATGACAGGGTTGTTTGGATACCGGCCTGATACACGTTAAAGCCGCTGTTGTCGCCGCCAAGCTGCACATCGGTACTCCCAAAAAGGGTTACTTTTAAAGCTTCGCCCCCTTTAAAGGCATTGCGGTTAAGCCAGTTGATATTTATCTGGGTACCTGTATAGTTGGCTGATGTGGTACGGCCGAGCAATTCCAACTGTAAGGATTTCTTTTTGTAAGGGGTTAAAAAGTAGTACACATCCAGTTTGGATGAATCTGTTACATCCTCAAACCTGTTTTTTACAAACTTATAGGGCCCCAGGTTTACAAAACGGTTTAAAGAGTTATTATGATCAGTACGGTTATATACTTCGCCAGGGTGCAGTAAAACGGTATTGGCAAAAATATAGCTGTTCACCGTTTTTCTTTTTTCAACAATATTGTACCAGCGATATTTTTGTGCTTTATCCAAATTTAGGGAAGTATCGCGCAGGGAGTAGCTTGGATATACGTAAATATTATTAATGGTATAAATTTCTTGCGCCCTCTCTGAAATATCGCGTTTAATTGCCACAAAGATATCAACCTGGTGACCTGCTATGGTACTATCCACCCGCATGATCAGGTTTTCTGGAGCAAAGAAATAAAAGCCTTCTTCCTTTAGTTTGGCATCAATGCGGATGCGTTCATTTTTAATAACATCCAGATTATAGTTGTTCCCCGGCTTTAAAAGCGTTTGGGCAGCGGTTCCAGTTACGGCTGTATCAATACTTTCCGTACCGGGCGGGAAGATCACTTTTCGTATTTTATAGGCAGGCCCTGGTTGGGCGGTATATACGGCTTTGGCTGTTTTTTTCTTACCAATAGTATCGCCAATAACCTGGGCTTGAAAATAACCCTCGTTCTGTAGCCTGTTTTGCAATATGTTACTATTATTTTCAAGATTAACCGAACTTACTAAAACAGGGGGCTCCCCAAATTTGGTGTTGAGCCAGTGAGCCAGGCCCTTGGTCTTTTTTGTACGGGTTTTGTTATATATCCATAGTTTAACTCTTAAACCCAGTATAGCGCCATTAGGTTTAGGGCGCAGCAGAGGTTGCAGCTCCTCGCTTAGCGCTTTGGCATCACTTTTTTTGATATCCTTATCCTGAATTTTTACTTCGCCGCCGGTATACAATTTCTGGCCGGAAGCCAGGTACTTGGTATTGCTACAGGCATTCAGTAAAACAGTTAGTATGAGTATATATCTAAAGTGTTTGATCATAAGCTTAATTTGAGGTGGGTGTTTGTTGTTTCTTCTCCTGTTCTTTTTGCTCCTCAGCTTTTGCCGCGTCATTAGCTTTATTAGTGGCGTCGTCCTGTGCTTTTTTCTTGTCTTTTTCCTGTTGGAGATATTTGCGGCGCATTTCCCGTTCCTGTTGCGTACGCTTGCGGAATATTTCCTTGAAGCGATTGTAGTCAACGGTAAGCGTGAAACCTAAACCGGTTTCAATGATCTGGCCCTGGAACACAATAAACTCATCGCGACGGTACGCACGCAGCGTATAGCGCCCATCCTTACTCAACTTGTAATTCGCGGATACGTCGCCTGCTATATTGGCTGCCTTTTGACCTTGCTGATTTCCTTCCAGGTTAAAGTTATTACCAACGGTTACCGTAAGCCTGTCATTCAGGAACCGCTTGGACAGTCCCACATTCAGGTCCGTTCGATTGGTGGCCGTTCCAGACGAATAGTCTTCACCTGAGGTTAAGCCAAAATTCAGATCTACGCCTTCAATAAGGTTACCCGCCAGTCTGTTTAACTGATCGCTTAACAGGCTACTTACACTATTACGCACTAAACCTTCGGCCGAAAAACCGGCTCCCTGGCTTTGCAGCGGGTTATCCCCTATAAAATGCCCCAATACCAGTACGCCCAGTACCTGTTTGTTCATTTCATTAGGATCTTGCCGTACCTGGGCCAAACGCGTGTTGACGTTAGTAATTACATCGCTCGATACGCTATAATTACTATCGGGCAGTACTATATCGAAACTAATATCAGGGGTAAGTAGTTGGTTTTTAAGACTCAGATTTACATTGAATGGTAGTTTTTGCTTGTATTGAACAGTGTTATCAGTACTTTGACTTTCAACCAGATCAATAGGAGGAACATTGGCCACATAAATAGCTGTCAGATTGATATTGGCGCTGGTTGGGTCGCCGGTCCAGACGATGGTACTGCCTTTTTTAAAGTTAAACTTGCGTTTTACCGTAGCATAGGAGAGTTCATAGGAGCCGGAGTTTACCTCGTAAGTTCCGGTCAGGTTGATCTTACCGCTTGGATCAATGGCGGCATTTAAACTTGCCTCACCCTTCAGGTGTACCACATCGCCGTTGCTTTCATCTATTACTACGGTAAAGGCCGCGTTTTTATTTACATTGATAGTTGCTGATACATCCAAACCTTTCAAGTTTGATTTTTTAAGCGAATCAAGCTGTTTGGCCAGTAGAATAGAATCTAATTTGGGCGCATTCTGATCAATAAATTCTACCACACCTTTCCGATCTTCTACACTTGGATCGGTAGTAGGCAGCACTATTGTCATATCTGTTTTTTCGTTTACTGTCAGGTTGGCATCTACAATAGGTTTGTCCATATTGCCTCTTATTTTAACCCGGGTGTCCACGAACAATTTGCCATAATACAACTTGTTATCGGCCTGGGTAGAGTTCATGGCCCTGAAGTTTCGGGCATTGATATCCAGCCCAAAAGCAAAATCGGTGTACGTTTTGGTTAAAATGCTGCCGCTGATAACGGCTTTGTTATCGGTTGAATCAACTAAGGTAAAATCATTAAAACGGATGCCCTCATCGTTAAAGGTGATGCTTTCCTGCGGCATGCGGAAGTACGAATTGAGCATGGCTACATTGAAGCCAACTTTATTAAAGTTAATATCACCCCTTACGGCAGGTGCCGCGGTGGTACCGGCTATTTTGAGTTGCCCGGTTATATTGCCCGATGAATTACGTAAGCTTCCAAAGCTAAAGCCTTCAATGCTTTTCATACTGAGGTTTACAATATTCAGGTTCATATCAAACTTGCTTTCCGGACTGGTATAATAAGTGCCGTTCAGATCAACCTGGTTACCTTTTCCGGTAATGCTCATGCTGGCGGCATAAGCGTTTTCGGTTTGGTTATTTACTTTAATGGCTATATTGCCAACCGTATCGCCCTTGAAATTAAAATCTTTAACATCAATGGCTGCTGTAAATACGGGCGATTTCTGGAAATTACTGATCTCGGCCTTGCCATCAATTACACCGCCAACCAGCAAGGAATCCTGTTTGGCTATTTTGGTAAGTGCCTCGATCCGGAAATTGTTGAAGTTAACGGTAATAGGCGCGTTAAACTCCTGCGGGTTACTGTTTACACTAAGTACCTGGTTGGTGTTGGAAATGGTAAAGTTATGCGCCAGTATTCCTTTAGGCCCATATTGCAGGTAATTGTCGGGACTAACGGCCCAGGGCAAATAGTCGAGCAGCAAACCATCCTGTGCAAAACTGAACTGGTATTGATTTGGCAAAACGCTAAATATCCCGGCAAGCTTATAGCGGTCTTTTTTGGCCGCGTCACGTACTTCCAAACTCACGTTAAGTTTATTATCCTGAGCTTTGCCCGATATGCTGGTGTATAACAGGTCTAAGGATGAGCCTACTTTTATTTCGTCAGCCGCCAAATTGTAGTTCAACGCGTTGTTGTTGGTGTTAATGTCCAGTTTGGCATTGTTAACCGTATTGGTGCCATAAATAACCTTTGGTATAGAACCTTTAACCACCAATTCGCCCGACTCACTGTTAAAACTACCATTCAGCACTACAGGATCAAGCTGTTTCAGATCGGGTGCAAATTGGGTAAGTAATGGCGTTTTAACCAGGCGAGCATCAAACACAAACTGTTGTGGCGAGTATTTTGGTTTGGCCACTGATGGCGGTGCTTTTGTTTTCTGACTTTTGACTTTTAACTTTTGACTTTTCTCCGCCACCTGCTGGCCACCTGCTATGGCCGTATTGAAATATTTATTGACCACATCCTGCAGGGCATCGGCTATTTGAGTTAGCTTGTATTTGCCAGCCATATGCGCTGTCATAATGGGAGTTTTTAAACGCAGGGTGCTGCTATCGGCATTGGCTGTCGATTTAAGGCTTACGGTATCCAGTTGAATACGCTGACCTTTATTTACCACCAGCAGATCAGTTGCCAGTATATCGGCGTTCAGGTAATCAGGATCGGCGGTAGGAACGTTGGCTACCATTTTACCATGAAAACGCATATCGTCCTTTACAAAATTCAACTTTTGCAGGTTAATGCTATCAACCAGTAAAGTTCCGTTAACCGATGGATACTTACGGTTTAGATAAGCTTTGGCATCCAGGCTAAAATTAATATTAGGATCCTTCATGCGGGCAATGGCGGTATAATTACCATTTTCAGAACTGCCCTTCAGCACCAGGTTTTGGTAAGTATAACCCTTTACGTAGGCTTTAGCCAGGTTACCGTTAAACTGTATGCTGGCTTTTTTAGGATCGAGACTTACACCTTTTAGGTTGGCGTCCATCGTTATTTTACCAACCATTTGCGGCTGTTTGGTTAGCGCGCCAACATTCAGATCATTAGCTTTGATGTTGGCCGTATAAATTTCTTTGCCCTTATGCTCACCATTTTTCATAGCCGCAACCAGATCAACCGCGCCATAGCTGGAGTGCAATTGCATTTTTGTATCAAAGTTGGTCATGCCACCTTTAAATGCACCTTTCAGGTTCATCTTTTCGGGGATGCTTACGTTAGGAGGGATACTGCCCGCGGGGGCCAGTTTGGCTATATCTTTACTGCTGGTAGTGAAATCGACTATGTTAACATCAAAATAAGCCTTATTTACATTGGGTAAGCCTTTCATTTTAGCGGATGCCTTGATATGGGTACTGCCTAAACCGCTTACCTCCAGGCTGGGGATATCCAGGTTATTCACCTGGCCTTTTACCTTGCCGTTTATTTTGAAAACCGTGCCCGGCGAACTTTTAAAAGGCTCCATGGTAGCCATCGTAGGCATCAATAGCAGCACATCTTTTAAACCTAAACGGCTGCCGTCTAAATTAGCGTTGATACCCAGGGCGCCTATATTTTTGGTAATGGCATCAATAGAAGGATAACGTAGCTGTACTGATTTTTGAAGAACGGTTTGCGGTGTTTCCAGCAGCAGATCGTTCATATAGGCGTTGGTTGGCCCGTAAAAGAAGGAGGTGTGAAACTTGTTGATCTTTAGTCCGCTTTTGTCACTAAAGGTAAAAGAATTGATCTTGCCCGAAATGGTATCCGGGTTGTAGGAGATATTTTCGGCCCCGGCGTTGAGGTTTCGGATATCCATGTGCCCAAAATCAAGCCCTTTAGGTATGGCTTTTTGTGCCTCGTTATCAAACTTGATATTATCGTTGCTGAAATTTACCTTGCCCAAAGTAACCGCCCATTTGGATGTTTGTGGCGATGATACCAGGGTGTCCAGCTTTTTAACAGCTTTTACAATGGCTTTCTGTACAGTTTTGGGTTTAGCCAGGCTCAAGGCTGCTTTAGTATCATTCAGCTCAATATTTTTAATACCTACCTTTTG
>Ga0105239_10003630_pt1 | contig 18865 bp, 6 predicted proteins | sample KBSC44metaG_FD_92761 | JGI IMG/M metagenome (GOLD analysis project Ga0105239, IMG submission 92761) | Corn rhizosphere microbial communities from Kellogg Biological Station, Michigan, USA - KBS C4-4 metaG | ecosystem: Host-associated > Plants > Roots > Rhizosphere > Soil | place: Michigan, USA...
CCATTGGCAGAGGCCCACGCCATGGCCCCAGCCGTGGCCTTCAAAGTAAAAACGTCCCGCCGTGCGATGAATATCTGTGAGTAATGTGCTGCGCAATGTTTCCGGGCCTAACGCTAAACGAAAGCGGTTACCGGATACCACTTTACTGCCGCCGCGCCACAACAACGTAAGTTTTTCTGCCCGTCCAGAAGCCGATTTTTCTGTGATCTGAATGTCTTTCAGCATACCCACACGAATGCCCGCGCGGTTTAAACGTGCCCGCAGCGATGAAACCGCCATCGTTAAATGCCAGGTCCGGAACGGATCGTCGCTGCAAAAGGAATCTGCGGTGCAACCAAAAGCGTCGTCTGGACTCGTGGTCGCCCACACGGCGCTGGGCTTTTCAGTCATGCCGCCACAAGACGAATGAAAGAATGCCTGGATTGGTTTCCCATCGGGGCTGATTAAAATTTGGCCTTTCGTTTCGAGTACCGCGCGCGTAGGAGCCATTGCTTCATCGGAACGTCCGCCATACATCTGGGAACGCACATCATTGAGCACATCATAAATTTGCGCCGAATCCGTCGTCTTATTTGCCAAGGCAAACGTACGCGAAATGACCGCTTGTGATTTCAACGCTTCAATCGGCCAAGCAGAACCTACTTCGCGCGGAAGAACACCTAATAAATAATCTTCCATATCCACATAATTGACGACATCGGCATACCCTTTACGCGTACCGATCAACCGTATTTTCCCCCGATAAGATCGGCCATTCACCGATAAATAATTAACATCCGATTGGGGACGAATCCACAGGCCGCCACGAATAGCATGGCCGGCTATATTAAATCCGGAAGAAGTTCGTCGTACATGTAAAGCTTTCGCGGATGAATAACAAGGACCACCGGCCGCCGGACAATAGTCCCAAGTCCCCGTGCCACCGATCCGAATCAAACTGCGCGTATGCAGAATGCGCACACGTAGCATCTCGGTATCGCCAGAAACGTTCCAGGCTAGAGGATCAAAAGGCGGACCTTGCACAATCGTGGAACGCGCCATGACGCATCCCGGTAAAAGAAAAAGACCCAATAATAAAAGTCGCACATAGAGGACGCAACCCAAAAATGAATTCATTATTTAAAAAAGATCGCCTTGCGGGGTAGCGGGTTTAACGGGTTTTCCTAAATGACGATAGGCATGATCGGTGGCAATACGGCCGCGCGGTGTACGTGCCATAAAACCACATTGGATGAGAAAGGGTTCGTAGACATCTGTTAAAGTATCGGTATCTTCCGATAACGATACCGCCAATGTATCGATACCGACGGGACCGCCATTAAATTTTTCAATCATAATCGTCAATAATCGGCGATCCATTGTATCGAGGCCACGGCCATCCACATCCAATGCTTCCAATCCGCGCGCCGCGACAGCCGCATTCAAGCGGCGAGAAGGGGTCATCTCAGCAAAATCGCGCAGTCTGCGGAGCAAGCGGTTAGCAATGCGCGGGGTTCCACGACTCCGGCGCGCAATTTCTTGAAATCCATCGGCATCCGCTGCCACATTTAAGATGCGGCTTGAACGCTCTAGAATCGTGATCAGTTCCGCCTCGGTATAAAACTCCAGATGCGCGGTAATACCAAAACGATCGCGTAAAGGACTCGTGAGCAGTCCCGCCCGTGTCGTGGCTCCGACTAAGGTGAAATGCGGTACCGGCAGATTAATTGTTTTAGCGCTGGGCCCTTCGCCGATGATGATGTCCAATTTAAAATCTTCCATCACCGAATAAAGTGTTTCTTCTACAACGCGATTCAATCGGTGAATCTCATCGATAAAAAAGACATCGCCTTCGGACAAGCTGGTTAAAATCGCCGCCAGGTCTCCCTTACGTTCCAAAACTGGACCGGAAGTCACGCGTAGATTGGTGCCCATCTCGCGCGCGAGAATTCCCGCGAGCGTCGTCTTGCCTAACCCTGGGGGTGAATAAAAAAGAGAATGATCTAGCGCTTCCTGGCGTTGGCGCGCGGCTTGAATGAAAATGCGCAGATTTTGTTTTAAGCGTTCTTGGCCGATAAATTCATCGAGCGTCTGCGGGCGGAGAGATTGCTCCACCTGCTGCTCTTCGGGCGCGATGACTGTTTCAGTGAGGGGCTTATCCATGGGCGGTCATTAGTTGTTGCAACGCGAGTTTAACCAATTCTGCCGTCGTGGCATCGGCTTTTAAAGCGGCGGGGACATGCTCTAAAGCCGCGCGCGCTTCGGCATCGCGATAGCCTAAACTAAGCAAAGCAGCCACCGCTTCAGGCGTTCCGGCTTGCGGAGATTTGGGATTCCATTTTTCCGCCCCCGAAACACGCAGCCCTGCGATACGGTCTTTTAAGGCCACGATCATTTTTTCTGCGGTCTTCTTCGTGAAACCAAACAAGCTAATTAAAACGCGGGCATCGGATTCAAGAATGGCGCGCCGGAAATCAGGGGCGGATTTGGAAATCTTATCCAGATAATCGAGCGCTTTTTTAGCGCCGGTCCCAGGAATTTCGCGTAAAAGCAAGAAAATTTCTTTTTCTTCCAAAGATTGAAACCCATATAACGTAACGCCTCCACCATACATCGCCATGGATTCTGTGACATAGAGTTGCAGTTCCGCCCCTGGCTCCGGTACACGTTCAAACAGTGCAATCGTCACATGCACCTCATAACCCACCCCGGCCACATCCAAGAGAACAGATCCTGGTTCTTTATTTAGAAGAGTCCCGCGCAAACTACCAATCATGACTTGGCCCCTTGCGCCATCCGCAGCAAGTCCGCTTCCCATTGGGCGCGCATCCGGCGCGTCGTCTTGGGCACTGTTAAGGTTCGCGTTTGTAAATGACATAACGCCATAGCGAGGGCATCCGCAGCATCATCGGGTTTAGGTATCTCTTTGAGGGAAAGCAATCGTTGCACGGCGCTTTGCATTTGAAATTTGGTGGCAGAACCAAAACCGGTCATCGCCATTTTAACCGCCCGCGGATTCAGTTCCACAATGGGGATATGGTGTTCTTCAGCCGTTACGAGAATAACTCCACGGGCTTGCGCGGTGGCCGCAATGCTCGTCGCAAATTTGGTAAAGAAAAGCTGTTCGATGATAAGGATATGCGGCTGATGTTCCATCAATAACGCCGCCAATCGCCCCCGCAATGTATTCAAACGCTGAGGAAGTGGGAGTCCTGCCGACGTCTCAATAACACCCACGCCGGCTAATTGCAACACTCCTTGAAGCGCATGAACAACCCCCCAGCCTGTGGTGGCAAGCCCCGGATCGATACCTAAAATCTTTTGAGTGGGAGAGGGGCCTCCCTCTCCGTTACTTATGTTCTGCTTCAAGAATTTCCTTTGGAATATCAAAGTTCGCATGCACATTTTTGACGTCATCATGGTCTTCAAGCTCATTCATGAGTTCCAGCATTTGATGCGCCGGCGTTCCAGTTAATTTAACGGTGGTTTTAGGAACCAAGGTGACTTCTGCGGAAGCTAACGTAATTTTTTGGTCTTCTAAAGCTTTTTTTACTTTTTCAAAATCGGCGGGAGCGGTCGTCACTTCGAACACATCCGGGTCTTCTGTCTTAATATCATCGGCGCCCGCATCGAGCGCAATGCTCATTAATTGCTCTTCCGAGCTATTGGCTTTTTCAATCGTGATTAAACCTTTGGTCTCGAAGACCCAGCCGACGGCGCCGGTTTCGCCCAAATTGCCCGCATGCGTTGAGAAAATCCGGCGAATTTCACCCACGGTGCGATTACGGTTGTCAGTCGTCACTTCAACGATGACCGCCACACCGCTGGGCCCATAGCCTTCGTAAGTAATTTCTTCATAGGTCACGCCGGGCAGTTCGCCAGTCCCGCGTTGGATGGCTTTTTTAATATTTTCACCGGGCATATTAGCCATGCGCGCATCATCCATAGCTTTACGTAATCGTGGATTGGCTTCCGGAATTCCGCCGCCGATCTTGGCCGCAATTGAGATTTCACGGCCAATCTTGGTAAAGGTCTTCCCGCGCTTGGCGTCAATCAACCCTTTTTTGTGTTTAATACCGGCCCAACGTGAATGACCTGACATAGAAGCTCCTGAAGGAAAATTTTGTTTATTTTAACAGTTTATGCCCCATAACAAGACTTTAACGCCTTTGGTGCCAGGCACCAAACCGTCAAAGATAAATCTAAATATTTAACCTTTTGTCATCTTTTACGCTTTGTGACGTCTTTGGGGATGATCCTTGAACTGACGGATCAGAAAGAGCTTCTCAAGCAGCAAACAAAAGTCGATGATTTTGAATATTTCGATGGATCAGGTCCATGAATTGCTGGAAGGCGATTGAGATCATATCTGTCATTCGATGTACAAAAATAAGTACTGGCTGATAAGTTAAGAGCCAACTTAAAATACTTATTGCCATCGCCAGTGCCGTCTGGCTTTCAGAGGCGCGAGGCATTAGGTGAAACAATGTAAAGGGCATAGCAAACGTAGACAACCAAAATCCAATAAATCCGACTGCTAGCTTTATCACTTCGGATTTATTTTCTGGATGATGTTCGTTGATAAAGAGTACAAGACTGTTCATTAACGGCAACTCGAATGAACCTGCAAACCAACCAATGCCGTATTCAGAAATGATTCCTGCGCGTAGCGCTGCCGCTCTTGCGACATCCGTTGTGAAAGGCGATTTCGGGCCTGGCTGCTCAACCAGCGGGAAGAGTGAGTCTTGTCGCAGATCGATGATAGGCTCGGCGACGTTAACGAGTTCCGCGAGTTCTTTCAAGATAGCCAGACGGTGACATTGATACGGATCAGCTTCCAGACACAAAAGAGTTGCACGGCGTCCTTCAAGACGTGGCAGAATATTTTTCAGGACATTCAAATGTTCGCGCAAATACTTCTCGTATGTTGCGATAAATTCAGCATCGTTTTTCCCTGCGATGTGGGAATTTCTCAACGCTTTTGGCGCGCCAAGTTCCGGCATATGAAGGTACTCGATGCCGGCGGCTATAAGCGCTGACTCCAGGTTTTCTCGCGAATACTCTGGCCGCCATTGGCTAACAGCTAATTCTCTTACATCCACAACCAGGTCAACATTTTGACTTTTCAGACGTTCAATAAATTCCTCGATTGGAAGTTTTTGATATCCAATGCCTCCTAAGAATCCCATGGATGGCGTTTTATGCTGTTCCTGTTTCAGCAGTGCTTCCTGCATCCCGGAAGCTTCCACCATAACTCCGGCAATATGCTGCACCTTGGACCGTCGAATGCGCCATCCGAATAACGTCTCGTGATACTCCGTCGGCCCCCGCGCGCCTGTCGGACTCACCGTAATCTGCCGGCCTTTCTTGACCCCTTTGTATAAATCTCCCGCCACCAGCGTCCCCGGCATTCCTGGCAGTTTGGTTTGTGCCACCGCCTGCGCAATCTCCTTCTCGAAGTTGTAGCCCCACCGGTATAAAGGCCGCTCGATCATAATGACTGGGGCTCCATCGTCTGTCTGGCGGACCTTCAGCATCGCCACCGACACAATCCGTCCCTCCGACCGGACGATCGCCAGCATCTTGTTCTTTGATGCCAGATCATCCACCAACGTCGCAATCTGTCGCACCCCCGCATTCAGGTTGAAACAGTTCTTCAGCTCCTCATGCAGCATCCCTCGCCGCATGATCAAATCCGGATTTGAAGTAATCTCGACTTCCACGTCGTCAAATTGGCGAATCTTACCCGCTTGTGCCAAGTTCTCCTGTAGTTGCCGGATCGTTACCGCTAGGTGCAATCCCATTTCCTCGGAAGATGCTGGTGTCTGGACCGCGCCCATCACCTGCCCCAACAGCTTAGGTAACTTGTCAATCTCATTGGCCTGCAAGGCTGCCCTGAGCTCGATGACACAAAGCCGCAACCTTAACTGTTGAATGGCCAGATTTAAAATCCCAATGGCATCCCCAGGATCTTTCACACGTCGTGCTGTTTCTAACGCTTGTCGCTGGCGCCCCTTATCCGCAATCTCCTGCGATAATAGGCTAGCCGCATCCGTCTTACTCAAATCTTCTTGCATCTGTGTTCCCAACTCCCCAAAAGCTTCCCTCAGCGCTTCTTTGTCCTGAAGACGGTCCAGTAAGATCTGCTCATTATTGCGCCGGTCTTCCTCATACTCTGCACCGCCCACTTGTACCGAGCCCAGCGCCACCAATTCCTCCTTTGTAAACGTCGTCCAAAACTGCGGGTCGTCCGACCGGTACGCAATGTCATGCGCAGTTCCGTCTAGTACCTGCCGGTTGCGCCACACCTCATAATCCCCCGCCACAATGTGGCGCATTATTTGTTTAAAGAGCGCGACATGTTCTCCATATTCTGCGGGATTGCCTTCCCGCAGTTTGGCCATTAACTGCAACGGTGCATTTAAATTGCCCCATTCTCTCGACAATGCCAACAATCGCTCATGCGTCACTGCCGTGTCCGGCAGGTCGAAGAGCTGGATCACCGTGCCACGCAACGTATCACGCAAGTCCTGCCGAACCGCGCTAAAGTTCACCCCCTGCTTAACGATCCGCTCAAACGCCGCCGCATTCGCAGTCCGCAACACCCCCAGCTCCTCAAGAAACTCGATCCGGTCTGGAATCGATACCCCTTCGTCTAGAAAATCTTCGCGAAGCGCACCTAGAAACACCAGCGACTCGCCTCCCGACAAGTCCATCAGGTTCACCCACGCATATGTCAGCCGTTTGATCCATTGTTCCCGGTCATAGACTGAAAATCCGTCGTTATAAAATTCTTCTAAGATATGGAGCAGAACCTGCGCTCCGGGGTGGATGGGTTGCAATACATTGTCGTTGTCCGGGGCAATCCGCCAGGCATGGCTGGCGGCTACGAATGGAATAAATAGCTCTGGCTGTGTCTCGGCTAGTATCTGCAAGGGCGGCGGTCCCCGTTTGGCCAAAGTACTGAAGTTCAAGCCATGTTCGGCCATCATCTGGCACACCTCCGGCAAGACCTGCAGCATCTGATCCCGGTGCTGCTTATTCGGGATATTAAACAGGGCATTGAAAAATGCGATGTCCGCCGCTTCCCAGTGACCCGCTTGCCCCAGAACCTTCCCCAAAGCCACGGGTGAAACGTCCGTACGTGAGAAGTTATTGACCAGTCTCAAGATTTCTTCCTGCGATGCCTTGCTCTCTTTCATCCGCCCGTAAGCGGGATACAAGACATTAGATGCCCGGATCATCTTTTGCGCGCGCTTGCCCGCTTTCTTCATCGACGGATCCTGCAAAAATCCATGGATCGCATTGACCAACCGCGACATGCTCGCCTCTGGACTGGTCTCCCCTTCGTCTTCAATCCCCTCCATCACCAACTCAAACTGCGCCTTGTCTTCTCCCATGATCTGCGCGTAGCAAATCTCCGCAGGTGTCCCATGCTCCACATACGCAAAATCGTCAGTTCCCCGCATCTCCTCCAGAAATTCCGCCGAATGCTGCGGCATCATCCATAACACTTCCACCTTCTTTTGTGTTTCTCCTGTCGTACCCTCGTTCAGCCCGATCGCCCGGTCGCTCGACTGGTAATACTCCACATAGTTCTCCGGCAGTTGCACATACACCTCAAAATCCGCCGCACTCAAATTAAGGCCCAGCCCCGCCTGGATATTCATCACCACCAACTGCACTTCCGGATCCTCCTGAAAGCGGTGCCGCTGATACGCTTGCGCTGAGATTGGATGGCCTTCCGGATCCAGTGCCATCTTCCCATCCTTATCAAACTTAACCAGGATAGGCTGCCCTTTCTCATCCATGGCATTCCCCGTCACCGTCCCATCAATCCGCGCCACTTTGTACCCCTTCGCTTCGTACCACGCCGCCATCTTGTTGATTAGGTTCGTGTTCTGCGCAAACAAAATTCCCTTCTTGCCATTCTCTACCCGTGGCAGCACTCGCGCATCGAGCGCATCCCAAAAAGCCTTGGATTCTTCATCGCCAATTAGGCTCGGATCCGTCATCGCCCAGCTCAGGAACTGCATCTTCAACAACACCCCCAAACTGCTCTCCGGATAGCGCTTTTCCGGAGGTACACGCTGGTTATAGATCGTCAGATAGTCCTTCAAATTCTTGATAATCGATAAAATCAAATAGGACTGCGCCTTAGGCAATACATAGGCGCCTTCCTCGGACGGCGCTATCTCGTGCTTCGTCGTATAAGCACTCCCCATTTCCTTCTTGGTTCGCCTCAGCCCAATGCGCGCCTTGAGCGCATAAAGCCAGCGCATCTGTTTCAATGTCCCGGTCAAAAGCCGCCGGAAAGACTGCCGCGTGGCAAACAAGGCATTACTCACCTCGCCGGTCGCCGGATTCTTATGCAGTAGGTTGAACGCCGAAAACAGCTGCCGCGGGTGACTCGTGTATGGACTGGCCGACAATAACCATCGCCGCGGCGTATGGAGCTGATGCACGGCTTGTGCCTGCTGGGCATTACCCTTCAAAACACGCCCTTTATAGTTCTCGATTCGCTGCGCCTCATCCACCACCACCACATCCAGTCCTTTATTTAAATCATCGAATTCCTGTGCCGTCTTGCCGCGCAAATCCTCCAGGCTGCACAAAATAATCACACCTTTTTGGTCCCGAGTCTCAGCGATCATCCGCCGTTTCTGCTCCACAGTCCCCCGCAACACCACGAGCCGCGACGCTCCGGTTGTATGCCGGTAATACTGCTCCTCCCAGGTGTCCATCACCCCTGCGGGCATCACGATGAGCGATTTCCAATTCGGATCTAGCGCTGCATAGGTCTGGATGGTCTTGCCTAGCCGCGTATCATCTTCCAGCATGAATCCATACAATCCCTCCGCCTGGAACTGGTCCGACTTCCGCATGTACCATGATCCCACCCGCTGGTGCGGTAATAGAGGCGTCCGAATATGTGCTGGCTGGTACTTGAGCCCTTCCACAAGCATTCTTTGCACATGGCCGGTTAGTTCTTGGAGAAACGGCGTAGACTTCACGCTTTTCAACAACGTCCGCAACTCCGTCAGTGCCACTTTAGTATCTCGGGCAAATCGCGCAAATGATAACCGCACAAATGCGCGGATTAAGACTCGCTGTTCGTGCTCCTCCATCCGCGCAATCTCTTCCTGCAGCGCCATCAAGGCCCGCAAGTAATCCATCGGGTCTCCTGGCTGCACGTTCCCCATTCCGGCCGGTCTATGCCCTTCCCGCAGATTCAACAGAAACGCCCGGCTCATCCGACGGAAGTCCGCCTCCGGCAGTTCAGCTCCCTGTGCCGCCAACAAAAGAGACAATGCTTCCCGCATCTCTTCGGGATTACTGGCCAAACTGACGGCGAGATCCAGAAGGTGATACTTTTCGAATGTTTCTAGCGCCCGCTCATAATCCGTTTTCTTCTTCGACGATCGGCCGGAAGAAGACTGACCACTCAAAAGATTTTCCTTGGAGTCAAATTTCTCGAGTTTTGCGCTTCCAGGTTTAAACCGAAAATAAAATTCTTTTCCTTCCGCTGCCACGACCAAATACACACCACCATCCGGATTGCCGGGGTTCAAATACTGGGCATGGACCATCACACGGGTGCCCCAGGGGATTTCCCCCAAATAGGCAGAAACCGACCGGCGTGTGACGGATCCGAGGTGCAACGCATTTTCCCGGGTCCACATCGGTTTGGCACCCAATTCAACAAGCGCCTGCGCCGCTTCACCCAAAGGTTTCCCCTCCGCGTGGACTTTCAGATAATCCGAGAGTGTCTTATACATTGCGGCTTCTCCTTCGGCCTCTCCGGTATCTCGTTGATAAGTAGCCATCAGCTGTTCGAGAGATGCAAACTTCCTGATGTGGTTCCCCTCCTTCTGGAACCCATAATAGAGCGACTCAGATCCGTACCGGACAATCAGATACGTTCCGGCCTCAGGCTTGGAGCCGTTGATGTAGTACGCTTGAATTTCAACCCGAGTACCGTCTGGAATATCTCGGATCCCCAGGCTGACTGCTCGTTTTTCGGACATTCCAAAATGGATATTGCCGCTCTTGACCCACATCGGCCTGGAACCTACTTCCACAAGGCAGCGTGAAGGAGTGTCCAGACTCTTTCCTTCGTCCAAAGTTTGAGCATAAGCGGTAATGGCTTCCTTCATCGTCCGCTCCTCAGAAAGATCGTTGGTTGTGAGTATGGGAGCTGCGAGTAATTCTTGCAGGGATGAATACTTGGTGGTGTGCAGGCCGTCTATTCGAAAACGGTAATAGTGGGACATTGTGCCGTCCCAGATTTCTAAATATACACCCTCTTTTGGATTTTGAGGGTTTAGATAATGCGCTTGGACCTCTACTTGGGAGCCCACAGGGACTGTGTGCAAACTTGCGATTATCGCAAGGTTTACTCCCTCCGCCTTTCCAAAAGTCAGGCCCGGCATGGATGTCCGGCCTGGTTTCTTCCCTAATTCCACCAAGGCTTTCGATGATGCACGAAGGTCTTTTCCTTCCGCTAAAGCTTTTACATAGCCATGTACGGCCTCTCTAAGCGTTCGTTGAGCGGTTACTTCGTGCGGATCTCGCGCCCGCTCTGCGCGCAGCTCATCGAGTGAAGAATATTTGAAAATATAACCGCCTTCGTTCCTGATGTCATAAAAATTCGATCGCTTCCCTTCCGAGACAACCAAATAGATTCCGGCGCCCGAGTCCAAGGGATTGATATAGTGCGCCTGCACTTCCAGAGCTGTATTGGGTGCGACCGCGGGGACCACGGCTGTCGTCGATCTTCCGGCAATAGTTCCAATGTATAGCATCCCTTTATTCGATCGCATGACCCTTTTGCCAAGTCCGACGAAGGCCTCTGCGGATGCATGGGATATCGTGCCACCGGTTAGATCTTGGATATAATTTTCAGCCGCTTTTCGGAATTCGGATTCTCCCTTTGCCTCTGCCGCATCTTTGGATTGCTCTATCAGCAATGCCTCGAGGTTTGGATATTTCCGCGTATGGATGCCGTCCTTTTCAAGGCTGTAGTAATAAACTGTCGCACCGTGTTGCATGGTCATATAAGCCCCACGGCCCGGGTTGCTGGCATCGAGAAAATGAAAACGAACGCGTACACGCGTGCCTGACTCAAGATCGTTCGTCGAGGCTTCAATGGTGATCGATTGTGTGGCGTTGAAGAGAACGCGACGTCCCCCCGTCGTATAGGCGCTTTTCTCGCCCAAATCAACCAATGCCCGGGCCGCTGCACTCCGGTCTTGACCCTCCTTGAGCGCGAGAATATAAGTCAACAGCGCATTCTTCATCTCTTGAAAACCGGCCATCTCATCTGGTTTTTTTCTGAGTTCAATTTTTAAAGCTTCCAGGGTCGAGAATTTTTCTAAAGGAGAACCGTCTTTCTTGAAACGGTAGTATCGTAAGGTCTCGCCTTCATGAGTCACCAAGTAGACTCCTTGGGCGGGATCAGACGGATCAAGAAACTGAGCCTCCACTCCTGCTGTAGTTTCTTCATCTACCGGATACATCGCGGCCGCGATATCCTTTCCGTCTTTGGTGCGGCCGAGATGCAGAAGATTTTTGCGCGTCTTCATCGCTTTTCGTCCTAGCTCGACGAGCGCTTTCCCCGCCGTCTCAATATCTTGTCCTTCGATAAAAGCGTTGGCATAAGCCGTCACCGCTAGCCGCATCTGCCGTTCGGCTTGCGCCACACTGGAATCCTGGTCCCGCGCCCGCTGGAGAATCTCTAGAGTAGGGTATTTGCGCAAATGACCACCACCTGAATGGAAAAGAAAATAATGGCGTTGACCACCCTGTTGAATGGTGAGATAAATTCCCTCGCCTGGCGCAGAGGGGTCTAGGAAAGAAGCCTCTACCTCTAGCCGAGTGCCCTTGTCAGTACCGGACATGCTTGCAAAGATAATATCGTTCTCATTCGCATGCCCAAGGTTGACCCGATTACGCACGGAGAGGATCGTTTTTTTGCCCATGCCAACCAGGTTTTTCCCAGCCTCGATTAAATCTCCATCATTTAAAAATGCAGTCGCATATGCGCCGATTGTTTTCCGCAGGGCAACCTCTTCGGCAACCTCTGCCGCAGGCCGTAGACTATCCGTCAACAAGGCTTCTAAGGAAGGATATTTTTGAGTGAACGCCCCATCCGTTTTAATACCGTAATAGTGCAGCGCCCCATCTTTCGTAACGGACAGATAGATACCGCTACCGGGATTGGCCGCATCCACAAGATGGGCTTGCACTTGGACAAGGGTTCCCGCCGGGGAGTCTGCCAGAGGAGCAAGGATATAAGCCGTCTGGTCTATCGCCCCAAGCGGAAGACTGTCCTTGCGAGTTTTCAGGACACTGCTTCCCAGCGACAATACGGTTTGCGCCGTGTGGCTTAAATCCTCCCCATTGATAAGAACAGTGACATACTTTTCGATCGCTCTTTTGAACAATGCCTCTTGTAGGGATTCTTCCGAGACCTCTGCTCGCGCGGCCTGCGCCTGGTGTCTTAATTTATCCATTGAAGGTCCAGGGCCAGGCTGCATATTCGATTCTTTCTGAAGGCGCACGGGCCCTTGCCTCTCCCCTGTTGCCTTTGCGGCAGCGCGCTCGGCTTTAATTTTCTCTTTACTCCATTCTTCCAACATCGTTTCCAAGGAAGGTCGCAGAGCACCCATAACCCCCGTCTTTCGGAATCGTGCGTAGTATGCAAACTCTTCGTTTTGAATAAGCAAATAGACGCCGGCTAACGGGTCTTCGGGGTCGATATAGTGAGCCGACACGTCTACACGAGCGTGCCCGGCAACATCCGGAATACTCGCACGAATGGGTTGCGAATCCACCGGGATTCCCAGCAAGAGAGTTCCACGCCGGGTCCACATTGCTTTCCTGCCCAGATCGACTAAAGCGTGAGCACTGAGACCAAAATCCCGCCCGTTGAGTAAATCTGAGGCATAGGTGCCCACCGCGTCGCGCATAGCCGCCTCTGCCTCTAATTCTGTAGGATTTGGTCCGGGGTTTTCAGAATCCGTTTGTGTCCCAGGTGGCATATATTTCGTCGCATAATTGCCCGTTGTCTTAAATGTGAAATAATTCGTTTTTTCTCCTTTACGGACGCCTACATAGATCCCCTGAGAAGGATCTTCCAAATCAAGGTAATGAGCCTCGAGTTCTACTAGATCCTCCGTCGTCAGACCGTCGACTTTTCCATAAATCTGTTTACCGGCAACTTTTCCGAAGGGAACATGGTCTTTAATCGCCAGGACCTTATTCTTCTTGAGTTCAACCACCGCCCGGGCCGCATGACCGAGATTGAGGCCCTGTCGCATGGCGTCCACATATTCAGAGATGGCCTTCTGGATTGCGTTTTCCTCTTGCACAGCTTCTGGAGCTCTCCCCAAGTCGGCACGCAGAACTTTGAGCGATGAATATTTGGAGGTGTGGTTACCATCCTTCTTGAAACTAAAGTAAGCCAGGTTATCGCCGCGCCGGACCGTTAGGTAAACTTCCCCTCCTGACGACTCAGGGTTCAAAAAGTGCGCTTGTACTTCGACCTGTGCTCCTTCGGCATGTTTGTAATTCGCTGCAATACTGTCGCCTCTTACTTTTCCGAGGTGAATGTTTGCAGAGCCAACCTTAAGAGTGCGCGGTCCTGCGGCGACGAGTTCTCGCCCAAGAACCCGCAGATCCTGATCGTCGAGAAGCGCCGTGACGTAGGAAGATACAGCTGTTCGCATGACTTCTTCGTCGATGACAGCTCGGGGATCCCGGACGAGTGATAATTTCAAATCCTCCAGCGAAGAAAATTTTTCCGTGTGATTGCCGCCGGATTTGAAACGGTAATAAAATGATTTCTGACCGACATATGTGATTAGATAAACCCCTTGTTCCGGGTGTTCAGGATCAAAATAGCGTGCTTCGGCACTTACTTGGGTCCCTTTTGCGACTCCCTCGACATTGGCTTGGACCATTTTTTGCACCAATTTATCACCAATTTTCTCTTTTGAAAGAGTGCCAAAATAAATCAAGTTTGGGACGGTGATGATATCCCTCTTCCCGAGGTCGACTAATTTCTTTGAAGCATCTGATACATCCATTCCAACGAGCAGGGCCCGAATATAAGTCATCACCGCCAGTTTCATCTCTTTTTCCCGTTCTGCTTGCGCGGGATCTCGATGGCGCGCAGCCACCATTTCTTCCATCGACCGAAATTTCTGCAGCATGGTACCGCTTGTTTTGAACTGCAGATAGCTTGTTTTTTTATCGTGTCGCACCGCTAGATATACTCCTGCTTCGGGATCAGCTGGATCAATATAGTGAGCTTCTATCTCGAATTTTGTGCCGGCCTGGGCTCCTTCAAAACTGGCAGTTATACTTTTGCCTTGGACACTTCCGATAAATAGCGCGCCTCTCCCTGAAGTCACGGTCCAAACGCCCATGTTAACGAGCGCGCTCGAATGTTCCGCCAGACTTTCTCCATTGCACAATGCCTTCGTGTATCCTTTGGCGGCATCCAAAAACGAGTCCTCTTTGGGAAGCGCCAGCTTGACTGGAGACCAAACGTTGAACTGTCGATGCCAGTAGGTCTCCGAAAAGCCAAAAAGTACTTTTGTCATAAAAAGCCCTATTACCCGTAGAATCCAATCGCTGGGTCTTTCATTAAAGTGATCTTTCAAGAATTCCCAAAAATCTTTCCAGCTCCTGATATTCTTAATTCTCTCGGCTTCCTCCTCTGGCGCCACCACAACATCCTGGATGATCTGTTCCAATTGCTGGGGCGTGAATGGTGCCGACAGAACATTCTCGATAACTTGACCCAATTGCAGCCGTATTTCCTCAACACGCTGGCTCAAATCCCACTCTGAATTTTTCTGTCGGATCCGTGCGTGTATATTGGAGGTCAAGACATGCACTGCCAGGTTCTGAATCGAAGGACGATGCAGATAGGGGATGATTTCCTGAATGCGCCTGATCCGATCGGAAAGGTCAAAAGTCCGTAGATAGGCCATCAGCCCTGCGGGAGTCAGGGCTTCTTGTGTAAAAACGGTCAGATGAGTGATGGAATTCTGAGCGTATGCAAAAGAGTTTTTTTGATTTCTCAAATAAGAGGCAGAAAGATTCGCTGCCGTAATAGGATCAATAGCAAGGCAGATAACCAAGAAGAAAGCGAAAATTCGAGCCCATAAATTTGGCATAAAAACGCGCTCGTACGCGTACGGAGTAAGGTTATCGGATTGGTATTACAAGAGTATGAAGACGGCATAATTAAGGACACATTTTTAGACTAGGCCAAAAGACCCGATCATTTATAGGTCGCCGGTTAAAGCCAGTCTGCATATCTACACATAAGAGAAAAGCAGTCTGGCTCCAAGTTCAAAATGCTCTGTCCCAACTAACCGTCAAATCGCTTACGTAGGGCCAGCCTGGCACCAAAGCACCAAAGATCGGGTTATTTTCCGAGGCGGGTTTTGGCCATGGTGTTTTTGGGATCGAGCTCGAGAAGTTTTCTATATGCCTGTTCGGCTTCGGAGGGGCGGTTTAAGCGATCTAGCGTTACGCCTAGGTTTTGCCAGGTGGTCGCTGCGGAGGGCTGCAGCTGGGTCGAATGCCGATAGGCTTGCTCGGCTTCTGGATAGTGTCCCGAGAAAAATTCAGCGTTTCCTAGTAAGAACCAAGCACGGAAACTGCGCGGGACTTGTTCCGACAGGAGGCGCGCTTTGGCACGGGCTTCCTCTAAACGATGCGCATCCATTAAATGATCGATCTCGGCAAAACGCTCGGCTAAAGAAAGAAAAGGATCATTTTCTAAACTTGGAATGTTTTTGGCGACCACGTGAATATTGCGTTGGGCCAACTCGAACTCCGGATCAATTTCAAGCGCCCGGTGATAGGCGTCATAGGCCGATTGCCAACGCTTTTGTTGGGTATATAAATAGCCCATGTTGTTCCAAAAATCACGATCTTCCGGATATACTCGCACCCCCTGTTTATAAAGCGCGTCGATATCGTCTTTGTAGCGAGGCAAATCACGAAAGTAGAGCGCGGCTAGGGCATTGTAGGCGTCATGCGCTGTGGGATTAATCGCTAAGGTCATCCGGTAGTCCGCAATAGCTTTATCGGTTTGCCCGATCTGTGACAAGATCGTTCCACGGTTAAAGTAAATTTCGTCATAACCGGCATTCGCATCGACCGCGCGTTGATACATCGCAATCGCTTTATCACGATCGCCCATGCGCGCATACACATTTCCCAGTTCATAGTTGTTATTGACTTCTAAGTGATGCCAATCGTAAGCAGCTTTTAAAGCGATGGCAGCAGCCGGTAAATCGCCGCCTTTGGATTTTTTAAAGCCATCAAAGAAATTAACTTCCCCCTCCCACAAACAAAAACAACGCAGGCAAAGAAGGGCTAAAACGGTGATGGCACCGCCGACTAGCACGCGTTGTCGGGGACCGATAGCGATGGAGCGTTCCTGGATGGCGATCGGTGCCTGCGCAAACATTTGCCCCACCCACCACCAAAAAATAAAAGCGGGCACGGCAAAATGCACGGAGACGTTCAATAAATTATCGACCAACATGCCGGCAACACCACCGACAATGCCCCAATGCAAAGCGCGCGCGGGACCGTCGAGCTGTCGCGAAATGGAAATGGATTGACGGAAAAAAGTAAGCCACATCCATAGATACAAGCCAAGACCCAACGCCCCCAATTGCGACCAATATTCCAGAATTTCGTTGTGGCAGTTGTTAGCATGCGTGCGTAAATCTTTAAACCGTTTTTCGATGAGTTGCGGGCCCTGATAAAACGGATAAAACAGTTCAATGCATCCCCAGCCCTTTCCTACGAGAGGATGATCTTCCACCATTTTCCATGACGAAAGCCAAATTAAGAGGCGTTGCGACACTGGCGCGTAGCTGCCTTGGGCTAATTGTTTGACTTCAGCCAGACGACTCATGACTGTCGCACTATAAATCGGTCCTTGGTTACGCGGCCACAAACCGATCAAGGCAAAAAAAGTGATCGCTAGAGTAACCAAAGCTTTTTGAGAATATTCTTTTCGCGAGGTAAGCGTCGCCGTCCCAATGCCCAAAATCAAAAAGGCTGTTAAGAGACCGAGCCAAGAAGAGCGTGTTAACGTGGCCACTAAGCCGGCCACAGAAGAAACAATCAAAAACCACAAAAGGGCGCGCGGGATACCTGTAATCCGCCATAAATAATCCGCCACCATGACCGGAATTGTCACCACGAGATAAGACGACATAAAGTTGGGATTGCCAAATGTCGAGACGGGCCGGCTGCCATACGGATTTAATTGATGCGACCAAACCCACTCTAAACCAAAATATTGTGCGACGCCGTATAAAGCCGAAAAAGCGCTGACCGCATAGGCGACCCAAAATAAGTATTTAGCCAGGGGCATACGCACCCGCAGCGACGCCGTATAAACCAACCACGTATTCACCAAGAGAAAAATTAAACCTTTACTGCCTTCACTGTAAATCGCCTGGCTCAATGGCGGATGATGCCAGAACGATAAAAACCAACTACAGACCGAAAAACCCATGAGCGCCAGCAGCGGTTTGTCAAAATCAGAATAATGCCAGACCAGCTTCTTTTGACGCCAGGCTTGAAGCAGCCAAAGGATCCACAACAAACACGTGCCTGCGTTTAACAAGACGATCTGGGTGTAATAAGGATTGCGCGTAAGATCCGTGAAGAATAGCAGCGGACAAACCCCGAACAGCAGGATGAGAAGGCTACGGATGCTGAGCGACTGTTGCGTTACCATGGATAAAACGTTGAAGGTCGGGATCCTGTGGCGACAAACGACGCAGTTGATTCAACGTGTCAAACATTTCTCGCTGCGCGCCTGAGCGTCCATAGGCATTGGCTAAATTTTTCAGAACCGCGACATTTGCTGGATTTATATGTAGGCACATTTTATAGGCGCGTATGGCATCGGCAAAATGGCCGCGAATAAATCGGACGTTGCCTAAGTCAGACCACATCTGAGCGGCATAGGGTTGATCATAATGCCGGTGAGAGCGTTCCCATTTTTCTTTCATCACATCATTTTCCGGTGCGCGGCACACCCAGGCTTGAAGCGATTCTTTATAGGCCGCTTCCGCTTGATCTTGATGACGCTGGGCCTCGGCGGTTTTCCCTTCCATCGTCAGTAGTTCCGCCAATTGCATATGGACAAAAGCGGCGCGCGAGTAATTTCCTTCGAACACCGGGTCGATGGCATGATATTTCCAAAAATAATACAACGCCTTTTCATAGGCTTGTTTCGCCTCTTGAAAAGCGGCGGTCGCCTCTACCATTTGACCATGGGATCGCAGGTCATCAAAGCGTTTACGTGCGTCTTGCCCCTTACGCAAATGCACCAACCCGGCTTGATGATGCGACTGAACGTAATTAGGCGCGATCTTCCAAACCTTATCGTATTCGTCCATGGCGCGTTCCATATCGCCCGGCCCCCAACGGTCTGTAAACACATTCCCCGTAAAGTAATAGGCCATAATGTAGTTGGGATTGAGACTAACCACATGACGGTAACTGGTGACTGCATTCTCCCATTGACCGCCTTTAGAAAAATAAATACCTCGGTTGTGGTAAACATCCGCCATAAAATATCCCCAAAATACATGCAACGGCCAGACCATCACTAAAGCCAATAACGCGATGCCGTAGATGTGGCGCGACGATCGAACCACTTGATAGAGGGCATAGAGGACGCCGCCGACTGTAATGAGAAAAGTGCTCCACGAAATCGCCCACAACAGCACTTCCCCAAAAGGTCCTTGGAACGCTCCTTGGGAGTCATTGAAGTCGCTGAAGATTTGAAAGACAATCCAACCGAACAGAGCGAGAGCGGCAAAATAGGCCG
>Ga0105239_10003631_pt1 | contig 18862 bp, 20 predicted proteins | sample KBSC44metaG_FD_92761 | JGI IMG/M metagenome (GOLD analysis project Ga0105239, IMG submission 92761) | Corn rhizosphere microbial communities from Kellogg Biological Station, Michigan, USA - KBS C4-4 metaG | ecosystem: Host-associated > Plants > Roots > Rhizosphere > Soil | place: Michigan, USA...
CGGCTTTACGCCGATGGCGGGAGCTATGTGTATCTCGGTGCGTCCTGGGTGAAGGGCGAGCAGCCGCACCGCTATTCCGGCAATGGCCCATCGGTCGGTGCGCGCGCAACACCCGACGATCAGATCGGCCGCCTCACCGCCACATCCTATGGCGCGCGCATCGAATTCCCCTATCCCGTTCAAGAATCCACGTTCGACGTCATCGAGATGCGGCGTTGACAGCCGCCACGCGGCCAAGGTAATTCGCCGCCGTCCACCACCTCTGTTCAGAGGTTCTATGTCAGAGATTGTCTCCATCCGCTGATCGCCTGCTTTCAAAGCGGGCATGACACACGCGTCCGCGTGCGTTTTCGCACGTCCGGCGCGGAATTCGGCTGGATGAAAGACATTTCCCTTGAACATCTCGAAACTGGAGCAGCGCGTGCTGCACTGCCTTGCACAGGGCGGACGCATTCAACATATCTGGCGTGAAGATCGCATCGTCGAAGTCGATTGCTACAATCGCGACGGTTACCGCCTCGCGGACTGCACACTCGACCTCTTCCGGAAACTGAAACGCCGCGGCCTGATCGAATCCCGAAACGGCATGCCCTACCGAATCTCGCGCCTGGGCCTCGCCTCGGTGCGCGCACAATTGGACAACCGATAGGGTGAAAACCTCACGCGGAGGCGCGGAGGGTTTTTCTCCGCGTCCTCCGCGCCTCCGCGTGCGAATTGCCAGTGTACGGGCTATGTTCGATGCATGACCGTTTCGCTTCGCCCAGCCGGTGTATCCGACATACCCTTCATCATGGCGTGCGAGCGCCGGCCGGGGTACGAGAATTTCGTCGGGCGCTGGCCTGAAGAGAAGCACCGCGCGGTCATGGCGGATCAGGATTTCCGCTATCTGATCGCGCATGATGAAAGTGGCGATACCGGGTTCGTCATCCTGCATGCGACCTGGCTGAGGCCACAGAACCTCTATCTCAAGCGCATCGCGGTGCATGACGCCGAGGCGGGCAACGGCAAGAAGATCCTGGCCGCGCTGCATGAATGGGTGTTCACCGAGACCGACACCGAGCGCTTCTGGCTCGAGGTGGTCGAGCACAATCATCGCGCCCAGAACGTCTATCGCACCGTGGGCTGGCATGAGGAAGGCATCGTGCGCGATGGCTATTTCGACGATGCGCTCGGCCGCCGCGGCTCCTTCATCCAGATGTCGATCCTGAAAAGCGATTGGCAAAACGACATGCGGCCACCGCTCGTGTTCAACCAAGCCACCGTAGCAGCGCGCGATCTGGACCGCTCCATTGCGTTCTATGAAACGCTCGGCTTTCACCTCATCGTCAAGGACGATCATTACGCACGCTTAGAGATCGGCGATGGGCAATCGACCTTCTCGCTGCATGTTGGCGACACCGAAGCGGCGGCAAACGGACCGTCCCTCTATTTCGAATGCATCGATCTCGACGCGCGCGTGGCCGACCTGAAAGCGAAAGGCATCGTGTTCGAAAGCGATCCGGTCGATCAGTCCTGGCTGTGGCGCGAGGCCTGGTTGCGCGATCCCGCGGGCAACCGGTTGTGCCTCTATTGGGCCGGCATGAACCGCCGCTTCCCACCGTGGCGGCTGGAGGAAGCGTGATGGCCGGGTATTCGGGAACACCGCTCGCGAAAAAGCTCGGCATCAAGGATGGCAGCCGCGTGCTCGCGATCGGCGCGCCCAAGGACTACGCATTCGCGAACGCCACCAAGGGTCCCGCCGATATTGTGCACCTGTTCGTGACCTCGCTCGCGGAGTTGGATAAGCAGCTTCCCAAAGCCCGCAAAGCGATGACGATCGACGGCGCGATCTGGGTGAGCTGGTACAAGAAGGCCGCAAAGATCCCGACCGACGTCACCGAAGACCTGATCCGCAACCGCGCACTCGTCACCGATCTCGTCGATGTGAAAGTATGCGCGGTGGACGAGCAATGGTCGGGTCTGAAGCTCGTGGTCCGAAAGGCGCTGCGATAGCGCCCTACTTCACCACGATCGTGCCCACCATCCTCGGGTGGATCGTGCAGACATATTTGTAGGTGCCGGGCTTATCGAATTTGAACGAGAAGTGTTCGCCGCCATCGATCGCGGCGGAGCGGAAGAGGCCGTCCTGGCTCACCACCGTGTGCGGCTCCTCGTCGTCGTTGCGCCAGGTGACGGTCTCCCCGGCTTTCATGCTCAACATCATCGGTGCGAACTCGAAGTTCTTGATCGTGACGGTTTCGTCGGCGAAGGCGGGGCTTGCTGCGAGCGCGAGCAAAAGCGCCGCGCGACGTGCGTATCGTGTCATGTCTTCCTCGTTTTTGAAATTCAGGCGAGCGTCGTGTCTTTCACCGCAGCGGTTTCGCCCGCGATGGTGAGACTAGTGAAGCCGAGCATGCCAGCGAGCTGATCCGGCGGCACTTTCAGCGGGCCGGGGCCGGGGCCGTTTCCGGCGGTGGGCTGCGGGAACGCGGTCGAGCGTGCGGTGTGGAAGGTGATATGGCCTTCGGTCCGCTGCACGATCTGGTGGATGTGGCCATTCAAGACGGTGACCGATCCGAACCGTTTCAGAAGCGCCATGGCGCGATCGGCATCGCCCGTTCCCCAGCCCCAGGACTCGTAGATCGTCCAGAGCGGCATGTGCGCGAAAACAACGACCGGCGTGCTCGCCGAACGCGCTTTCAGATCGCTCTCGAGCCATGCGAGCTGCGCATCGCCGAGCGTCCCGAGCCCGCCTGCCTTGAAGCTCATGACATTGACGAGCGCCACGAAGTGCACGCCGCTCGAATCGAAGCTGTAATAGCCCTTGTTGTCCGACGCCCTGCCGAAGCGCGCGAAATATTCCTTGCCGATGCCGTCGGTGACGTCGTGCTCGCCGGGCGTGGTGTGCAGCTCGCTCACGCGCAGGCCTGAGAGAAGCTGGTTCGCGGTGTCGAACTCCTCGGCCTTGGAAAGATGGGTGATATCGCCGGTATGGATGATGAGCGGCGGCTGTTCCGGCAGTGCATTCACGAGATCGATCGTCTTCGTGAGCGTGCCGTTCACATCGGGATTGGCGTCCTTGCTGAAGCCGATATGGGTGTCGCTGATCTGCACGAAGAACGGCTTGCCGGCCGGCTTGGCGATGGCGCTGCTTCCCAGATCGAACGGCAGCGGCACGCCGCCCGCGAGCGTGAACAGCGTGCCAGCGCCGCCATAAGCCAGACATTGCAGCGCGGCACGGCGGGATGTCGGATTGTTCATGGCTGGACCCTTCGCGGTTTCGCGTGTCCATACCGGCGGGCGCTGCGATTTATTCCGGCTGGCTGCGCACCAGGCCCACAAATTTTTCGAGTTCGCTGCGCTCTGTATCCGATACCGTCGCGAAATCGAGATCGCCGCTCTTCCAAAAGAGGACGTGATAGCCGTGCCGCGTGGCATTTCCGGGCAGCATGGAGCCGTGATCGGGCCAGACGAAAAGATCGATGGCATGCCGCCCGTGGCGATAAACCACGACGGCCGCCGCGCGCCCGCGATCTCGTCAACGCGGCCGCCGGCAAGCGGGAACCCCTGGGCGGCGAAGTCGGTGGCGGGCGGGGAGACATCGACCCGGCCGGCGAACCACGGCTTCACGACGTGATGGTTGCTGGAGGCGATCTGGATGAGATGCCCGCTCGCGAGCGCGCTGGTGTGATCGTCGGTGATCGCTTGGGCCAAAGTTGCGGCGGAGGGCGGAAGCAACAGCATCACCGCCACACTGGCCGCGATGGCGGAAATGCCCGTACCGCTGGCCGCACCGAACCAGAAGCTTCGCCGCGCGAACGGCACCACGTGCCGCGAATCTTCGGCATCAAGCCTGGCGACGATCCGCGCGCGCAGCACGTCCGGTGCGCGGTGCCGCGAGGCGTCCCTGCGCAGGGCGTCGCTCAGATGCGCCACGTCTGCACTCAGTTGCTGGCATTCGAGGCAGGTTTCGATATGGCGTTCGGCCTCAGAAGCGGCGGTGCCATCGAGTTCGCCGTCGAGATAGGCTTGGGTGCGCAGCGTCTCAACGCAGCTCATGGGGCACCTCTTGAAGCCAGCGTTCGCGCAACATCGCGCGGCCGCGTGCCAGCCGCGACATCACGGTGCCGATGGGCGCGCCTGTCACCTCCGCGATCTCGCGATAGCTCATGTCTTCCATCTCTCTCAGGATCAGCACCTCCCGGAATTCGTTCGGCAGCAGCGCGATGAGGCCATCGAGCCTGCGGCCTTCGCTCGCCTGCGCAGCCCGCGCCTCGGGATCGGGCTCGTCCGAGGTGAGCGCCACGCCGCCCTCTTCAGGCAATGCCACGTGGTTGCGCCGCTTGGTGTCCGCACCGGCGCTTCGCCAGCAATTGCGCACGATCGCGAGCAGCCAGGGCCGCGCGTCACCGCCCCGAAACCCGTCGAAAGCGCGATAGGCGCGCAGCATCGCTTCCTGCACGATGTCCTCGGCATCGGCAGGCGAGCGCGCGAGCCAGCGTGCAAGATTATAGGCCGCATCGAGATGCGGCAGGGCTTGCGCCTCGAAGCGTTGGCGCCGTGTGTCCATGCGCCAGTATAGATCGGGTCTGAGGCCGGTTTATTCCCACCCCCGGAAATATTCGTGAGCAGGCGCTCCTCTCGGCTATTGTCGGCGCATGAAACGCGATGACAAAAAGGCCGCGCTGGCGGCCTACAAAGAACGCAAAGCAGAGCCCGGAATCTATGCCGTGCGCTGTGCGCCCACGGGCCAGGTTTGGATCGGCGCCGCGCCGGAGCTGTCGGCGATCTGGAACCGGGTGTCCTTTGCGCTGCGTCAGGGCGAGCAGAAGCCTGCGTCACTGCAGGCCGCCTGGCGTGAACATGGACCGGACAGCTTCACCTTCGAACCGGTTGAAGCCCTGACCGACGAGCAACTCGTCTTCGGCCGCGACCGCATGCTGAAGGAGCGCCGCGCGCATTGGTGCGAAGCGCTGAACGCAGAAGCGATCTGACAATTCCCAAATTGGGGGGAAGATTAAGCCCGCTTCTTCGCCGCTTCGGCGAAGCGTTCGAACAGGTAGTGTGAATCCATCGGGCCGGGAGAGGCTTCCGGATGGTACTGCACGCTGAACACGTTCTTGCCTTCGACCGCCAGCCCGCAATTGGAACCGTCGAACAGCGAGACATGCGTCTGTTTCACCCCGGACGGCAGCGACTGCGAATCGACCGTGAAGCCGTGGTTCATCGACACGATCTCGACCTTGCCGGTCTCAAGGTCCTTCACGGGATGATTCGCGCCATGATGGCCCTGGCTCATCTTCTTGGTCTGCCCACCGAGCGCCAGCCCCAGCATCTGATGGCCGAGGCAGATGCCGAACACCGGCACATCGGCATCGACCAATGCCTTGATCGTTGGGATTGCGTATTCGCCGGTCGCCGCCGGATCGCCGGGGCCGTTCGAGAGCACGACGCCATGCGGCTCGTGCGCCATCACCTCTTCGAAGGTTGCTGACGCCGGCACGACCGTCACATCGGCGCCGATCCCGGCAAGCTCGCGAAGAATGTTGTGCTTGACGCCATAATCGATCACGACCGCGCGGAAGGTTGGCGCATCCTGCGCGCCATAGCCGTCGCCCAGCACCCATGGCGTCTCGCGCCATCTGCGCGTCTGGCGCCCCGTCACGTCCTTCGCGAGATCGAGCCCTTCGAGCCCGACGAAATCCTGCGCCGCTTTGACGAGCGCGGCTGCGTCGCCGTCGCCATGGGCAATCGCGCCATGCGGCATGCCCTTCTCGCGAATGCGCGAGGCGAGCGCGCGTGTGTCGATACCGGCGATGGCGGGAATGTTGTGACGCTTCAGCCAGGCATCGAGCGCCGAAAGGCTGCGCCAGTTCGAGGGATGCGTCGCATCGGCGCGCACAACGAGCCCGCGCACCGCCGGGTTGATCGTCTCGATATCCTCGTCATTGGTTCCGACGATGCCGATATGCGGGAAGGTGAAGCAGACGATCTGTCCGGCATAGGACGGGTCGCTCAGGATCTCCTGATAGCCCGTCATTGCGGTGTTGAAGCACACTTCGCCCACCGCTTGCGTGTTAGCGCCGAAGCCATGGCCTTCGAAGATCGTTCCGTCGGCAAGCGCGAGCCGCGCGCGCACAAATGTCGCCGCCGGTCTTGCGGCGGGCTTCGTCCTGGTGTCGGTCATGGAGGCCTCGAATTTGGCGATAAATAGGAGCGGGCGGCATCCGCGTCAACCAACCCTTTTTTGTCATCGCCCGCTTTATCCGGGCAACCCATTTTTCCTATAAGAAAGGAAGGAAATTGGATGGCCCGGACGAGCCGGCCATGACATGGAGTTTGGAATGGGCCTGCGCGAGCAATTCAACGAACAGATGAAAGAGGCGATGAAGGCGAAGGACACGAAGCGCCTCTCGACGCTCCGCCTGATCCTGGCCGCGCTGAAGGACCGCGACATCGCCGCGCGCACCGAGACCAACCGCGAGCTTCTCGGCGACGACGAGATCCTTCTGCTGCTCGCCAAGATGATCAAGCAGCGCGAGGATTCGGTTGCGGCCTATGAGGCCGGCAACCGCCCGGAACTTGCTGCCGCCGAGCGCGACGAGATCGAAGTCATCCGCTCCTTCATGCCCAAGCAGATGAGCGCAGAGGAAACCAAGGAAGCGGCGCAAAGTGTGATCGCGGAGACCGGCGCCGCCGCCATGAAGGACATGGGCAAGGTGATGGCAGTGCTCAAGGAACGCTATGCCGGCCAGATGGACTTCGCCAAGGCGAGCGCCACGGTGAAGGAACGGCTGAGCGGGCCGAAATAGAAAATGCCGCCGCGTGTCGCTACCGAAGGCCTTTCCCATATCGGCATTCGCGTGCACGACCTCGCGCGCAGCCGCGCGTTCTACGAAAAGCTTGGCTTCTATTTCACCTGGGGACCGGCCGGACCGGAGCCGGTCGCGGCCATGCGCCATCCCTCGGGAGTGGAACTCAACTTCATCCTGAATGCCGCGAGCCCCCAATCGCCGAACATGCTGATGGACGTGCCGGAGAAGCACGCGGGCATCACCCATGTCGCGCTCAAGATCGGCGATCTGAAATCGGCAGAAGCGATGTTGAACGATCTCGGAATCGCCATCACGGGACGGCGCGGCAGCGCGGCCCTTTTCGTGCGCGACCCGGACGGCAACGTCATCGAACTCGCCACGGATTGAAGATGATAAATTTCGCTATCAAGGAAGCCGATACCGACGCCGATATCGCGCGGGTCTATCCGGTGATGCGCGAGCTTCGTCCACATATCGCGAGCGAGGCTGAATTCCTCGAACGCGTACGGCGCCAGCAGGCGCAATCCAACTGGCGGTTGATCTATGCCGAGGATAACGGTACCCCGGTCGCGGCGGCGGGCTTTCGCATCTCCGAATGGCTGGCTTGGGGCAAGGCGCTCTATGTCGACGATCTCATCTGCCTCGAACCCCATCGCGGCAAAGGCTTTGCCGAAGCTCTGATGCGCTGGATGGAAGACGTGGCACGACAGGAAGGTTGCGCCGAGTTTCATCTCGACTCAGGCACGCACCGCCTCGCCGCGCACCGGTTCTATCACCGGCTGAAGCTGGGCATCACGAGCTTCCATTTTCAGAAGAAGCTTTAGTCAGGCTTCCACTTCGCGCGGGAGCTTTCGCGCGACCGCGACGTGTTCGGCGAACACGATCCCGATCAGTGCGGTCAGAAGGAACGGGATAAACCGTCCGGGCGGGATGACGGCGGGCGGACTGATGATCGGCACGATCCAGAGCGCCAGCACGATCATCCAGCGCCAGGTCTCGCCCGCCGAGCGTGCGATCCAGAGAAATCCCGCAATCACAAGCAGAAGCGCGTCATAGGCACCGGAATGGGGGGCCGCGAGGATGGTCGCGACCAGAAGCACGGCGAGTTTCAGATCAGGATGCATGCGGCTCCGGTAGGCGGCGATCACGGCACCCGCGGAGGCGACGACGGCAAAGGCCTGCAACAGCGAGGCCATCTTGTTGTCCGCGCCCAGCAGCATCGCGCAGGCATAGACGCTATTGCCCCAGATGCGGCCGAATTCGATCCATTTCGGATCGGGGCTCGCGATGCTCGAAAGCGTCTGGTGCCACCACCAGATCCATGGCTCGACACCGAGGGCGAGCGCACTGGCCAACACAAGCAAGGTTGCCGAAAGGGTTGCACCCGCGAACGCACGCCATGAACCACCGGCGATCAGGGCGAGCGGCGCCATCAGCGCAAATTGCGGCTTCAAGGTTAGAAGACCCAGGACGGCGCCCGCGATCCATGGGCGCCTGTCGAGCAGGAAGAAGCCTCCGGCCAGAATCGCGGCGATTATGAAGGCGAGCTGGCCATCGATGACGCTGATCGCGGCTGCCGGCGAAAGCAGAACCGCCGCAATCGTGCCGGTCTTTTGTCCGCCCGCGCGCAACGCGGCGACAAGCGCGCAGCCGGTGATGACCTGAAACAGCAGATAGGCGGTGAAGAACCCCATCGCGCCGAACGGCAGCACCAGCAGAAGGAAACTCGGCGGATAGACCCAGGGCCGGAACGGAAGCGGTGAGGTCAACCAGTTCTTGTATTGCCCATTGAGAAAAGCAGTGAACTGGTCGCCGTCGAAGATGCCCGCGATGTGGCCGTCGAGCGTCGCGCGCGCAGCGGCATGAAACACCATCCAGTCCGTGCCGGGCGCGTTGAAGTTGGGACCGATGGAACCAGGCTTCACGAACGTCGAAACGAACAGCGCCCAGCCATAAAGTGCCGCCAGCGCCATAAGCGCGGCAAGCACGGGTTCGGAGCGAAGACGCGGCATGCGCGGGAGCCTAGCGGCCGCATGCTTGCGAGATGCTTAAATTCAGGCCGCGAGTGCCGTCCGGAGCGCGTTTCCGACCATGTCGGCCAGCGCCTCGATCACCGCGACTTCCTGTATCAGGAAGCTGCGCTTGTCGGCCCAATAGGCGCCAATCGCCGCCACCGGTCCATCGGTGCGCACCGGCACCATCACCAGGCTTTTCACGAAGGTCTTGCGATAGGCGTCGTGCGGGATGCGCGCGTCGACGTAGATATCCTCGATCGCCGCCGTCTTGCCGTTGAGCATCGCCCATCCCGAGATGCAGGCAGTCAGCGGAAAGCGCTGGCCCTTCCACAAGGGCGCAATCGCGTCTTCTTCGACGTAGTGGCATTTGTCGCCGTCTCGGAGCACGAACGTCACGCCATCGGCGGAGCAGATCGCCCGCGCCGATTGCCGGACGACGCCGATCGCATCCTCCAGTGTTCTTGTGTGTTCGAGCTTCGCTTCTGCCGCCTTCAGAAGCTTCCATCGCGCATCGAATCCGGCGCCGTCCGGAGCCTTGTCCACGATGATGCCCATCCCCTCAATCGCGAATCGAGACTAGCAATCTGAGGTTTAACAAGTTGCGAAGCAATCAAAGGACTTTTCGTTTGCTTCCGGACATTTAGCGTGAAAAGCCGACCCACAGAAAAATCTCAACGGCATCCGTAATTTTCGGTCGGAAAGGCCTACATTGGGGACATGCGTTATGGCCCCAACCTGCTCGAAGAGGTGATCCGGCGGACGGATATCGTCCAGCTGGTGGGCAAGCGCGTGAAGCTGACACGCCGGGGCCAGCAATTCTGGGGCTGCTGCCCGTTCCACAAGGAGAAGTCGCCGAGCTTCAAGGTCGAGAACGCCCGGCGCACCTACAAATGCTTCGGCTGCGGCAAGGGTGGCGACGCGTTCAAATGGCTGATGGAGACCGAAGGGCTTTCGTTTCCCGAAAGCGTCGAGCGGCTGGCCGGTGAGGCTGGCGTCGAGCTTCCCAAATGGTCGGCCGAAGACGAGGCGCGGGAGGAAAAGAAGAAATCGCTCTACGACGTGATCGAAGCGGCCTGCGCATTCTATGAAACGCAACTGCGCGAACCCATCGGCAGAGCAGCGCGTGATTATCTTTCCTCACGCGGACTGAACGGCGACGCGGCAAAGACATTCCGGCTGGGCTTTGCGCCATCGAACAATGCGCTGATCGAGCACCTGAAGACCAAGAACGTCACGACCGACGACATGATCGCGGCAGGGCTCGCGCGGCCGGCCGATCAGGAGCGCGGCCTGCGCGACTTCTTCTTCAATCGCGTCGTGTTTCCGATCTCCGACGCGCGCGGGCGGATCGTGGCGTTTGGTGCGCGCGCGCTGGAAGCTGATGCCAAGCCCAAATACATCAACACCGGCGAGACCACGCTCTTCTCCAAGGGCCACCTGCTCTACAATTTCGCGAGTGCCCGTCCCGCCGCGATCAAGGCACAGACTATCGTGGTGGCCGAAGGCTATATGGATGTGATCGCACTGGTGCGTGCGGGCTTCGATTACGCCGTCGCCCCGCTGGGTACCGCGCTCACCGAAGACCAACTCCAGCTTCTCTGGCGCACCGCGCCAGAACCGGTGCTGTCGTTCGACGGCGACGACGCCGGGCTTCGCGCCGCACATCGCGCGGCGAGGCTGGCGCTGCCGATGCTGAAGCCGGGCTGTTCGCTGCGCTTTGCATTCCTGCCGTCAGGCGAGGATCCCGACAGCCTGATCGGAGCCCAGGGACCGGCAGCGATGCGCAAGCTGCTGGACGAAGCCGAACCGCTCTCGAAAGTGCTGTGGCGGGTGGAAACCGAGGGCAAGGACTTTACCACCCCCGAACGCCGCGCCGGCCTCGAACGCTCGCTGGCCGAGATCGTCTCCCTCATCTCCGACCAGAAGATCGCCGATTATTACCGCCGCGACTTCGAGAGTCAGGTGTTCGAGGCCTTCAAACGTCGCAAATCCGAGCCTCAGAACCGAGGCCCTGCCCGGCAGGACCGCCCCTTCCGGGGCCGGGGGGAACGAGGCCGGTTCCCACCAGCTCCCCTCGAAACCGTGTCGGCGGCGGTCAAGACGAGCCTGCTCGCCAGGTCCGGGAAGGCCGCACCCCGGCACGCCAAGGAAATTGAACTGGCCGGATTGCTGCTGAAAGACCCCGAAATCGCCGAAAGACACGGCGAAGTCCTTGCCAGCCTGCCCTTTTCGGACCGCCAGCTTGACAGTTTGCGCCACGAACTCCTAAACCTCGCCGCTTCCGGTTTCCGGCTTGAAAACCGGGGTTTGGAGAACCATCTGGTCCGTAAGGGAATGGCCGACCTCCTGACCCGTCTGGGTCATGGGCGCGCGGGCGAGCCTTCGGACGTGCCGTCAGAGGGCGCCGATGCCGAGGATACCGAGGCCCGATTCCTCCTTGCCGCCCGGCAATTGCGCGACATGGCGGAACTCGAGCCCGAGCGGCAGCGGGCTGCAGAACGGCACAAGAACGAGGCAACCGAGGAAAGCTGGGGCGAGTTTCAAAGGCTCTCGGGCTTCCCGAACGAATGAGGCTTCTGCCTCCTTATAGTAGGAACAGGTGTGTTGTCCTTTGGGGCGCATACGATTGGGAATGACACGCGTGGCGAACAAGACGACGAAAAAGACGGCGAAGCACAAACCGGCAGCGAAGAAGCCGGCGGCCAAGGCCGCCGCCGCGAAGAAGACCGCCTCCAAGGCGAAGCCCGCGCACAAGCCCGCCGCGAAACCGGTCAAAGCCGCGCCCGCTAAGGCTGCCCACAAAGCCGCACCTGCGCCGAAGATCGACACCAAGGCCGCGGCCGCCGCCAAAGCCAAGCAGACGGCGATCGAACTCGCCGCCCAGAAAAAGCCCGGTGTGATCGTGGCCAAGGCGGCCGTAAAGGTTCCCCCGCCCAAGACCGGCAAGCCCGGCGAGAACGAGACCCCGGGCGACGCCGACAGCCCGCTGCTCGATATGTCCGATGTCGGCGTGCGCAAGATGATCGCGCGCGCCAAGGCCCGCGGCTATGTCACCTATGACGAGCTGAACAAGGTCCTGCCGTCGGAGAAGACCTCGTCCGAGCAGATCGAAGACACGATGTCGATGCTCAACGAGATGGGCATCAACGTCATCGAGTCCGAAGAGCAGGAAGAAGGCGCCGATGGCGAGAACCTTCCCGCCACTGCCGAGACCAAGGAAGTCGCCACCACCACCGGCAAGGCGGCCGAAACCTATGACCGCACCGACGATCCGGTGCGCATGTATCTGCGCGAGATGGGCTCCGTCGAGCTTTTGTCTCGCGAAGGCGAAATCGCGATCGCCAAGCGCATCGAGGCCGGCCGCGAGCTGATGATCGGCGCGCTGTGCGAAAGCCCGCTGACCTTCGAAGCGCTGACCGTTTGGCGCGATGAACTGAACGAAGGCAAAGTCCTTCTCCGCGACATCATCGATCTGGAAGCGACCTATGGCGCCGGCCCCGAGGGCCAGGCCGCCGCGGCCGCTGCTGCTGCCGCCGCCGCCAACGCGGTCGGCCCCGACGGCAAGCCGCTGCCGCCGCCGATGCAGATTCCGGGCGTCACCAACGGACACGCCGCGCCGGCTTTCGTGGCACCCAAGCCCGCACCGCCGCCGGCACCCAAGCCGAAGGCCGACGGCGAAGAGGTCGATCCCGGCGAAGCCGCTGCCGCAGCGGATGCGGCCGGTGATGGCGACGATTTCGAGGATGAGGGCAATCTGCCGCTCTCCGCGATGGAGGCAGCCCTCAAGCCGCAGGTGCTCGAGACGCTCGACCAGATCGCGAACCTCTACAAGAAGCTCGGCAAGCTGCAGGACGCGAGCGTCGAGGCGGCGCTCGGCGCCGAAGATCTTTCGACCAGCCAGGAACGCCGCTTCAAGAAGCTGCGCAATGACACCGTCGATCTGGTGAAGGGCCTCAAGCTCAACAACAACCGTATCGAAGCGCTTGTCGATCAGATGTACGGCATCAACCGCCGCCTGGTGAGCCTCGAAGGCCGCTTGCTGCGTCTTGCCGAAGCGCATGGTGTCGACCGCGCGGATTTCCTCAAAGAGCATTTCCACAACGAGCTCGACCCGAACTGGGCGCGCCGCGTGGGCCGTCTCTCGCGTCCGGGCTGGCGGGATTTCGTCGCCGACGAGCGCGACAAGATCCATGGCCTGCGCGACGAGATCCAGACGCTGGCGCAGGAGATGCGCCAGTCGATCAGCGACTATCGCCGCATCGTGCAGACGGTGCAGAAAGGCGAGCGCGAGTCGGGCGTGGCGAAGAAGGAAATGATCGAGGCGAACCTCCGCCTCGTGATCTCCATCGCCAAGAAATACACCAACCGCGGTCTGCAGTTCCTGGACCTGATCCAGGAAGGCAATATCGGGTTGATGAAGGCGGTCGACAAATTCGAATACCGCCGCGGCTACAAATTCTCGACCTATGCGACGTGGTGGATCCGTCAGGCGATCACGCGTTCCATCGCCGACCAGGCGCGCACCATCCGTATTCCAGTGCACATGATCGAGACAATCAACAAGCTGGTGCGCACCAGCCGCCAGATGCTGCACGAGATCGGCCGCGAGCCGACGCCGGAGGAACTGGCCGAACGTCTGGCCATGCCCCTCGAGAAAGTGCGCAAGGTCCTCAAGATCGCGAAGGAACCGATCTCCCTCGAAACGCCGATTGGCGATGAGGAAGACAGCCACTTGGGCGACTTCATCGAGGACAAGAACGCGGTGCTCCCCATCGACGCCGCGATCCAGGCCAATCTGCGCGAGACGACGACACGCGTGCTCGCCACGCTCACCCCGCGCGAAGAACGCGTCCTGCGCATGCGCTTCGGCATCGGCATGAACACCGACCACACCCTTGAAGAGGTGGGCCAGCAGTTCTCGGTCACCCGCGAACGTATCCGCCAGATCGAGGCCAAGGCGCTCCGCAAGCTGAAGCACCCAAGCCGCTCGCGGAAACTGCGCTCGTTCCTCGACAACTAGGTGCTCTTCATCCTCCCCGCAACGCGGGGGAGGGGGACCGCGCAGCGGTGGAGGGGGCGACCGCCCCGCACGAGCCTCTTCAGCGGCGTCCCGCACACCGCGATCCAATATGCTCCCATGAAAGGGGCAATGCCAATGGCCGAACAGACAAAGACATTCCCGCAAGGTCCCGTGAAACCCGCGGCTGTGATCTGGAAATATCCGAGCGAGGACGAAACCCTCATGCGCCGTCTCGGCAGCGCAACCCTTTCGCTATGGCCATCGCTTCCGCCCGAGATTCAGGAACGGCTGCTCGCCGAGGCGGGTCAGGTCTGGGACCGCGAATACAACCTCCCTAACCTCCCCGCCAAACTCCAGGCCTTTGTGAAGCGCAGGCGGTAGACTGCGATATACACGTCGCCGCCTGAGATTTCAGTATCGCTGCGACAGTAATCGGCTCGTCATTCTGCGCGTCTTTCACGCTGGAGCCGATAACCACACGCAAACGGCCTACTTCGGCAGATAATCGTTCGCCTCGATCAGCTTGAACCTCGGCGTTCCGCTCACGCATTGGCGGAGCAGGAAGGCGTGGCCGGAGCCGTAGAATACCACGACGCGGTCGCCGCGCTTGGCCAACTGCACGATATTGGCGCAGATGTAGGCGTTGCGCTTGTACCAGGCGGTGAGGAGGTCGGCGCCGGGCTGCTCCTTGCCGCCGCCGATGCGCAGCATGGTGCCGTAGAATCCGTTGTCGCGCGCGATCCGCGCGGGTTCGTTCATGCTGCGCAGCGTCTCGGAGATCGTGCCGTTCGCGAGTGTTTTGCTGATCGCGTCCACCGTGGCCTGGATTTCGGCATTGGCGCTGTCGAGCACCGCGGTTTCGCCATGCGCCTTCGCGTAAGCCTCCACCGGCGGGTAAGGAAAATCGCCGTCGACATCGATGCCGTGGACCGGAATGTCCATCTGCTTGGCGAGACGGAAGCTGAGCTGCACGACTCCGTTGTGGGAGGGCGGCAGTTTGCCGGCGCGATAATCGGCATATTTCTGCGCGGTGTAGGGTTCGTCCCATTCGGCGTCGACCATGGTCGGTTTGAATTTCGCCATGCCGTCCACCACAGCCTGGATTTCTGCCTGACGCTTCGGCGCCAGCACGTCATCCACCTGGACATTGTGCATGTCGTGCCGCGCGACATGTGAAAGCCGCCCACGATCATCACCTGCACGTCGTCCGCGGCCATGGCGGGCGATGCGAGAAGAAAAGAGGCGAGGACAAGGACGGATGGCGCGCGCATCGGCAATCTCCAGGAAGGGTCGCCGGTATATGGTGCGCGGCTGCTATCGCCCCCGCATGCAAATCGGGAAGGCTGTAACTGCGCCCCGCGCATGACGCGGGAGGAGCGAACCTTCACACACCCACAGCGTCCACAGAGACCGCATAAGCGCTCGTGCTCGCGGCGTAACGCAAACTCAGTGCAATGTTGTGATAACTTGCTAGTATTGCTCGGCTTTTGGCTGGTGCAACGCAGGGGCGGGTGTGAAACGGGGGACGGCTTTTTCTGTTGCAGGCGCGGTTGGCGCGCTGTTGGTTTTCATTTTCTCGATGAACTATTTTTTCGTTCAGCGTTCCGTCTCGAACGTTCTGACTTCCGATCCGCGAAATTTCGGAATCAGCGTCAGTGCGCATTACAACTATTGGGTCGATCCATTCGATATCGTGTTCGACCTCACAGATGTGAGCGGGTCTTCGAGTGAAGCCGACGTCACGCGGGTGCTGTTCCAGTTTGCTGATAAGATGAAGGATCGGAATTTCAATCGCGTTTATCTTTCCTTCAAAGGGCACTCAAAATTCTTTTTGGAAGGCGAGTACTTCCGCGAGCTCGGTTCTGAGGTCGATGGCGAGAATCCGGTTTACCTCATACGCACCCTTCCTGAGAACGTAAAAACTCTGACCGGCGAAAGCGCTTTCGGGGCCTGGACGGGCGCGCTCATCGGTGTTGTGGGAAACCAGATGAACGACTTCAATCAATTTCACAGAGATTGGTATTTGAACGATCTGATCAAATCCTCGCGCTGAGGCATAAACCAGACAGATTGAACCCGCTACGGTGTTCGAGCCTCCTTCAAAAACGATACAGATTGCCGGCGCTGCAGCCCTCGCCTCTCTTTAGCGGCAGGCGTTGGAGGGTATTTCATGGGTTACTATCAGGGGCAGCAGGATCTCCGGCTTCAGATACGAAGCTCATTCGATCGCACGCCAACGGATGTGAGCGCTCCGACGTCCGACGGACGTCCCGCGCCTTCTCCACAGCCGGTTTGGAGCATCAATGAGCAATTCGCCCTTGGACGAAGCCTGACCGTTGCTCTCAGCATCGCGGCCACCAGCGGACCATCGAACTCCATTGGCGGCACGCAATCTTCGAGGCTGATCATTCGATGCCAAGAACATAGCACCGAATTTTACATCGCATTGGACGAATATCTGGGTTCGGGATCATCCGATGTGGTTTACAGAACAGACAACGCACCAAGCCAATCGGATAGCTGGTCCAAGTCGACAGATGCTCCCAAAGGTAGCAACTGCGTGTGCTTAGAAGTAAAGCGAGATTCCACTGGTGAACCGAAATGGGTTCCAAATTTTGTCCGTGACGGCGAAGTGGAAACGCCGAAGCTGCCCCCGGAACGCCGCGCACCTTTGCCCGTTCTCTTAAGCGACATCCCGCCGGGGGAGCGCCATTCTAGACCACGTCATCGCGTATCTCGCCACCCTGATCACACACGCGATTGCGTGGCTGGGGTATCCCGGCATCGCGCTGATGATGACGCTGGAATCCTCGCTGGTGCCGATCCCGTCCGAGGTCGTGATGCCGTTTGCGGGCTATCTTGCCTCCACCGGGCGCTTTCACCTGATCTGGACGGCCCTGGCCGGCACGCTTGGCTGCAATGCCGGATCGACGGTCACCTATTATATGGGCGCGAAGGGCGGGCGTCCCTTCGCCGAGAAATACGGCCGCTATTTCTTCCTGACGCGACGCAAGATCGAGCGGGTCGAGCGCTATTTCCACCGCTGGGGCGGCATCACGCTGCTCGTCACGCGCATGATGCCGCTGTTACCCGTGATCGTATCGCTGCCCGCCGGCTTCGCGCGCATGCCGATGTGGAAGTTTCAGCTCTATACATTCATCGGCTGCTTCATCTGGTGCCTCGCGCTTGCGTCGCTAGGCTATGAGTTCGGCCTCGCCTGGAAGTCGCGGCCCTGGGTGAAAGAGGCGATCCACTGGCTCGATATCGCGCTTGTCGCCGGCATCGCGCTCGCCATCGCCTGGTTTGCCTGGCGCTGGTTCAGCGCGAAGAAGGCGCAAGCATAAGCTCCGAGGCCGAACGTCTGTGCGTTGGACCATGGTCCAATTGCTGCGCGGGCATGCGCGGCTAGGGTCGGTTGGGCCGCGCGCTTTGGGCTTTGCGCTTGACCGATACACTGAGCGTTTCCGCTTTTCCGACCGCCGCGCGCGACGCCGCGCGGCCGCAGCTCTGGGTGCGCGGGCCGGTGTGGGATGTGGTGTTCCTGCAGAGCGCGCTTTGGCTCCTTCCGCTGGTGCTCTGGCTCGGCCGCGCGGGGCCGGGCGCACACGCGCTCGATATGCTCATCTTCGCGCTTACCGCGCCGTTCTGGATCGGCCACAGATTCACGAGCGCGTGGCTCGCCTATGGCACCGAAGCCTATCGCCCGCTTCTGAAAGCGCAGCCGGTGCGGTTCGTGGCCGTGCCGCTGGTGGTGACGGTGCTGTGCTTCGCGATCCTGCTCCCGCCCGATGCGGCTCTTTCCCTCACGCGCACGGAGCGCGCGATCGCGCTCGCGATCGTCGACTATGCCTTCAGCACATGGCATTTCGCGGCCCAGCATTTTGGCGCGCTATCGCTCTATCGCACACGAGCGGGATGTGGCGCGCGGAGGCGGGACCGCCTGTTCGCGCTCGGCATCGGCGGGATGCTGATCTTCGTGGCCGACCTGCTCGCCGGTTCGGTAGCCTATCCGGAACGCTGGCTCGGCACGTTCCCGGCATGGGTGGCGGCGGAGCAGCAGCCGATCCGTCTTATCGCAACCGCCCTGCTCATCGCAGCGACCGCTTCCATGCTGGTCGCGGAATTGCGAAGCCCGCGGATTTCGCTGCCGCGCATCCTTTATGTCTCGGGGTTAGCCGCCATGGTGGCAATAGCGCTCCAGCCCCGCAGCCTGTTCCTGTTCGTCGCGATCTGGACATCGCAGCACTGGATCCTGGCCACCGGCATCGGCGCGCAAGCACCTTCGGCCGAAATCGCGCCGGCGCAGGGCCTACTGCGCCCGGCGTTGCACGCGCTGAACACGCGCCCCATCCTGCTGATCGTGGCCCTGATGACCCTGTCGGCGATCCTATTGCCGCTGTTCGAGGTCGAAGCGAACTGGCAGACGCCGGGCGCGGTCTTTTATGGCGATCGCCTGTTCGGCGCGTTCGCGGCCGGCTTGCGCAGCTCCGTCTGGGTACCAGCGCTGCTGGCGCTCGGCTTCGCCAGCGGGTTCACGCATTACCTGCTCGACCGGGCGGTCTATCGGTTCTCCGATCCGACGGTGCGCATGGCCGCCAACGCGCTCCTAACGGCGCGTTGATGGACATTCCGTTGCGCGAAACACACGAGACGCGGAATTTGCCCCGGATGCGACCGGAAACTATCTTGCGCCGGAGCGCGTTTGCCGTTATCGGCTCGCCACAAACATCCTGTAACCAGAGCCTCTGAGAGAACGCCCGACCCATCATGCGTGGTTCCGATCCAAACAAATTTGGCGACCGTCTGAGCGATGCCCAGAAGGCGCGGCAAGCGATGCTGGAAAAGGCGCGCGCCAAGATGGCCGCGCTCGCCGAGACCAAACCCGACCGCGACGCAGAGCGCGCCAGAATAGCGGCCGAGCGCGAGAAGCGCGAAGAGCAGCGCCGCCTCGAAAAGGAAGCGCGCCTGAAGCGCGAGGCTGAGGAACGCGCCGCCGCCGAAGCCGCCCGCCTCGAAGCCGAGCGCCTCGCCGC
>Ga0105239_10003632_pt1 | contig 18860 bp, 22 predicted proteins | sample KBSC44metaG_FD_92761 | JGI IMG/M metagenome (GOLD analysis project Ga0105239, IMG submission 92761) | Corn rhizosphere microbial communities from Kellogg Biological Station, Michigan, USA - KBS C4-4 metaG | ecosystem: Host-associated > Plants > Roots > Rhizosphere > Soil | place: Michigan, USA...
CCACCAAACCTCCCCCCTGCCCCCCCCCCAGGGCGAAGCGAAAATCATACAAAAAAACGCCCACCCCCCCCCCTCCGGCGGGACGAACAAAAAAAGGGGTGGGGGGGGGGGGGGGGGGGGGGGGGGAAATTGCACAGGAGATGGCCAACCACGAGAGCGCACGCACCACCGGCCTCTTTGACCGACGCAGCGATCAGGTGTCGCTCGATGAGATCGAAAGAATCGCAATCTGAGCAGACAGCCAATGCACGAACCCTATCAACATCCTGCTATTGATAACCAATGTTATCAATAGCAAACACAATCTACTTCGCGAAAAATCCCAGCACCGCTTTAACGGCTGTCGTCACCGGCGCTGTTAGGGCCGCCACGGCTTTCGCTGCTTCCAAGAGGCCTTCGGCTGAAACCTCAAACCACTTGGGGTCAGGCTTTTTCGCGGTGGCCGCCTCAGTCAAATTACGAAGGTTTCGAGCGGCGCGCTCGGCATCGTCCTTGTCGGGCAGTGCTTCAATAAGCTTCGAAGTCTCAGCATGCAACGTCTTGAGTAAGGCTTGGAGACTTGCCTTTTCCGGACTGCTGGTGTCAATGTTGTTGATCGTGTTGAAGGCGTCCGTCACAGCGCCGAGGATGTTTACATCACCCTCAATGCGGGCACCATAGTTAGTGCTGTTGTCAGTCTTGCTGCCGATGTTGTCCACATCACCCCCTGCTTGGATCAAGGTAACTTCAAGTTTTTCGATGTAGTTGATGATGACCGGCGCGGCTGTTTGGACCTTCGTGAAACGTTCAAGAGAATGTTCCGGCTGCCGACCGAACGCAGCCATAGCTTCACGAAACCGCTTTCCCCATTCCATTCAGAGAATTTACCCTGAGCGAACTGGGAAAAGCGGGATTCGCTGCTCTTCCTCATCCTACAAATTGCTGATGCGCAATCACGCCGAAACGTGTACAGCCGAAAGCGCAGGCATTGCCAGCTCTTTGTATTTCATGCTGGCTTCGTCGATAGAGGCGATGATTCTCCCCTTTCGGCGCTCTGCAACCGCCCACTCCAGGAGAGTGAGTGCTGCATTGAACAAGTCTTTCTGCTTGCCTATATCGCAAGCCTCCATGAGGGCCTGTAGTTCGGCTTGACGCCGCTCGGACACCTCAAGTTGGAGGCGAACCTTCTTCTCTTCCATGGCGATGTGGAGTGCCCTTTGCAGCGCACCCGCTTCCTTTCGAATGACTAAGGTGGGGCCTCCGCCGGATGTTTCATCTGGGGCTCCGGGATGACGACCAGGTCGTCGATGAAGTCCTTGCGCTTAAGCTGGATGGAGGGTTCCTTCTCGAAGTTGCGCAAAGACTTCTCTTGCTCGGAGTGCATTCAAATTCTCCTTGTGGTGGGCGGCCGCGATTCGCTGCGCCGGTAATCCTCGTCCACCTTCGACCGCGCCACCTGAGCCTCGTGAAAGGAACAGGTAATCAACAATGCGAAGGAGCCGAGACCGACGTCCATAACCTCTGACCGCAACGGCTACGCCTCGTAAAAGACACGGCCAGACGCCGGCGCGAGGAAGGTGGGCCGGACGACCTGGAGGCGCGTGCGTGACCATTGCAGACGGTGCAAATAACGCGGCCAAGATCGGGAGATGACGGCTCAACTTCATGGATGCACTCCTTTGTCACACGAGAAACGCTCGTGTGACTCTCATTTCACTCTCATTTTTCACTCACGTCAACAGGCCGTGGCGACCTTTTGTGACCTTTTCCGCCTCGCAGCGGAGTCACAAGGCTCTCAGCGGTCAATGGCGCCAAGCTGACGCCGCATGTTCCGCTGCCGCTCGTTCCGCGCCATCGGACATAACGGAGAGCGCCCAAAAGAGGACTCCGCATCATCCTCGCCGTGTGTCCTGTCGCCTTGAGGTAGTCCCCCCACGATCAGCCCGCTTGCCGCCGGGCGCAACGGAACGTGATGCACGCGTTAGGGGAAAACGGCAACAACGACCAGACGGAAAACGCGCAGCGTGGGCCTTTCCATCACGTGACCAAGGTCAGTTGCGCTCCGGTCTTCATACAGGCACGTTGAAGAGTCAACTTGACTAAGGCACCTTTTTTCAATGTAGTGACACCGCCTCGACCATCGGCTTCCAGAAATCTCGGCCGACAAGGGCGCGCGCATAAAAATACTTATTGCGCAGGCGCTCGTCCAGTAGATCCATATCGACATGGCCAACGGCGTCGCACGGAAAACAAAAATCGTCGCCCTTCCTGAGAGCGCTGAAGCGCAAGGTAAATTGGAGGTCGCGCGAGCTAACAGAGCAAGCGTCATCCTGAAACGGTAAGCCGGTCATGATAAGGCCTCCATCCGAATTGCACATCGCTGCGCGTATGTCAGGTTCGAGTTGCAAGGTTGCGGAACGCAGAGTGCCCCGCACCTTGCAAAGCTCATAGCCTTAGGTTCAATCCCGAACGAGCGAATACAGATTCGGAAGGTCCCCGCGATTCTTGACCTGAACGCTATAGCGGCCACCGAAGCGAGAGTACACGTGGCAGAATTCATCGTCGGTCACGCCGATCGAGCGGCAAACGACATTGTCACCGGGGCCGCGAACGTAAAGGTCCAAATCCGAATCCCCATCACCGCTGATGATGATGTCGAACGCTTCGCCAGGCTGGGCGTTGTAGTAGAAATACTCGCTGCTATACCCACTGATAACCGAGGTTTTCTCGACGGAGGCATTTGCGGGAGTCGCAACGATGGCGGCGGCGGAAGCGATGGCGAGGGCCGCGATCGAAAAGATGGAACGAGTGTTCATGATAGTTTCCTGTGTGTGTGTAAGTTTCGGGTTGGCCGACTTGAACTGCAGTTTCGCGTCGGTAAGGAAACTTTAGACAAAAGCTCGTTTAGATGAAGGACGGAAACTGCCTCTTCGACTGATTACCCGGTACCGGCACAGCCCGACGATCTCCGCTTACACAGAAGGAGAACAATATGGATGTCTTGATCGTGGACGACGACTTTGGCTCTCGCGGCGGCATGGCGCAGACGCTCAAAGACTTCTATGAAGGGGTCGCGGTCCATGAAGCGTCTTCCGTTGCGAGTGCAACGGCGGTCCTGCAGGGGCATCCAGACATACGGCTGGTGCTACTGGACTTGAACATTGAGGACAGTCGAGGCATCGAGACGCTCAAGTCAGTCAAACTCTGGTGCGAGGAGAACGACTGCAACCCTCGAATCGTGGTTGTTTCAGGAGCCGCCGATTACGATGACACGCTGATACCTGAAGCAATCGAGGCCTGTGCGACCGGCTTTATCGCGAAAGGGACGAGTATCGAGGTATTTCGGCTCGCTATTGACTTGACTCTTGCGGGCGCTATCTACATTCCCGAGCGCTATCTTGCGAGGAAACGAAAGCCTCAATCCACCGCCGCAAATGGCGAACTGAACTTCACTCCCCGTGAAAAACAGGTAGCAGCGTTGCTTGTCCAAGGATTAACCTACAAGCAAATTGCCCGCCGTCTCGCAGAGCCCGGCAAGACTATGTCCGACAATACCGTCCGCGTTCACGTGCAGCGCATTGCCTGGAAGTTACGACTCACCGACGATGGTGACAGTGACGGCTTGGCCGCAAAATCGGCGGTGATCACCGCGTTCGCGGACCAGCGGCTGCGATTCGCGCTGGATCCCTGATCGCATCCTCAGGACCGATTACCCGCTAGCGCTGATATGCACACGAAGGATGGTGCAATACACTTTGTGCCTGTCTCTGCGGTGATTTAATCATGCTATTCGGCGTTAATCAATCTGTTCGTACCGCGGTAGAGGAAGAGCTCGGCCTTGTATCGAAACTTGCCGACCTTACTAGCGATGAAAGTCGCCGTGCTCAAGCGATTCAGATCAGATCGGTAATTGACAGCTCAAGCAAACTATTGGTTATTGGTATTCTTGCCTCCCTAACCATGGCAGTTAGTGCTGCATGGGATAGTCATGCCACTGGATGGAGGTCGTTTTTCCCATGGCTATGGTGGGGGCCACTTGCCCTTGGAATGATTGGAGCCATCTTCCATGCGGGTAAGGTGGCGTCGATAAAGACCGTCGATGCGATACTTAGAGAGGGTAGAATAGCAGTTGTTGGATCATTTTATTTAGGCGCATGCTGGGGTAGTAGCGTTTGGCTGCTGCTACCAGCCGAAACACCTCGACTTGAAACTATACAACTATTTGGCCTGGCGGTCGCGGTACTAACCTCCGGTGGTTGTTTGGCTTTTTATCGTCCGCAACTAATTTCCTTCGTCATCTCTGTCTCAATAGTAGCTTGCTCAGGCCTTGCATACCAGAAAGGCTCTTACTATTCGCTCCTTATTCTGGCTTTCGTTATTTTGATCTATTGTTTGCTCGTCTTTGGGAAGACCCAGAGCGACGCTGCATATGCCGCAATCAAGCTATCGTTCCAGACTGAGCGGCTCCTGAAAGAGCGAATCGAGCAACAGCAATTGACCGACCAAGCGCGGGCGGAAGCCGAACGTGCGCTTAAGCAAGCCGAAATTGCAAACCAGGGCAAGACGACCTTCCTTGCTGCTGCGGGTCACGACCTTCGTCAACCGATGCATGCTCTGGTGCAGTATGTCGGCCATCTAAAACGGCGCAATCGCGATGAGTCTCTGAACGACACGATTACTCGAATCGGTAAATCGCTGGAGGCGATGCAGGACCTGATGGACACCATACTTGAGATGTCCAAGCTCATGATGGGCGCTGTTAGACCAAACGTTACGAAGTTTCGAGTATCTTCCGTTCTAGATCGGCTGGACGTGCAGTTAAGGCCGCTGGCGGAGGATAAGGGACTTACTTTCAATATCATAGAGAATGACTCGATCGTGGAAACCGACGAGATCTTGCTCGAAAGAATATTGAGAAACCTTACCCTTAATGCTATTCGGTATACCGTCGAAGGGACGGTGACTGTGCGGTGCGGCCGACGGCGTGGACATCTGTCGGTTCAAATTTGGGACACAGGCGTCGGCATCCAAAAGGATCAAATCGGGAAAATATTTGAGGAGTTTTATCAAATATCGAATAAGGCGAGGGACTCCCGTAAAGGTCTTGGCCTAGGACTATCTCTAGCGCGCCAGTTGAGCGATCTTCTGGGGCATCGATTACGCGTTAAGTCATCCATCGGGAAAGGTTCAGTTTTTCTTATTGAAGTTCCGATGGCGGCGGCGCTCGATCCTGTACAGCCAATTATTCAATCCGCTGTTTTGCCAGATTATGTAAGGGGCGCTTGCGTCGTGCTTATCGATGACAACGAGGCAAGTTTGGATGCGACCTCGGCGACACTACGAGAATTCGGCTGCAAGGTTGTAAGCGCAAGGTCTGGATTGGAAGCGCTAAGCCGACTCGAAGGCCAGGAGACAATGCCTCAGATGATTATTTCAGACTATCGCCTAGAGGATGGCGAAACAGGTATCGACGCCATAAAAATGGTCGTCGATAATCAGCGCGCTGTGTTCGGCGACGAATTTACTATTCAGGCTGTCGTCATGTCGGGCGATACGGCGCCCGGAGAGCTCATAAGAGTGCAGGAGGCGGGTTACCCTATGCTGCATAAGCCCGTAAAGGTGGAGATCCTCTACCGGACCATCAATGAAAAACTACGACAGCTTGCGAGGGAATCGATTGAGGCTTGATCAGCCTATCGGCTGTCTGCGTTAGCACGGGTTGTTTGGTGGTCGTGGTTTTGACTGGAGGCCGCTATGGATGCAACACCTCTTCCGCCTGCTCTGAGAGGCGATAAGCGGTCGTTATCAAGGGAAGCGGCGGCGGAGATTCAGGCTCTTAACGGTGCCCGCCCTATAGCCTTCACTTTCCAGCTGATCTATGCATGGGGCGTTATTGCCGCCGCCATCGCTGCCGCCCTGTACTTAGACCAGGCTTGGGCAACGATACTGGCAATCGTGATTATTGCTACACGGCACAACGTGCTTGGCTTGTTGGTCCATGAACAAACGCATCTTCTTGGATATCGAGGCCGATTTGGCGACCTGATCGTCAATCTTTTCGCCGGTTATCCATTGTTAGTGTTGACAGTCGAAAATTACGCTCAGGTTCATCTGGCGCATCACCGGGATTATTTTGGGGACCGCGATCCGGATTTTATTCGCAAAAGCGGCCCGGAGTGGAGTTTCCCGAAATCGAAACGCGAGCTGTTAAGCATCTTCCTCTCGGACTTGGTTGGTATCAATACCATAAGGCTCATCCGAGGAAAACGCGTTGCCGTTGATAACTCAGCTTTTGTCAGGCGATATCGAACGCCGTCATGGGTACGGCCTTTGTATTTTGTGGTTCTTGCCACGGTGTTGACGTATATGGGTTGGTGGACCGTGTATATCATATATTGGCTGCTACCATTGATGACCATTTCTCAGGTCATTGTCAGATGGGGAGCCATTTGCGAGCATATATATAACCTACCCGGCGCAACGGTTGTTGAAAGCACCCCGCTCATTATATTGAGCTGGTGGGAGCGTCTAATACTCCCAAATCTCAATTTTGCGATGCATTCTTATCATCATTATTTCCCTGGCGTTTCTTTTATATGCCTTCCAAAAGTGCACGAGATTTTTGTTCGCGAGGGATTGGTTGATAGTGACAATGTTTTTTATGGGTACGGCTCATATTTCAAATATATTACCCAATCCGATCATATTGATAGATAATATCCAGTAGACTAGTCTGACTTATTCGTTTCTAGCTGCCGCCACCAAGCTCGCACGTTCTCAAGCGAACTTTTCTTTCAGGCCCCGCCGCGGAAGGCTCGTCATTACTCTTTGCGAATGCCTGATCGCCTCGCCTGGTGGCATAATCACTGCCAACTTGTGAGCGACAGCATAGGCAAGCCCGTTCCATTTCGGAGGGGTGGTATTTGCAGCTATCGCTCGCGGCGAGTCCTCATCCACCTGGGCCCCTTGCCCGCTCCGGCGCGCCTGGGGAATTTGCTACCGGCCGTGCCGGTGAACAGCGCTTTGACGCTGAATCCATTCGATGGCGGAGCTATGCCAAAACCCGCTATAGTTTGAGCCGCCCCCTCACGTCCAGATTTCTGTAAAGCCCGGTAGCCGGTAGGCCTGCCGGGCTTTTTCGCTTTCAGCCTACCGCCGCCAAGCCCGCTTCGTGTTTTCACGCGGCGGGCTTTTCTTTTTGGCCCGCCGCGTCGGGCCGTCATCACTCCCCGCAAATGCGTGATCGCCTCGTGCTGATCGTGCGCGCGCTTGAGCTGTTCCACCTGGCCCATTGGCTGGTGTCGGAACTGCCTGAGCATGTGCATGTAATCGTGCAAGCCATTCATCACCTGTAAGCGCCGAGTTCCAGCCCCCGAGTTTTTCTAGCGGTCGGGGCTGACTTTGCGATGCGAAGTCAGTCTGGACGATGGCTCTCGTATAATGTATGATAAAGGACATTATCATTCATTAGATTGAGGCAAGGGGCAGGGCATGGCGACGGACTTGGTGAGCATCGTTTCGGGAACGTCGGCGACGGTGCCAGCGCTGTTCGCGCCGTCGACAGCAGCGGCCAAACGCTTCGTCGAGTTCTTCACCGCCAACATCCGCAATCCGAACACCCGCAAGGTCTACGCGCGGGCGGTGGCGGTGTTCTCGGCCTGGTGCGACGAGCACAGCCTGACCGACCTTCAGGACATCGAGCCGGTGCATGTGGCGGCCTATATCGAGGGTCTGCAACAGCGTCTCGCCGCGCCGACGGTCAAGGTGCAGCTGGCGGCGATCCGCATGCTGTTTGACTGGCTGGTGGTCGGCCAGGTCGTGGCCAGCAATCCCGCCAGCTCAGTGCGCGGGCCACGACACTCAGTCAAGAAAGGCAAGACGCCGGTCCTGGCCGCCGAGGAAGCGCGGGCGCTGCTGGATTCCATCGACACCAGCACGCCGCTCGGCCTGCGCGACCGCGCTTTGATCGGGCTGATGGTCTACAGCTTCGCGCGCATCGGCGCGGCGCTCAAGATGCGCGGCCAAGACGTGTATGTGCAGAACCGCCGCATGTGGGTCCGCCTGCAGGAGAAAGGCGGCAAGCAGCATGAAATGCCATGCCATCACAACCTGGAGGCCTATCCATCGGGCAGCACGTGCTTCTGCCAGGCCGGCGTGACCACGCTCAGCGGCGGCAGGAGCGGACTGCGGGCGCTGGCCTCCTTGGCCTGCAGGTAGGCGACGGCGCGCATCACCTCACGCCCGCCGGTCGAGGCTGACAGGCGCAGGTGCTTCAGGACCATGGGGAGGTAACGGCGCACGCGCTTGTAGCGGGTGAGCAGTTCCCGATAGAACACGTCGTCGGCCGGGCGCACCAGACTCAGGACCTCGGCCATCGCGAGCGCCAGTTCGTCGGGGTCGACGTGGTTGAAGACCGTGGAGCGCAGCGACCGGCTGGGAAGCTGTTCGTCAAGCACGAAGCTGCAGGCCTCGGCCAGGACCGTGGCCGAGGCGTCCAGGTCTTTCAACGAACGCAGACGCGATTTCTGATCGGCCTTGCGGGCGTCGGAAAAGAGTTCCTGCAGCAACTGCTCCAGCACCTCGAAGGCGTCGTCCTGCGCAGTCGCCTCCAGCGTGTGCACGAAGGCGACGAGCGTGGCCAGACGCCGCAGCGGCGGGAGCCTGGCGACGGCCGAGGCCTTCGCGCTGTTGGCGTAGCGCGCGAGGCTGGCCAGCCGGCTGGACGGGATGCCCGCGGCGGGCGGCAGCTTCACGTCGAAGTCGCGCACGCGTTCCAGGCGCAGCAGCGAACGCACCAGCGATGGGCCGCTCACGACAGTCGGGCCGCTTCGCAACTGGTCGAGCAGCGAGGATCGGCCTCCAGTCGCGGGCACCGCGAGCAGCGATTCCAGGCGCGCACGCTGGGTCGCTGTGACGCCGTGGCACAGAAGGCGCCACAGGCGCACCTCCACGCGTTGGCGCAGCTTGGCGACGAAGCGTTCGAGGACGGTGACACCCGGAAGCAGGACCTTGTGTTCGAGTAGCCAGGCCGTGGCTCGCTCGAACAGCGCGCCGGGTCGCTCCGTGCCGGTCCAGCACAGGGCGTAGAGCCAGCGTGAGAACCGCAGGCCAACCTCCGGCGCCGTGAAGTCACGGTAGCCGAAGTACTCCTGGATCTCACGAGCGTGCTCCGCTCGCTGGCGGCTCGCCGCGTACGTGGGCAGGCTGCCGATCTCAGTGATAGCCAGCTGGCGTGCCAGCATCTTGACCACGATCTCGGGAACGTCCAGGCAGTCATCGAGGAAGGTGCCGAGAAAGCGCACCGTGCCCAGTTGGATCGCGAAGCCCAGACGCAGAGCCTCGCCGCGTCGCCGCTGCAGCAGAAACTGGTCGACGTCGTCGAGGTGGAAGCACCGCGCGAGATCGTCCGCGGAAGGCTCGCCGACGAAGCGGCCGAACGATGCGCGCTGTTCGTCGGTGAGGAAGCTGACCGGCATTGAAGATCGCGAGGCGTCCTGTCAGGGGCGGCGATGCCGAGCCTGATGCCGGTGAGCGTTGTACTTGCGTCTCAGGGCCTCGGCCGGTGGGGACGATAGCCGGGTCTCAATCGGCTCACACCGGCTCTTGCACGCCCGCCCGAAGCGCCGCTACGTCGAGGATGGTCTCGGCAACTTGGTCGGCAGCCGACAGTTGTGTCGAAGCGGCGTTGGACTTCGGCGAAATGACGTCCAACGTGCCATCTTCCCGGAGGATAGTCGCACCGACCATCTCTGCGTGCTCGGCGACATGGGAATGGTGGGCCTCGCTCATCGACGGGATCTCGTCGATGACGAGAGCGGAGCCCAGAAGCGAGCCAAGCTGCGACACCATCGAAGACGACTCACCGCCCAAGTGCCACCGTCCCCCTGCGGGAGCTCGACGGAACGCATCGACCAGCGGCATGAGGGCGCTCGGGAGGGCAGCGAACTGAAAGTCAAGTAAGCCATCCACGGACATATGCTGTCCGATCTCGGTGACAAAGGCTTGGGTAACGACGTCTGGGTGGCCGCTTCGATGCGGATCGGGGTCGCGTACCTTGCCGGATTCGTCGTGCCGGCCTGTACGCGGTCCGTTGGTCACGATGACGCGGCAACAGCCTCCATCCGGTCGCTTCGATTCAATAGCAGCAATGCGCCGTGCCAGTGCCCGGGCGTCGGTCTCCGAGAACCGGCGAAGCTGGCCTGCCATGTCGGGCGCATCGCCGCCCAGCACGACAACGATGGTGTCGTGGTCGATAGCCGGAAGCGGCGGATGCCCCTTCGCGCCATAGGCGGCGACGGCTTGCGCCACAGCAGAATCGGTGAACGAGTGCGGAACGCCTTTTGTGCGAACGAGTCGAGTGCGCTCAGTCAGCACAGCTGCCTCGGCGTCTCCGACGGTCGAATTGGGCAGCGCAACCACGTCCGGCAGTTGTTTGGAACTCAAGAGATCGCTGGATAGCTGATGGCCCGTGAAAGCTGTGATCAAGCCACGATGTTTTGGCGCGTTACCCAACGTGCCGGCAAGTCCCTGTCCAGAGCCCGAGGCAATGACCACTACGCAATCGACAAGTCCAGCTTCCAGCGAGGCGGCCCATTGCTTGCACGCGTCCGACAGTTGCTGCGCACGCGCTTCGGGCGAGGTGTCGGTCAGTGCAATTGCTTGCGTAGTGCGGACATCGATAGCCTGACCACTGGCGGCCGCAAGATTTACGACGGCATCGTTCAACGCCGAGGCAACGCCTTTGCACTGATCGGCGTCGCCGACACGCCCTTGAACGGCCGCGGTCACTACCTGCAGCGAGACAGCCCCCTGCTGGCTGGTCGTGGATCCAGGTAACGCCAGTCTTGGCCGCCGTGACGACGAGGATTCATCTGTGGTGACCTGATCAGCAGGCTGGTCGGTGTTCTTCAGGAACAGGCCCTTGTCGGACGGCCGACGTTCCCGAATCTTCAACGGCAGATAGCTTGCAAGCACCTGCGATCGTGTGGGTTGTTCCTGCACGGGGCCATGTCCCGGCGTGTGCGCCGAAAGTACGCGCCCCCCGGGCAGGCCAACTTTTGGAAGCGTCATTGGAGAAGTCCTTCAGTAGATTTCGCTAAGTTGGCTGCGCCGATCATTCGCAGCCCCGTTTGGGGAATGTCACGCCGCCCGTGCCAGTGGCGACGGGATCAGTAGATCCGACAGGTCCTGACCCCGCGTCCAGGCTGCTTGCGGATTGCGGCCCTGCGTTGCCATCTCACTGTCTACGAAGAGGCGGGGCAACAGCAGCGATTGAGGAAAGCGAACTTCGGCCCCTTGGATGCCCGCAGTCACAACTCCCCGACGGGTGATGACTGGCAGGCCGCCGCTCCACGCCACAAGCACATCCGCGCCGTCGATGAGGCTCACGCAGTCAACTTGGAACTCGAAACGGATGTCGAGCGAATCCTTCAAGGCTGAAGCATCCGGCAACGGCGAACCGTTTGCGTTGACCCATCTCGACCACTGGTCCCCTGGGCTCTTCTCAAGGACGACTGTCGATACTCCATGGCGCATCAACGCCGACGCGCATGAGATGCCGGAGATGCTTGCACCGATGATGAATACATCCTTCATGGATGGGGGCCGGGGTCAAGACGAAGGGACGGGACGCGTATGAAGGCGCTCGTTCCAATACGGTAGCCGACGATGTGCGTCGCCCTGGCTTAGTGAGGCGAACCATCGTTCGATGTCGCGAAGTTCGTAGCGTTGCCGGCCAGACGGTAGCCCAATATACAAAGATAACCTTTATTATCTTTTAGGTGTCACTGGGAGACTAAACTCTCCTGGATGGAAAACGCGCTGTCGATCACTGGCCCCGCGGTCATAGACCCTGATTGGCCCGACGAGGCCGCGCTGGCGGCGTTCCGGGCCTGGCTTCAAGGGCTCTCCAGCCGCGAGGCCGTCGATCGATACGTCAGCGAACGCCGCGCGGCTGGTGCATCGTCGCGCTCGATGATCGGCCAGGTGAAGCGTGGGCTGGCGGCCTTCGCGATCAGCCGGGCGCGGTTGGATCTGGCCACCACGATCGCGGCGGCGCGCCCCTCGGACAAGAAGGCCGTCAAGGCTCTGGCGGCCATTGCGACCCTGCGCGGCATGCCGCGCCCCGAGCCCCTCATCGGCGACGACGTCGAGCGCTGGCTGTCGGCCGACGTCGTGCCACCGTTGCACGCCGCCGGCATCCGAACCCTCGCCGACCTGACGCTGCGTGTACCTCGGCGCCGCCGGTGGTGGACCGGGATCGCGGGACTCGGGCCCGCGGGCGCCCGCCGCATCGAGGCGTTCTTCGCCCAGCATCCCGCCCTCACCGAACGCGCCCGCGCGCTGGTCGCGACAGGCCACGCGCAGGACCTCGTGCCGTGGGAGCGGCTCGTCGTGCCGGACGAGGTCGACGGTTCTCGCGGGACCTTCCGGGCGCCGCGCGCCACCTGCGCGCTCGACTCGTCCAACGACTACGAGGCGGTGCAGGCCTGGCTGACTCTGCACGAGTCGCCCGCTACGCAGAAGGCCTACCGCAAGGAGGCCGAGCGGCTGATCCTGTGGGCCGTCGTCGAGCGCGGCCGAGCGTTGTCCTCGCTGACCACCGAGGACGCCATTGCCTACCGCAGCTTCCTGCGCCGGCCCACTCCCCGCGCGCGCTGGGTGGGGCCGCCGAGGCCGCGGACATCGCCGGACTGGCGGCCCTTCAATGGGGACTTGTCGACCCGCTCCGTCGCCTACGCGCTGTCGGTGTTGAACGCCTTGTTCCGCTGGCTCATCGAGCAACGCTACGTGCTGGCCAACCCATTCTCGGGCGTCAAGGTACGCGGCAGCCGACCCGCGCAGATGGAGACGGCGCACGCCTTCACCGACCATGAATGGCGGCTCGCCCGCGTCGTCGCCGATGGTCTCGAATGGTCCTACGGCTGGAGTGCGCCGGCAGCGCAGCGGCTGCGCTTCGTGCTCGACTTCGCCTACGCCACAGGCCTGCGCCTCAGCGAGCTCGTGGGCGCGCAGCTCGGTGCGATCGAGGTCGATGCGCGCGGCGACGCATGGCTCCGGGTGGTGGGCAAGGGCCAGAAGGCTGGCAAGGTCGTGCTGCCGCCGCTTGCGCGCGCGGCGCTTGACCGCTACCTCGTGCAGCAAGGGCTGCCTGTGACGCCCTCGAAGTGGCGGCCGGCGACGCCGCTCATCGGAAACCTGAGCGAAGACGCCCGGGGGATTTCCGCGTGGAGCCTGTGGCAGCTGGTGAAGCGCTTCTTCGCGACCGCGGCCGCGGTCGTGGAGGACGGTAGTCCCGCCTTGGCGGAGAAGCTGCGTCAAGCGACGCCGCACTGGATGCGCCACACCCACGCCACCCACCTGCTGGAAGGCGGCGCGGAACTGACCGCCGTGCGAGACAACCTGCGGCACTCGTCGCTGGCCACGACCTCGATGTATCTGCATGCCGACGATGCTCGGCGCGCCAAGCAGGTGGCCGATCGGTTTGCAGCCCCGAAGCCATAGCTGCGGGTGGCACTCGGCGCCGCAGTCACCTTATGCGTTGACGATGCTCATTCCGCTGGGCGTTATGCGTCCGCCGCTTAACTGCGGATCCTGTTCCGTTGCTCCCCAGACCCCATCTTCACGTTCATCGCACGGAAGATTTCGGACAGCACCTCATGGGTGTTGCCGGCGTCGCGGTCGCTCATCTGCTCCAGGGTGCGTGTGAACAGGGCCTCGCCGTTGAAGATGTCGGTGTCCTCGGCGAAGAAGCAGAAGATCAGGCGGGCCATGAAGTGGTTCATGTCCCCGCGGCGTTCGGACGTGGCCCAGTCCGGGTTCTCGCGCAGCAGCTCGACGTACAGCTTGTTCAGGCGGCCGGTGGCACGCACGTCGATGGGGTTGTCCTTGATCTCCTTGACCGTGGAGATGCCGGCCAGCGGCAGGAAGAAGCCGAAGTGGTCGGGGAAATTGGGGTAGTCGCAGGCGATGGTTTCGCCCACGGTGAGGTCTTCGGCCTCGAGTGTCTGGCCGTCCGTGGCGAGGATGTACTTGGCCTTGCCCTTTGCGGTGGCCGGGCTGCTGCGCAGCGCATGCAGCCCGGCGCCGGTGGTGCCGGACTGGCAGATGGCGATGTGGATGTTGTTGCGCTGGAGCACGCCGCCGGGCACGTCGGAGGCGTTGTTGTTGCCGGCGCGCAGGCGCCTGAGCGTAGTGTCCTTGTTGCCGAAAGCGGCCAGAAAGGCGAAGGGGAACTCGGTGGCGTCGAAAGGCTGAAGCGCCAGATCGGAGATGGCCTGTTCGATTTCTACGGCGTTCATGTCATCTGAGGCTTTGCATGTTCCACATCATGGCAGCGATCCAGTCGCCGGCGGCCGATAACGCAAACAGATGCCCACGTCGCCGCGGGGCGATGCGCCAGCGCACCCTCACGCGCCTGTCCAGTTGTGATGCCTGAGCGTCCCCCGCCTCGCGGCGGGGTCGGGCTGTCGTGCTGCGCATCGAGCCTCGCTGCGCGAGTCTCACCCCTTCGGGCTTCCATCCCTGACGCCTCCGCGCCTACGGCGCTGCGCGCTGCGCTTGCGATGGGCCAGTAGCGGCAGGCCGCCAGGTCCATGAGCGCCGGGCTTCCCGCTGGCGATCGCGTCAGAGGCCTTGAGAACCGGCGGGCAGTGCGCGGCCGAGCCCGAGCTTTTGGTGGGTGGCGCACTCGGCATTCGCGGCATCCTGGTGCACGCGATTTCAGATGAGGCCAAGGCCTTTTACCTCGCCTCGGCCTTGAACAGTCGCCGACGAAAGCCATGACGCTGATGCAGTTTTTCGCCGGGTGGCTCAGGCGTGGCGAGCTGCACGGTGTAGGCCGGTGCGCAGAGCCGCCAGGTCGAAGGAGCGAGCACCGGCATGCACGGTCCAAGCCGCACTGCATCGGCCGTAGGCCGTTGCGAACTAGGCGGATCGCTATGGCATCACGAGTTGGAAATCGGAATCCTCCGGGGCCTTGATCCAGCCCTCGCGCTCCTCCCACAGGGCGGCATCTATTGCGGCGCTCCAGACGGCGGCACGGTCCATGTCAGCGTCCGACACCGGGGGGTCTTCGAAGTCGCGCATATCCCACCCTTCGCGGTCGAAAGCGGCGCGCGCAGCTGCGTAGCGATCGACATCCTTGGCCCCAAAAACGACCAGGGCCGCAGCTATGTTCGCTCGCAGGAGGGCTCACAGCTTCATTGCTGTATAAAAATACAGCTATGGAGTTCGAAGTTTATCCTATGCGTGCCGAGGGGCGCTTGAAGCCATTGCATGTGCGCTGGGCGGGGGCATGGTGCGGGGCGTGCTGTACGTAACCGAGGAGCGCGACGCCGAACTCAACCGCGCAATACGCACCGCATCGATCTGCACGCCGAAGACGCATGAGAAGCTGCTCGTCCTGTTCGATGCGGTGCTGCTCAGTGCGAAGCCCGACTGGTGGACCATGACCGGTTTCAAGCGCATCCCTGAGGCGCTGAGCGAAGCGACGCGGGCCTGCTCGCAAAGCTGGATTCTGATTCCAGGCTATGTGGCCGATCAGGAGCGCGAAGAATCGGCCCGAGGGCGGGCGCTGTCGGAGCTACACGCAGCCGAAATCGAGGCGGAGAAGGTTCAGAGGCCCGGGCGGCCGCGGCGGCGGTAAGCGCTCGGCGTCACGACGGAGGCGCATCAGGGTGTGTGTGGCCCGACACGCACCGCGGCACGTGTCGGGCGGTTCGTTCCGTGGCTACTGCGCAGGCGCTCGCAGCGGTGTCGGCAACCATCCGCTGCCGTCCAGCGCCTGCTCGGCGGCGGCGACCAGCTCGTCCTTCTTCATCGCTGCCATGCCATTCGCGGCGCCGGCCGACACACCCTCGGTGACTGCCTCGATGATCTTGGCTTTGGACACGGCGCCGAGGTAGCTGGCACGGCTCGGCTTCCACCAGTCGGCCATTTCGAGCTTGAGTGCAGACACGATCGCATCCGCCACGGGCAGCGGGTGCTCCACGCTGCGCACCGCGTTGACGGTGCACGCAGTGCAGAACGCGAGCAGCGACAAGACTTCGTCTTGGCCGCGCCCGAGCAGCCATGCCAGCAAAGCGCTCTTGGTCCCCGGCAGCGCATCACCCCACCGTTTCCGCTGCTCTTCGATTTGCTGATGCGCAATCGTCTCGGCGAGGTCCGATGCGTCGCGCGTGAGGTCGACCAGATCGGTACGGACGCCGATCGAATCGTCGACCCGCTCATAGTCTTCGCCGAAGAACACTTGCGTTGCAAGGCGGAACGTCAGGACGCACAAGGCGATCCGCGGTTCGTCGGCGAGGGATGCGCGAATCGCCGCTGTGCGGTTTGCGGTCAACTGCCGCATGAGTCGCTCCGAGTACACGGGCTTTCCGGCCGGCTTGCCGCCGATGGAGCCCACGCCATCCTCGGCCTCGCCTGCGTCGCTCCCACCCGGCGCGGCCGAGCCGCGCGCGGCGCGGTCTTCCGGCCGCACCATCCCGCGAGCAGCCGCGGACTGGCCGTCCTGCCCGACGTACACCACGGCCCCCGCGATCGCCTGATCATCGGGGTGCGGTTCGCGCAGGCTCTCGAAGATCGCGCTGTGCTCGCCCTCGGCCTTTTCCTGCTGCTCGTACAGCGCTTCCTCATCCTCGAATTCGCCGGTCTCGTACTTCGCTTCGAGGTCGGCCAGGAGCGCCTCCAGCTCGGTGATGCGCGCCTGCTGCTCGGCGGTCGGATCGCGCTGGATCGTGCGGCAGCTGAGGAATGTGCGCCGCACAGCGTTGTCGAAGCGCGCCCGCACCTCCACCCAAGCCCAGCCCTCTTGCTTCAACGCTTTGGCCTGCTCTTGCAGTCGCTCGGTCACGAGTTTTTCGAGCAGTGACACATTACTGATGAAGCCCGAATTGCCGTCGAGTGCGAACAGGTCGCGCCGAACGTTGCCGCCCGCCGCCTCGTAGGCGGCGACGCCGACGAACCGCGCCAGCGGATCGCGGCTCGCATCCACTTCGCGCTCGGTCAGCATGCGCCTGATGGTGTGCGCCGAGCGGTCGTATTGCGGCAGGCTGTTCCAGACGCTTTCCTGCGTCTCGTGATCCTCGGCCAGGGTGAGTGCCATCAATTGTTCAAGGTTGATGCCGTCGTCGCGATAGAGGTCAAGCAGCTTGGGCGAGACGCTGGCCAGCTTGAGCCGGCGCTGCACGGCGATCTTGTCGATGCCCCAGGCCTGTGCGATCTGCTCCGAGCTTTTGCCCGCCGCATGCATTGCCGCGAACGCCTCGTACTGGTCCGCCGGATGCAGCGGTTCGCGTTCGTTGTCGGCGAGGCTGGCCGCGATCGCCTCGTCTTCCGACACTTCGAGACAGCGCACCAGCACGTCGGCAGGAATCTTCCCCTGCTCGTGCAGCAGCTGCAGCGCTTCGAGGCGGCGGCCGCCACCGACGACGCCATATCGGCCGGTCTTCTTGCGCTTGCCACGCTCCGCGTGGACGACAAGGTTCTGCAGCAGCGTCTGCGACTCGATCAGTGCCGCCAGCTCGGGGATGCTCGCGCCCTTCTTCTTGCGGACGTTGTACGGAGACCGGAATAGCTTGTTGAGGGGGACTGCGATTTCACGCCCGCTCGCTGTTGCGATCTGCTGCGATTGCTCTGCTTCATCCATGGTGATGCTCCAAGGTAGGAGCCGGGAAGCCGCCCGGCACGGGTTGAGGGAAAGCGTCTAGCGCGCGTCGATCAATCGTTCAGGTGCAGCGGAATCGACGCGTTGGCAAGCCAGTGCTGGACCGCAGAGGCCAGCGCTTCCAGCGAGATCGAGCACGTCGGACCGGACTCGCAATCGGCCATGCCGGGAGCCGCCCATGTGAACCACCATTCCGGCCCGCTCTCGTCTTGAACGGTGGCGCCGGTTTCAGCGTTCCCGTTGTGAATGACGTAGCCAGCCGAGTTCAACAGCCCTTCGAGCGTGTTCACCACGTCGCTGCAACCGATCGCCATGGCGCGCTCCTCATCGAACGAGGACGATCGCGGCCGGCTGCGCCACCGACAGCACCATGTCGTTCGCGTGCAAGGTGTAGCCCCGCGACATCCGCACGCCATACGGTGCGGCGTACCCCATCTGCTTCAGCCACGTCCCCACCAACCACGCCATGCCGCTCGGGCTGGACGTGTAGTGTGGACATGCGGTGACCGCGGCTTTATCGCCGAGGTTCGCGGCGAAGCCGTCAGCGGCAGCAGGGGTCAGGTCATGCGATTTCGTCATCGCGATCTCTCCAAGGTAGGGGCCGGGAAACCGCCCGGCACGGTTGAAGACAAACGATTAGCTCAGCTGGCTTCCGCCGGCCATCGCCTTGTCGGCCATCTCGAGCCAGTACGGCGTTCCGACATGACATTCACAGAGGTCGAAGCCCTCGCTCGGCCGCCACACGGCACTGTGGCCCTTCACGTCCGGACGAATAAAGAGCGTGTTTGACGGGAAGCCTTCGAGGCGTTCTGTGTTACGAAGCACAAGGTCTTGCATTGCCGTTGTCCTTTGAGGTTAGCTGCTTGTTCTCGACATGCATAGACTATAGTCTTACCACTCTCTTTTGTAAATCGTTATTTGCAGTGTTTGCCTTGCTCCGGACCGCCGACCGGAGCCCAAGATTCCGAGCCCTTCGTGGCTGTTTGTCTGTCGCATGGCGTGCCTGGTCGCCGCGGTGTCCGCCGTCTGCCCTGAGTTCGTCGCCCGGAGAGTGAAGCGGCCACTGGGCGGGGTCGTGGAATAAATGGGGGGACCCGCTTGCGGGGGGAAACCGTTTATGCCGCGAAAGCCCCGCCCAGTGGCCGATCATCTCGGAGAGGCGGCGGACTCAGGGCAGACGGCACCCTCAGCACCGCCACCTGGCCATCGACAGACG
>Ga0105239_10003638_pt1 | contig 18849 bp, 12 predicted proteins | sample KBSC44metaG_FD_92761 | JGI IMG/M metagenome (GOLD analysis project Ga0105239, IMG submission 92761) | Corn rhizosphere microbial communities from Kellogg Biological Station, Michigan, USA - KBS C4-4 metaG | ecosystem: Host-associated > Plants > Roots > Rhizosphere > Soil | place: Michigan, USA...
AGATGGGTACCGCCCGGGTGGACCGATGACTAAGGCCGAATGCCTGGCGTGGTTGAAGCGCGGTCGTATCGTTCCCGTCGTTCGGGCCTCGAGCCCCGACCATGCTCTCCGAATGATTGAGGCTCTGCTCGCCGGAGGCATCGACATCCTTGAAATCACAATGACCGTGCCGAACGCGGTGGAACTCATCCGGGAAGTCGCCGAGGGCTTCGGGGGCCGCGCTCTCGTGGGCGCCGGCACGGTTCTGGATCCCGAAACCGCCGAGGCTTGCATTGCGGCCGGAGCTCAATTCGTGGTGAGTCCGGCCTTCGATGCCGAAACCGTGGCTGTCTGCAATCATCACGGCATCGTCACCGCGCCTGGGGCCCTGACTCCAAGCGAAATCGTTCGTGCATTTCGAGCCGGTGGGGACGTTATCAAGGTTTTCCCTTGCGACGCACTCGGTGGGGCCCCATACCTTCGGTCTTTGCGCGCGCCCTTGCCCCACATCCCCCTGATGCCCACGGGCGGCGTCACCCCTGAAACGTTGTCCGGATTTCTGGCCGCCGGCGCCGTTGCCGTTGGGGTCGGAACCAGCCTCGCGGACCCCAAAATCTCCTTCGACGAACTGACGGACCGAGCTCGTGCCTTCCGTGCCGCCGTCCTTTGAACGTTTTCCTCGCCTGGAAGCACTGACTAAAAGAGTGAGTGCGGCAATGAACCCAATCTATGGCTACGCCTTAGTCCTGGCCCTCCCGATTGCGAACCTTATGCCACAGGCCGCGACGAGCAAAACCGGTCCCTCGAAATACATCGACCCCGTATATGCCCGCAAACTCGAAGTCGCGAGGCGATCGGTCGCCCCCTTCGAGGCCAGGGCGAAGGAGGAAATGGCAAAGGGCGATTTCGCCCAGGCGCTCGTCTCCTTCGAAGCCGCTACGAAAGCGTGGCGAAGCAGCGGTCTCGCGATCAAGGTCGACTATATGGGCGAGCGGATCGAGTGTCTGTACGGTCTCAATCGCTATTCGGATCTGGTCACGGTCTACGACGTAAAGCCCATCAAAAGTCCGGTTTTTGGAATCGCGCTGATCCACGTAGGCAGGTCGATGGAGGCGCGCACGTTCTATTCGGACGAGTCCGTCCTGAGCTACCTTAGCACCGGCAATTACCGTCGATCGATGCCAGGATCCCGGGATGACGCGCATTTGGAAGCCGGTTTCCGTCTTGCTCGGGCCGCCGATCTGTTTTTCAAGGCCGCCAACGAACGCGCGAAACGGGAGCTTCTGGTCGCCGATCGACTCGTTCCGCATCAGCCGATGGTCAGTTATTTCCTCGTGGAAGCATGCTTTCGGACCCGCGATTGGAACGAGGTGGCGCGTGCACTACCGGCGGCCATGAAGCTCAACGGAGTCGCCGGTCGGCAAATGGCCGAAATTGCCCGCACCATGCCCCCCTCGCCAAAGGGGCGGTAGGGGTTACTATGAGCCTATGCGGCTCGGCGGATTCCTTAGTTGCTTTGTTTTACTTCCCTCGGCCGCGTTGGCCCAGGTTCGGGTGGCGACCTGCAAGGTTGTCTCCCCCGCTGGCGCGAGTGCCATGGAGCGGCATGCCGCAAGCGAGTTGCAGAGTTACCTGAGCCAAATTACCGAGGCTCCGGTCGGACTTGTCTTGGACGCTACGGATGTTCCGCCGAACTCCATCCTCGTGGGCGCCGGAGCCTTGGCGCGGAAGCTTGCCCCGGATGTCGACTGGTCCAAAGTTGGTGGCGAACAGGTCGTCATCCGAAGCCAAGACGACCGGCTCCTCGTCTCGGGCGGTTCAACCCGAGGGACCCTCTATGGCGTTTATCGGCTCCTCCAAAAGTCTTGCGGCGTGCGGTGGTGGGCGCCCTGGGCGACCACGGTGCCCCACAATCCTCGGCTAATTTTTAGGAGCCTCAATTGGTCGGAATCGCCCGCATTCGAGTTCCGGGACCCGTATTGGTTTCATTCCTTCGACGCCGACTGGGCGGCGCGGAACTTCGACAACGGAACGAACTCTCGCATTGACGCCGAGCGGGGCGGGAAGACCGTGTACGAAGGCTTCGTCCACACGTACGATGGCTTAGTGCCTCCAAAGGACTATTTCGGTCCGCATCCCGAGTGGTACAGCCTCATCAAGGGGAAGCGAACCTTTCAAAACGCCCAGCTTTGCACGACAAATCCTGAGCTTAAAGACTTCGTCGTCGAGCAAGTGCGCAAGCGTTTGCGCGTCAACCCTGCGGCAACCATCGTTTCCGTCTCGCAGAACGACTGCTTCAACCCTTGCCAGTGCGATAACTGCCGAGCACTGGTGGCTAAAGAAGGTTCAGAGGCGGCACTCACCCTCAGCCTCGCCAACTACGTGGCGGACAAGATCAAGGACGAGTTTCCTGCCGTCGCCGTGGACACTCTCGCCTACCAATGGTCGCGGCACCCGACGAAGGACATGCGACCACGCGCAAACGTTATTGTTCGGCTCTGCAGCATCGAATGCGACTTCGCCGCACCCCTGTATGCGCCACAAAACAAGGCGTTTGCCTCCGACATCGAAGGATGGAATCGACTAACGAACCGGCTCTACGTGTGGGATTACTGCACGGACTTCCTGCACTACCTGCAGCCCCAACCCGACTACTTCAGCCTCGGCAAAACGCTCGGCTGGTTCGCGAAGAACGGAGTAAAGGGCGTCTTCGAGGAGGGCGCTTATAACTCCAACGGGGCGGACATGGCAGAGCTCAAGGCTTGGGTGATTGCCCAGATGCTCTGGGATCCCAAACAGAACCCCGATCGCCTCGTGGACGAGTTTCTCAAGGGCTACTATGGCCCGGCTGCTGGACCCGTCCGACAATACCTGCGCCTGATGGACCAAGCCGCCCAAACCAGCAATGTGACGTTCGCGATGGGCAACAAGGCTCCGTATCTCGACTACGAGGCAATGTCGAAAGCGGAAAAGTGTTGGGCGGAAGCGAAGCGACGCACGGTGAAGATGCCGGAATACGCCGCACGAGTAAGAATGTCGAGCCTTTCGCCCGAGTCGATGTGGCTAGCGCATTGGCGTCATTTCCGTGAGGAGGCTTTAAAACGAGGCGATCCATGGCCAATGGCGGCGACCCGGGCCGAGCAGGCCCAAAAGTGGCTCTCGGATTGCGCTTCCGCGGAGATCTTAAAGGGCTACGGATCGGTTTCGATCATCAGCGAGGGTGGGCAGACGCCGAAATCCTTCGTGGATGGGCTCGGCCCCGAACCTGTCATCAAGCCGGCTCAAGGTAAATAAGGCGATGCGCTTTCCGCTCAAGATCTCGGCCCCGACGCCGCACCTCCTGCAGGGCGCGGACGGAGAGCCCTTTTTCCTCTTGGGCGATACGGCGTGGGAGCTCTTTCACCGTCTGACTCTCGAAGAAGCCGAAGAGTATCTGGAGGTAAGAAGGGAGCAGGGCTTCACCCAAATCTGGGCCGTCGCCCTGGCCGAATTCGAGGGAATCCGAAAACCGAACCGGAACGGCGACCTACCCTTCTTGGACGAAGACCCGCGCCGCCCCAATGAGCCCTACTGGGAGCATGTCGACGCGGTGATCGCCGCGGCGGCAACGAAGGGCGTCGGCGTCGGCCTGCTGCCCACGTGGGGAGACAAAGTAACCGAGAATTGGGGCGACGGCCCTGTGATTTTCGACACCCCCGAAGTCGCCTTCGACTACGGAAAGTGGATCGGCGCCCGCTATGCAGCTTCCCCTGAGATCCTGTGGGTGAACGGAGGTGATCGTCCGGTTCGAACGAGCACAAACGATTGGCTTCCGATCTGGAGGGCCCTCGCGCAGGGCATCCGGGCGGGCGGCGCAACTCAGTTGATGACCTACCATCCCCAAGGCGGACCGGATTCGACGTCGGTCTACATCCATGATGAGAACTGGCTGGATATCAACGCGATGCAGTCTGGCCATGGCGGGGGCCGGGACGTCCCCGTAGCGGATCTCATCGCCCGCGACCGCGACCTGATCCCCTGGAAGCCGACCTTGGACGCGGAGCCGAATTACGAAGATCACCCGATCTCGCCCTGGCCGACCTGGGATCGTGCGAACGGACACTACGACGACTACGACGTTCGCCGCCAGACCTACCGGTCTCTCTTCGCAGGGGCCTGCGGTGTGGTCTACGGACACCATTCCGTATGGCAGTTCGCGAGCGACCGTGAACCCTGGATCAACAATGTGCTCATGGACTGGCGAACTGCGCTCACGCGTCCGGGCGCCCAGGCAATGCGATATCTGCGAGAGCTTTTCGAGGAAAGAGATTGGGGGCAGCTTTGGCCCTTTGACCAACTCCTGGTCGATGCCGGCGCCGGCTTGGATCGGTGTGCGGTGGTTCGGGGGCCTAGCTATTACCTCGTTTACCGTTCCTCTCCGCGCCCGCTCGCCCTCACCCGGAAAGGTCCGTTCGACGTTTCCCGGATGGACCCGCGAACCGGCGAGTGGACGCACTTGGGTTCGATCGACAAAGAACTACCTTCGGATGGTCCGAGTCCCGACGCAGTATTCCGCTTGAACCTTCCCCCGGACTAACCTCACTCACGGGCATGCGTGACGGAAAGGTGTCAGGATTTTGACCGTGGGTTTGATTGCGATCCTTCTTTTGACTTCGCGCATGCAGGCGCCGCCGATACTGATTGAGGCGGCGAAGCCGGTCCGGCAGAAAGGCTCGACCGGCGACGACACGAAGGCGGCGGCGTCCTCTGGGCACGTCCTCGGCAGCAATTGGGGCAGCCGGCCGGACCATTTCGCTCAGTACGATTTCGATCTGCCGAAGCAAATCTCGCAGGCGCGCGTGACCTTAAGGTACGCACGCGAGTTCGCCGGCGACACGTCGCTAACCTTCGACATTGATGGCCGGAGCATGCCAAACGGAACGGCGATCATCCATCCGACCGGTGGCTGGGGCGACCGGTCGAGCGATTTCCGGCAAGTCAGCGTGTACCTGCAGGGCCTTATGTCGGGCAAGCATCGGCTGACGGTTCGGCCAACTCCGCAACCGAAGGTCACCCCAACCCACAAGCTACCGCCAAGTCCAACCCTCGACCTCGTTGGTGGGCGAGACGATAAGAACACCCTCGGCCACGGCCGGCAGGTCGCGCTCTACACCGGCTCGCCCGCGCTGTTCTTCTACGCAACGCAAAACCTGACCGACGTTTTCAGCGCCGCCGATGGCCGCACGCTCGCCTGGTACCCCGACTACTCGATCCTGGCGCCGGGGGAGTCGAGTGCCGGAAACGTAAACCTCGACCTCATCTCGATCGACGAAACCCCGGTCACGAACCAGCAACTCTTGCCGGACCCCAAGCCGCGCGTCAATCCGGTTACCGAAGAGCGGCAGGTTTGCGTTACCAAGGAAGACGTCACCGTTGCCCGGTATTTCTTCACAAACCGCTCGGCCAAGTTAACGATTTTTCACACGGTGAACGTTACCGGCGATTGCCGGGGTTCCGCCGATTTCCGTGGTCGACCGGGTGGCGCAAAAGAGACTAAGTCGCTCGGTAATGGCGTCTTGATGGTTGACCATCACGTCTTCCCGAAGGTCTTAAAGCAGGGCCTCCAGATCGTCGTGCGAGGCGATCGCAAGCCTGAGAAAGTCGACATCGGCACCCCCGGCGCGTACCGGCTGACGTACGTAGTCGAGATCCCTCCCAACACGACACGCAGCCTCACCGTCGCCTGCGCAATCGATCGTGCACTGCCCGCCGCGGAACGAAACCTAAGCAAAGCTCTTGGTGTAAAGGATCCGCTTCAGACAAATCGCGATGACTGGGCCGCGTTCTACCGGAACGACGTACCCAGCTTCACGAGCTCGGACAAAGGGCTGAACGAGATCTACGCGTTCCGCTGGTTCCTCCTGATGTTCTCTCGTGCCGGCGGTGACCTCGGCTATCTGAAGTACCCGGTCGATCTTGAAGGAAGGCAGGCGTTCCAAACCTACTGCTGTTACAGCGCCCCCTACATGGCGTTCGACCTGAGCTGGCAGACGAACCCCATGGCGGGCTTTGGCCAGATCGCCAATGAGAACGTCGTCGCCTACAACGACGGCCGATACCCTTGGTACGCGACCCCGGCGACCAACCGGGTCCCCGTGGATCATGAATCGCGCACGGGGCAATCCGCGATGCCTTGGGCAGCCTGGAAGTTCTATCAGATCCACGGTCGGAAGGACCTGCTTGCCCAGATCTATCCCGGCATCAAGAAGAATCTCGAGTGGTGGATCGCTGACCGCGACCCGGACGGAAATGGCCTGTTCACGATCGCCGACCAGATGGAGACCGGCATGGACGACCTCAATCGCCGCTGGAAAGACGGCAAGCCGAAGCGCTACGAGGCGGTCGACGCAACCAGCTATGCCGTCCTAAACCTCCGCGCGGTGGCAGGCATGGCCCGCGTCCTCGGCCATCCCGAAGATGCTAGGCGCTTCGGCAACTACGCCACGAAAGCAAGCCGAGCGATACAGACGATCATGTGGGACCCGCAGCTTCAGCGGTTCCGTGACCGCAATCCGGACAATGGCGAACTGAGCGACTACAACTCGATCACGACCTTCTATCCCATGTTCGCAGAGTCGATGACGGCCAAGAACCTGCCGATGATCCGCCGCTACCTGCTAAACCCGAAGGAATTCGCGACCCCGTACCCGATCCCCGCCCTCTCCAAGGCCGACCCCGAGTTCGATCCCGTCCACCGCTACTGGGCTGGCCCTACCTGGCCTGCCACGAATTCGCACGTCGTCGAGGGCTTCGCGGATACCGCCAAGCAACTCGACCGATCCCTCCTGCCGGACGCCGCAAAGCTATTCAAGCAAGCCGTAGCCCTGCACCTAAGACCGAGGGCCGATTTCTACGAACACTACAACTCGCTCACCGGCGAGCCCGAATCCGGCTTCCGCGACTACATGCATTCCTGGTGGGTCGATACCATCATCCGCCACGTTGCGGGAATGATGCCGCAAGACGACGGAAGCCTCATGATCGACCCCCTCCCGATGGGCATGAAGCATTTCGCGTTGCGAGGCGCGCCGTATCGCGGCCACCGAGTCGATGTCCTCTTCAACGAGGGCCGGAAAGGATTGGTGGTGAATTCCGATGGCCGTTTGTGCCTCTGGGCGCCGGGTTTCGAATTTGGCAAAACCCAGGTGACGTTGTCGGCGAAGGCTTTGGCGGGCCGGAAATAGAAGACGCTGTCTCATAAGTCGTCACATGCCCAGCAACACCTGGTATTAATCGGTGCATTTCCCGACGCAGTTTTTGCCCGTCTTCGCTACGCTCGACGGGCAAAAACTGCAGCCTAAACCTTTAGCAGCCCCAATCGAGACTAGTGCACGCAGTACAGAGAGCCAGCGTCGGTCGTGAAGTAGATATTGCCGACGGCGTCGATCGCCGGGGCGCATGTCACGTTTCCGTCTAGCTTCAGCTTCCACTGGAGGTTGCCTGCCGCGGTTACCGCGTAGAAGAACCCATCGTTCGCGCCGAAGTAGATGGTTCCGTCCGAGGCGATTGAGGGGGTGCCTATCACGTTGCCACCGGCCTCGAAATTCCACTTCGACGAAAACCCGCTTCCGGGAGACATGGGGAAGGCCGAGATGAAAGTGCCGTTCGGCCAGAACAACGTGTTGTCCTTGCCGATCGCCGGCGACGCTAACTCGCCCTGAAACTCGATGCTGCTCACGCTCGCCTCGAACCCGCCGCCACTGGTGAATTCGTAGAGGTTATTTCCCGCGGAAAGAAACACGTCACCCTGCGCAGACACCGTCAGGTTCAGAGCGCCCGAACCCATGTTGGCAGGACGCGAGGTCCATAGGAACCCAAGATCCTTCGTCATTGCCGTGACCGAGCCGAGGGCGTGATCCCAAACAAAGACCGTTCCGTCCGGACCGATCGCCGCCGCGCTGTCGATTTCCTCTCCCGCTCCCGCCATATTCAGCAGAGCGCCGGCCGACGAGAATTCGTAAACCAGGCCGTTATCGTCGCCGAAGTACACATTCCCCTCCGGAGAGACCGCTGCGGAGCCGGCCACATAGCCGATGGTCGACTGAGTCCAGCGAAGGGCGCCGGAGGAATTCAGCGACAAAACTCGCCCTTGTCCACCGGGAACGTAAATGTTTCCATCCTTATCAAGGGCGACATTCGCGCCAAGGGAAAATCCTGTGTCGGTCGACCATAGAAGGTTGCCGCTCGGGGAGTAAGCGTTGACGGCAGTATTGGCAGTGATATAGATAGTGCCGTCCGAGCCGATCACGGGAGACGAGTCGCTATTGCTGAGGCTGATACTATGCTTCCAAGCGACGGCGCCGGCCGCGCCGCTGCCGAGGCCCTGGCCGCTCAATCGGTTGTCTCCGTGGTATTGGCTCCAAGGGGAGGCGAGGGATCCAAGCGTCGTCTTGAGCGAAACGCCGTTGTAGCTGGCAGTAACGTTGGCCACGCCCCCGGCGGGGTTGCCCGAGAAATTGATCGCGAAATTCACCGAGATCGCACCCGCCGGGATGGTGACGTTCTTCGGCATGTTAATCAGGTTCGTATCCGCGGTCAGCGCGATCGTCGCGCCGCCGACGGGAGCCGCCTGACTCAGGGCGACCAAGCCGGTAATTGTCTTGCCGACGACTATGGTGGAAGAACTGAACGAAAGCCTGACGAGGTCGGTGCCAAGCAGATTCATCGAACGCGTCTTGGTCGCGCCGTTCAACGTGGCGGTGACCGTTGCGACGGTATCCGTCACCGCGCTCGTCACGCCCACCGGGAAAGTTACGGTCCGCGCACCGCCGGGAACGGTGACCGAGGCGGGCACGGTAACCAGGCCGGAGTTGGAGGACAAGGAGATCGCGAGCCCGGAAGCCGGCGCCGCGAAGTTAAGGGTGATCGTGCCCGTGTACGAATGGTTGCCGCTAGTCGAGGTAGCCCCCAGGGTCAAACTGGTCATGGCGGGCGCCTTGATCGTAATCGTATTCGACTTGGATTTGCCGTTGTACGTACCGGTGATCGTGGCCACAGAGTCGGTCGGCACGGGGTTCACGTTCAGATTGACGCTGGCCACCGAAGCTCCGGCGGGAATCGTGACGGAGGACGGAAGCGTCACGTTGGCCAGGTTCGAGCTCAACGAGATGACCGCGCCGCCGGAAGGCGCAGGGCCGTCGAGTCCGGCGGTCAGAACCACGGTGCCGCCACCGTTGACATAGCCGGGGGTCAGGCTGAAGGTTCGGATCGAGCCGGCCTTAACCAGCAGGTCTGCGCCCACCCCGGACCTGCCCACAATGGCGCCGACGCGGCCCAGGGTGTCCGATGCGACCGGGCTCGTGCTCACCGGAAACGAGGCTGTCTTCTGGCCCGGGTTAACCATGACCGAAAGCGGAGCGGACACCGCGGTGGAAAGGGTGACCAGCGTGACGGAGACGCCGGCGGGTCCCGCCGGTGCTTGCAACTGGACCGTGCCGGTAACGCTGCCGCCGCCGATGACGCTAGAGGGTGATAGGGTGACCGAGTACACCGACTGACCAAACGAGGCCGCGGCGATCAAGATCAAGAGCAACGAAAAGAGTAGGCGAGTTCGCAACATAGGGATGCCCGTGCTGCAGGCATCATCCCCTTCGTGCGTCAGCAAATCGTAAGCAGTCCCGGTAGAAGTCCCAGGCCCACCTTCCCGAGGAAGAGTTATGGAGCCTCGACAAGTACGTACATGGCGTTCTTCGGCAACTCCATGCTCAAGGTCCCGCCGTCGCGTTTCACGGCAATAGCGGCCGTCCGCGCGCCGGTCGGGTCGATCAAGGTTGCCTTGCCGAGCCCCGGGTTCTTCAGGATGAGCCTTACCTGGGTGTTGGTCACCTGCCAGGGCGCTTTGCCGGTGTTGACCACCTTCCAGCCATTGAGCGTGGTCTTCCCGTCGTCGGATTTATGCGTTGCCGGCTCTTCTTGCCAACCGCTTGGGCGCACGACCGTGCCGATTTGAACCAATAATCGCTTCGACGTGGCGATCGGAAGGTCGTCCATGGGGACCACGGTCACGGCAGCGTAGTCGTTCTCGGAGGCGACCGTGACATCTCTTAGATGGTAAATGCCCCCGGTTTTGTTAAGGAATCCGGCCACCGCTTGTACTTTCGGCGCGTTAAGTTGAAAGACGCCTTTGCCGTAGTCCCAGGTCATCTCCCCGGTGACGCTCTTGATCGTCTCGGCGCTGTGGTCGACGAAGGGCTTCAAATCTTTGATGCTGGTCTTCGCCGGATTGCCGTCGTAAACGACCTCCACGCGCCCGACGAGGTAAGCCAATGGGTCCGCACCGACGGCTTGGGACGAGCCCGCGCGGGCGTCGCCGCCATTGTGATTGGGGTCGAACGAAGGGTCTTCCGAGATCACCGGGACGTCGCGGGCGTCGAGTTGAGCCCGGGTCCGCTCTTCGTGAACCACGGTATCTCCCTTCCGAACGTAGCCGAGCCGGTACATCAAGGCGGCGGCGGGAAACTGGCCGAGCATCTGGGGGACCGAATCCTCCCACTTGGAGAGCGGATGACTTCCATCCGGCGTCGTCACGAAATCGAAAGAAGGGTTCGCCGCGTACTTCTCAGATCCGAGTTCGAACCAGTAGAGGCCGGCGACTCCGCTCAGGCTTTCGTAAGCGGCGCACAGCAGCGGCCCCTCCGTCTGGTAACCCAGCGGGTGAACCCAGCCCGACTCGGTGACTACGGTTGGATGACCGACCACGTTCTTCACGTTCACCGGCAGACTGCGTGGGTCGAGGAGCACCGACCGATTCTCGAAGAAGTCGCCCTCATCGATCCGCCAGCCGTCGTTCGGCCCCTTGTGAAGGCCGCCGTTGTAGTAACGGTTGACCGCGAAGACGTCGGTGGGAGTGTAGGTATACCGCTCGCTGTCGTTCTGCCTGACCGGATCGGCGGTGATCCAGTTCGAGGCATTCATGAGCCCCTTATAACCAAGTTCTTCGCGATAGAACTTGACCATATCCGCGTAGAAGCTGCGTTGGGTATCGATCAAGAAAGCCGTCTGATCGTCAGTCCGTGCCTTCATGCCTCCGGACTGGGGCTGGGTCAAAACCCAGGTGTCGAGCATCGCGGGCGTACCCGCGGTCCAGTCGTCCCCCTTTTGATCCGCACCCGCCCAGTGTCCATGGGCGCTGCCGAGAGAGCCGTACTTCTTTGTGAGCCACGTGCCGAACTTCTTTGAAAGGAGAAGTTTTTCGGCGGGTTTGATACCCTGGAAGGTCCAGAAGAAGAGGCCGTCCTCATTCTGCACCTGGGCAATCGCGACCGAAGGGTCTTGCGCAAGAGGGATGCCGGTATACGGGTTCTTGTCCAAGTAGAGGTGACGGCACCAAGCCTTGTAGCCTTTCTGAAGCCGTTCGTCGAAGAAGAGGAGGCCCCAAATATCCTCTCCGTCACCGTAGCCGAGTCCCCAACTCGCCGCGGCCCCTGAGTGACCGCCGTTCGCCCAGTAAGGCGAGATCGTCGTGTAGATCCCTTCCTTCTTCAGGGCGGCGACGTATTGCTGGGCCTTGTCGATTTCGACCGGGTCGAAGTCGTCGACCGCCTTGCCCTTGCCCTTCGGGGAGGCGCTGAGGTGCAGACGCACCATATTCACACCCATCTTGGCGAGGAAGCGAGCATTGCTCGCCATCTCGTCCGGTTTCAGCCGGTAGCCGTAAGCGCAAACCGGCCAAAAGCGTATCGGCTTGCCCGCACCGTTGACGAACCCTTCGCCGGTTGAATCGAGCCGGACAAATCCTGTTTCTCCCGCCGTCTTCTCGTTCAGATACCGAAGCGATATGGCCGGCTCCGCAGGTTCGGCACCATAGATAAACGGCCAAGTTTTGGCCTGCACGGCAAACGCGGCAGCGGCAAGAAAAAGGGTCATCGCTCCATTGCTCCCAAGCTGCCCACCACTTGGTGAACGCGTTCATTATAGTGGAGCCTTGATTTCCCTAACTCAAGAAAAATTGGGCATGTCTCATTTGTCGAGCTCTGCAGAGCGACGCCTAATACTATTCAGCGCATTCCCCCACGCAATTTTTGCCCCGACGAAGCTCTAGCGAAGTTGGGCAAAAATTGCAACCCAAAGCCCTCCGCCGCCCGGGGCGCAGCCCCGGGCGGCGGAGCAAATGCCGACGACATCACAAAACAATTTTAGGGGCCTTCTCAAAGGCAATGCCTTATGAGACGGCCCTTAAAAATGGACTAACCCATGTGCATGTCGCGGTCGCCGTAGATCGTCTGGACGTACTCCAACTGACATGTGTGACCGCGCGTATGGTCGGCCGGGAAGGTTAGGGCCACGGCCATGGGGAAGTTGCCCATCATGCTTTCGAATATGGAAGCGACGCGCTCATCCGGCATCGCGTCCACGAAGGCAAGATAGGAAGCACTATTCTTCTCGAGCAGTTCGAGCACGGCCTCCCGAGTCGGGTATTTCTTCTCCTCCGCGCGTGAGTAGTCGTCCAACTCCTTCATGCTCGTGAATGGGAACGGCTTTCCATCGAGCCAACCCTGCATGCCGTCGATGGACATCGCGACGTGGCAGGCAATTTCCAGCGGGGTCCGCGATTCGGGCGAAGGCGACCAGTTGATCTTGTCGTCGGGGGTCGCGGCGAGAACGGCGATGACTCGTCCCTTCGCGCGGTTGAATTCTGCCTTTATGGCTTCTTTAGTTTCTTGCATCGTAATCTCCTCGGTGAGCGATTGACATTCCCAATCGTCCTCGATCGTCACCCGAGAATACACGAGGCTCGGGTTAAGGTTTGCGAACGTCCTACTCATTGCTGGGTCGTCGGCTTGCGTCAAGCAGTTTGGATAAAGAGTAACAATGAAAATCTTCTTGACTGGCGGGACCGGTTATATCGGATCTCATTTGATCGAAGCTTTAACCTCCGCGGGGCATGAGCTAACCCTGCTGACTCGAAACCCCGGCGGTCTTCGTCCGAGACCGGCGATCTCCGTGATCGAGGGCAGCATGGAGGACCACGGTGCGATTCATGCGGGGCTGCAAAGACAAGAAGCCTGCATCCACAACGCGGTCATTTGGGACGAAGAGCCGACGGAGCTCGAACTCAAAGACGTCCGGGCGAGCGTAAGGCTATTCGAGACGGCAAGCGAAGCCGGCCTCCAACAACTTATTTACACGTCCTCCACCGCCGTTCACCGCCCGTTTCTACCGCGCATGGATGAAGATGGCCGCATTGAACCCGCCGACTTCTACGGCGCGACCAAAGCGGCGACCGAGGTCTTCCTCAGCGCCTTCTCGCACCAGACAAGCATGCGGTGCAACGTCATACGACCCGGACCCGTGGTCGGAAAGCCGGCCCAAGTCGGCGCCCCTTTTAAGAGTTTTCGGCGCATTGAGGAAATCGTCCGAGCGGCGATGAACGGAGAAGAAATCCAAGTCGAGAAGAGCGATGGCCGGCAATTCATCGCCGCCTCTGACCTCGCGTCCCTTTACGTGAAGGTCCTCGAATCTGGCCGGAATCGTCAGACCTACCTTGCCGTCGCCCGGAACCTCACGACATGGGAGTCGATCGCGCGCGAAGCGATCTCCCTAACAGGCTCTCAAAGTAATGTTCTCGTTAAGGAAACCAAACAAGTGCCGCACCGATTCGACGCAACCAAAATCGAGCGCGAGTTCGGCCTCGCCTTCGACTCCCAGTCGGCCATGACCGATCATCTGAAGCATTTGATGGCCTCTTAGGCGGCTTCCAGGCCCGCGAGCATGTGATAGGACACGTGAGAGTAGAGTCTCACCCAAAGTGCCATCTCGTCGGCGGAAGGCGTCGGAACGGCCGTGGTCTGAACCGCATAAAGGAGCGCGGCACCCACCGGTTCAAAATGCTCCGGTTTCGCGCCATATCCCCGATGCCGGGCGCCAGATTCGCGGGCCAATTTCCCGAGTATCTCGGATTCCTCCAAGCTGCCCGCCACCATGATAAGCATCTGAATTAACTTCGCCCGCTGCTCGGTCAGGTCCTCGGGAAACAGAGCTCTCGCTTCGGGCGCAATCTCAAACAATCGCCGATACAGTGCCACTGAAATCTCATCTGCCACGGGGACAAGACGCATAAACGCAAGCCGAATCTGGCTGCGTTCGTCTTTCGAGAGAGGGAGTGGTTCCGTCATGGTTTTTCCTGCCGCCATTCTCGCAGATGGCAGCAGTTTTTTGCGGCTTCAAATCGGCGGCTATCGAAGGATTTGCACGGGACCTAGCAGGCCCGAGGGGAGCAAAGGCGAGTCCGGGTTGAAGGGGTTCCAAGTCGTCTTCGTCATCCGTTCCCCGACCGGAAGCTTCGAGTCACCGATGAGTCGGTTCGGCCAGAGGTTGGCGACCTGGATTTCCAGGCGGTTACCCGTAGGCTTGAGAAGGCCGGCCGGGATATCTAGCCGCCAAGGCGCGCACCAGGCGACTCCCAGATCCTTGCCGTTTAGCGTCACCGAGGCAATGTTGGCGACATTGCCGAGGCTGAGAACCGCAGCTCCGGTCACGGAGGTATCGAAGGTCTTCGTGTAGGTCGCCTTCCCTGAGTAGTAGCGGATGGCGCCCTCGGGCCGGGTGGACCAATCGGTGAGGTGGTCGAACTCTACTGAGGCAGGCCCGCCGCGTTGGGGGTCAAACGTGACCGTCCACGCTCTGGTCAGGGTCTCGGCTAGCACCGGCTTGGTGAAATTAAGACCCTTTTCGGGCCCCGAAGTCGGGGAGAAGACCACGAAGCCGCTTTGCAATCCCTCCAACCGAAGCGGGATGCTCGTGACGCCTGCCTTTCGGCTGAACAGAGGAAGCGGCCTCGTCGATCCGGTCATCGGGTCCCACCATTGCGGCGTGCCTTGATCCGCGCGCAACTCGACCGTGCCTTCAAAGACGTCATCGGAGCGGTTTGCGAGGAAGTAAATGTCCTGATCTTTAAGGCGCCGGTGCGCGTATCGGAGGCGGTCCTTAGATTCGACATCGGGAAGAACGTGGAGGGTGTCTCGCAAAAGTCGAGCCGTCGTGGCATACGGAGGGTACAGGCTATTGCTTGTGACAAGTCCCGGCCCGAGGTTCCAGGGAGCGATGTCGTACGTTCCGAGGTCCTTCACGCCGTGGCCGACGGAGGACCAAGTCTCATCGGTGCCGATGGATTGGCGGGAGCCGTCCTCAAACCGAATCTCCAGGTTCCCAAGGAGCCCTGCGGGGTTCGGCTTTTCCCCCTCGTTGGTGACAAATGCCTCGATTTCATTTTCACCACGGTGTAGGTACCCGGCGGTATCCGAGATTTCGAAATGGTCGAAGTCTTTACCCCTGATAATCTCGTACCCGTTGACTTTAATTCGGAACGAATTGTCGCCCAGGAAGGCGGCGGTGGCGGTCATTCCGGCGATGGAGCGATCGATGCTGAAACGTTTGTGGAACGTGCGCTCTGCAAGCGGAACTGCTACCCGGGCATCTCCTTCGTCCGTCCAGATCCAGTGCGACTTATCCAGCAAAGTCAGCGGATCGTCGGATGGGGAGTCGATGGTCAGATGGCCATCACGACTCATGGTGTTGGCGAGACCGAGGGCCGTGGAAAGAAGCCGCACCTCGGCGTCGCATCGTGGATACCCGCGCAGGCTTGGCGAATGGGTTGGCAACGTGCCTTGAATCGAGGCTCCATCCTGCAAGAGCGAGGCCACTTTCTGAAGGAGCCGAGGCGTCATGGTCTGTACCTTCGGCAGGACCAGGAGCCGATAGCTCATGCCGTCGGGAAAAACGATCCGCCCGTCCTTGACCTTCGCCGCCTGAATCAAACGCTCCGGCGAGCAAGCATCGAAGTTGTAACCCCGGCGATCCGGCAGCATCCCGACCGTGGCGCCAAGGGGAGCAACAAAAACGTTTGGGGCGCCTTCGGGCACGAGGTAGAGAATGTCGGCAACGGGAAGACCCTGTCGCAGCATTTCCTGGCATCGCGCGATGTACTCGTGGTACGGCTTGACGAGATCCCACCAAGTCTCCGTGCGTTCCCAATGGACGCCATAGATCGCCATCGTCATCCCCGGGAGGTCCGTGAGGCTGGGCTGGTGCTGATAGCGGTGGAAGTAGAGCTTGTTCAGCCCGGCGGAGAACGCCCAGTCCGTCTGAGCCTTCATCGAGTTCGGGTGCTGGAACCACCTGTCCCGGTCGTCGGCCGTAAACGACTCGGCGCCGATAACCGGCCGGCCATTCGTGTGTCCTGCCGAGACCGCCTCGATGACGCTGTATTCCGTGTTGTAGCCGTATCCCTTCGACCAGAACTCACCCATGGGAACGTCCGCGGCGCCCCCAAGGCTGAGGTCGGACGCGGGGTTCAAATCGTACGGTTCGATCGACAGCGAAAGGCCATCTTGTTTGCCGCGCTCCCTCAATACGCCCATATGGTTGGCCAGCACAAGCGATTGTGCGGTCTCGCGCAAGTCCCAAAGGAAGCGCTCGGAGATCTCAACGGAGTCCACAACTTTGCCCGCCATCACGGGCAGGAAAGGAGTCGGATCGTAGCCGCAGTGGCGGCGGAACTCAGTGCGAAAGCGCGGTGACCAATTCTGCGAACCCATCTCCCAGCTATCGAAATGAAGGTCGACCAGGCCCCGTCCAGGAGTTCTGGGGCCGGCCGCCTTTAGAATCGGATCGAGATATCGGTGTAGGTGATCCGTGATTCCCGCTCGGTCGAATTTATCGCTTTCGAACCCAAGTCCGGCATCGGGAGCCGGGCGCGTAGTCTGCCCGGTGAGGGTTCGACCGAAGCGAAGGATCGTCCATTTTCCCGATGGGACCTGCCAGTTGAGCGTGCCGTCGGAGGTCATGTACTTCGTAACGTCGATGACCTTGCCCGAGGGAATCGTCGCGCCAGACGGCACCGTATCCTCCTGCTCGCTCAGAAAAGCCTTGGTACCCGCCATAGAGGAAAAGGAAGGCCGATACACAAGGGATTTTTCGTCGAGATCTTGGATCTTCGCGCCACCCGAGGGCGTCGGGCAGGCGAGTACGACTTCATCGCGGTAGAAACTTGCCCATTGCTTGGCCAACTCGGGGGTCAAGCTGCCCATGCCGAAAAACGGAGTGCGCGGTTTTGGTTGTGGCAACTTCCCGCTAAACGTCGCCGGTCCCTGCACGCTAATCTCCGCCGAGACCAAGTGCTGCATCGCCTCGTCCGGCTTGATCCAAGGTCCGCCCGTCCCGCACCAACCGGGACCCGTCGCCATGTCGATCCGCATGCCGAGGCGATCGGCCTCTTTGATCGCATAGCCGACGAGGTCCAGCCACTCGGGGCTCATGTACTTCACCGGCCCCTTCGGCACTCCGATGTTGACCTCGAAGAAGATCGCCGCCCCGATACCGGCGCGCTTCATGGCCTCGAGATCGGCCTTGATCCCGGCCTTGCTCATGTTTCCCTCCATGAAATACCAATACACGCCGGGTCGGGTGGAGTCTGGAGGGTGGGTGAATTGGGCCTTGAGGTCGGATTGAAGGGCGACCAGACAGCAGAGCGTCGCGAGCATACGGGTCAAGGTACCAGGCAGGTGCAGGCGAGACCGGAGCGAATACGATGGTGTCGCGACAGCCTTTCGCAGACGACACCGCTTCGGCCTCCGCGGCAAGAGCGGAGACCGAGAGACGAGCCTAATTGAGGCCGTAGTAGCTGCCCAGGCCCTGGATACTCTGTGACAGATCCGACCAATAGTCGGGCACAAGCTGCTCCAGGTAAGGATGCCGGGTGAACGAGTCGTCGACCTTGTCCGCCGCCGTCATAACGTTCTCCACGAGCCCCTTGAGGACATCGTCCGAGACGGTGCCCGCCGAGTTTCGCAACACAACCAGCGCCTTATTGAGCTTCTGGATCCGGTGCAAAGCCTGCGAACCGCTATGGTAGAAATCGAGGCCATAGTCGCCCATCTGGCTGTCGTATGCGGCGAGCATGTCGTTGCAAGTCCGCTCCGATTCGTAGATGAGGGCTGACACCTCCGCCGGAACCGGGTAGGTCCAGGTGCTGGGGTTCCAGTTGTATGAGACGCCCAGGTTGATCCACACACCGGCCGAGAGATAGCTGCTGCGCCAATTCTGGCGGTTCCAACCATGCCAAACCGGCGGGCGATGCGGTGGCCGCCACTTATTCGGATTGGTTACAAAGTGCGGCGGCTTTGGCCGATTGGGCGGCACGAAGGGCGGTCGATTCGGCCTTCCCGGTCGACCTGGCTGCGTAGGACGTCCCGGCTGTCCAGGGCGCGGCGGTCGAGTTCCAGGGCCGTTTCCAGGGGGCCTGTTCCCTGGCGGTCGATTGCCAGGCGGTCGGTTTCCGGGAGGCTGGTTGCCAGGGGGACGGTTACCGGGCGGTCGGTTATCTGGTGGCCGGTTACCGGGAGGCCGATTATTGGGAGGCCGGTTTCCTGGTGGGCGATTTCCTGGCGGGCGGTTGTCGGGTGGTTTTTGTTGTGGAGGCCGGTTTTGAGGCGGTCTATTTTGCGGAGGCCTCTGTTGGGGCGGCCGATTTTGGTTGCCGCCGCGCTGGTCACGGTTCTGTCCCAACGCGATCGACTCCAGCGCCAGTCCGGCGAGGAGGATCGCGAGCAAGTTACCGAAAGTCTTCATGGTTTTACTCCCGGTTACCACTTTAGCAGCGTTCTTTACGGCTCACGTCCCTCGCCAAATGGCGGAGGGAGAAGCAAGGGCGGCACGATTAGATCACCGCACTTCGAGCACGGTCGGTACTCTTCGAAGTGAGCCAAATATCGGGCGATCGGACGCGGGGTCGAAAGGCGAGAGCAGCCGGGGTTGGCATGGTACCGATCGTCGTCCGATATGTACACGTTTCCCGTCTCAGATTGATACTTGGCGAGGGCCTCGGCGTACTTG
>Ga0105239_10003639_pt1 | contig 18844 bp, 14 predicted proteins | sample KBSC44metaG_FD_92761 | JGI IMG/M metagenome (GOLD analysis project Ga0105239, IMG submission 92761) | Corn rhizosphere microbial communities from Kellogg Biological Station, Michigan, USA - KBS C4-4 metaG | ecosystem: Host-associated > Plants > Roots > Rhizosphere > Soil | place: Michigan, USA...
AACGAGATAAAGCTACAATAAGGCCAATAATTTCTTTGTTACATTATTAATATCAAATATTTCCACGTCTAAATCAACAGTTACCTTTTTTTCTGCCTGGTATTTCGAAGTATTATCATAATAATCCAGCATCTTTTCTATAAACTCTTCATAGTTTTCCATATTCAACAAGGATGTCATTTCCGTTATAACGGATTGGGGTAAACGCTTATTTAATTTCCGTAAAGCATCAATAAAATTTTCTTTGCCCGCCGCTTTATATTCTTTGAGGATATTATTAACCCTTGTTTTTTTATCAACGTTCAATTGCACATGAATTCCTTCTTTCATTTTTTCAAGTAACCATTCCGGAATTTTTCTTTTACCAATTGAAGATGACTTTTGCTCAATGAAAATGTAAGGTGAAGAGGCATAATTGAGAACAACGTTCTTAATTTCATTTTCAAACTCTTTTTGAGACGGTTGAGCCGGTAGCAGTAATCCGCCAAATGCGGAACCACGGTGAGAAGCAATCTTTTCCAAATTAATTACCGGATAACCCAGTTCTGTAAGATGTTGTAGTAATAAAGTTTTACCCGAGCCGGTTTTGCCACACAAAACTATGAGGGTAGATGAAGCAGGAAAGGCCATAAATAAAAAAACACCTTTTAAGAAGAAATATGTTCCATAACTCACTTTCAGCGCTGAAGCTCCTTCTGAGAACACAAGACAGGTAATGAACCGCAAGTATAGACAGTCAGATCAACAACTCCTACAGGCTAACATACGAAGAGACTCATTATTCAACTTTATTAAGGTGGTAATATTCTCTGTTCGGACCAAACCCGATACTGCACATGCAATCGAATATTTACAATAACAAGTTAGAAATTATTTCTTAAAAATGCAAGATTCAATAGGAGTTTTTAAATAAAAATTTACTATTATTCAGGCCGGCTCGCAGTAATAAACCGTTTTGATAAACATCAAAATAATTGAATAATACTTCCAGTCATAAACTATAAAGGCTGCCCGGAGGCAGCCTTTATACTATCATATCTCTTTTGCTTTTTAATCGTGACCCTTATGCCCCTTGTCATTTCCATGCCCCTTGTCATTTCCATGTCCGTTGCCATTTCCATGTCCATTTCCATTACCATGGCCGTTGTCATTACCATGTCCGTTTCCATTTCCCTGCCCGTTTCCATTGCCATTGTTTCCCCGATTGCCGTTATTGTCACCACGGTTATCCCTATAATGATTCTTATATTTTTCATCCCGGCTGTCACGAATAACTACCTGTGAAGGGGCGCTTCCACCTTTATACCTTCCGTATTCTCTTCTATAAACATCTGCATGTAAATAAGGCCGTGGCTTATTTATCACCACTTTATAACTGTTATAGAGATTATATCCGTTATAACGCGGAGGCAATGACCTGGCATATCTCCATTGGCCATCTTCCGAATATATAAACAGGTGTTGAGGCACATTATAATATACATCCATATCGGGCATATAATAATAATCTACACGGTCATATCCCGTCGGGCCCCAGTCCGGTTGATTACCTATATTGAGATTTACATTTACCCTCAACTGTGCACCAGCCCGCTGATTAACAGCCACACTAAAAACCAGCACAGCAAGAAACATTAACTTTTTCATACTAATATATTTAATTGGCAACGATGCCTGCAATACCATGCCAGATTGTGTTAATTGCGCAAAAGGGTACTTTCTTCTAATTCACCTGCGGCAAAATGTTTGCAGCTAATTACTTTAATATAAATTACATTTTCTTTCATTGTTATATCAAAATGTTTCGCCTTACCGCATTCAAAAAAAATATTGATAGCTTAATTGCCGCATTGGCGGGGTTTACTATAATTTTTTTCTACACGAGGCATGGTGGTATTGGCCTTTGCCCCGATGGTGTAGTTTATACAACCACTGCTCAACATGTATTATCAACTGGCAGGTTGGTTGATTACAGAAATTATTCATTAGTGGAATTTCCCGCGTTGTATCCTCTTTTTCTCAGCGCCATCATGTTCGTAACGGGCCTGCAGCCTCTTGTATTTGGCGCCATGTTAAACGCAGTTCTTTTTGCCATTGTTATTTATTTGTCGGGGGTTATAACAGGAAAATTTGTAAACACGTCGAAATGGTATAAAGCAGCAATACTGAGTTGTATTGTATTAAGCCCGGGATTGCTGGAGGTGTATTCCATGCTATGGTCGGAGACAATTTTTATTTTACTGCTATTGCTATTTATAATTGCGCTGCGCCGTTATTTTCAGAACTATTCGAGGAAGGTTTTAATTGCCGCCGCCGTAATAACGTCACTCGCGTGTGTAACCCGCTATGCGGGAATTACCATTATCGCCACGGGAGGTATATTATTATTGTGCGACACAAAATTACCCTGGCGCAGAAAAATTACAGATGTTGTTTTATTCGGTTTAATAAGTTCAGTGCTGTTAATTATTAATCTTACCAGGAATTATATGGTTGGTGGTTCGATGACGGGTATTCGCGAAAAATCGCTCTCTCCATTAATCAAAAACATGCACAATGCCGGCGCCGCGTTTTATGATTGGCTGCCCTTTTTTAACGGAAACTATACTGGCGCCGCGTTGCTTACGTTCTTTATATTTAGTGTGCTTGTTTTCATTTGCGTATGGCAATTCATTCGAAGCAGGCGCCTGGTAAATTATGAGAATATTGCGGCATGCTTTGCATTAGTGTATGTATCATTTATGATAATAATAGCAAGCATCTCACGGTTCGAAACTTTAGACAGCCGGTTTTTAAGTCCTGCGTTTATTCCGTTAGTATGGAGCTGCAGCAACTGGGTAGTTGCCCTGTCAAAAAAAATTAATCATGTTAGCAGGAAGTGGATTTTCGTATTGGGTGCTGTTATTTTTTTATGTTTTCAATACGGCCAGCTCGCGGCTGATTATGAAACATGGGATGGTGTAAAAGATGCCGGGATACCGGGCTACACAGAAGATCAATGGAGATATTCACCAACCGTTTTATTTATTCAAAAAGATTCTTTGCCATTTAAAAAAGGATATACCATTTATTCCGATGCCTACGACGCCATTTATTTTTTTACCGGCAGGCGGGGACTTTTTTTACCACATAAAGAAAACAAAATTGGCATCCTTGATTTTTTAAATAACCGTCATTGCTATGTAGTTTGGTTCAATGATGGCGAAGATCCCGACCTGGTTGGCCTGGACCTCATATCTAAAGTAAAGAAAATGAAACTGGTAAAACAGTTCGATGACGGGGCCATTTATGAATCGGATGAGTAACACATTATGCCGATAATAATTTTATAAACCATTCAAAAGAAATTTCAGTAAGCCAGGCATTAATAATTTTTATTAATATCAGATAGTAGAAATTCTCATAAAAAAATTAATTGACATACTTCCCCAATTTGGGTAAGCGCATCCTGTTGATTAAGCTATTATCTCAAAAATCAATCTGAAATTATTTGGCATGCTATTAGATTGTCTCTCATCGGTTATTCATAGGATATTGGATTATATCAGGGGAGGGTTTATATCCACCCCTCTTTTTTACATAGCCCTTATATTTATAGTGTAACTAAAGCGGGTAGACGAATATTGAAAGAAATTTATAAATCGTATTACTTTTAAAATTCAGTTAGCTTACTTTTAATATATTAACTTAACAAATATGTGATATTAGATTAATTAAAGCTTACCTTACTATCTCTAATTAAAGGCCGTCAACGATCTTCTTTAAGGTTATTTTCAAAAGCGGAACTAAATAAAGGTTCTATTTTTTTGAAAACGTATTTGCTCCGACCACGATTAATTCCATATTCTATCAGAAGTTAATTTTTGAAAATAACCCATGGCTAAAACAGATAAAAATAAAACAAGAATTCTTTCCAAAAACCTTTTCCCGGTTGTAGGTATAGGTGCATCAGCGGGCGGACTGGAAGCATTTAAGAAACTGATAAAGGCAATACCGGAACATTCAGGCATTGCCTATATATTAGTGCAGCATTTACATCCCGACCATAGCAGCTCGTTGCCATCTATCCTGCAAAGGGAAACAAATATTCCTGTTCATGAAATAAGTGATAATGTGAAAGTAGAGCCGGATCATGTTTACATTATTCCTGCCAATAAAATGCTGGTTGCAACCGACGGGATTCTTCAACTGAGCCCACGGCCATCAAAGGAGCACAGAAATATGCCCATTGATATTTTCTTTTCATCCCTTGCAGAAGTACACCAAAGCCACGCGATAGGTGTTGTTCTGTCAGGCAACGGCGCAGATGGAACATTGGGGTTAAAAGAAATAAAAGATCATGGGGGAATTACTTTTGCCCAGGACCTGGAAAGCGCCGCTTATGATGCCATGCCGCAAAGCGCTATTAAATCGGGTGTGGTGGATTTTATACTTGCTCCCGAAGAAATGCCAAAACAATTATTGAAGTTAAACGATGCTTATAATATACTTCCTTCAAGTGAACATGCTATACCAAAAGAACCAACGGAAGAAGAAAGCTTTAAACAGATACTTTCCATTCTTCGTATAAACAATGGAGTTGATTTTACCTATTACAAACAAACTACCATTCGCAGGCGCATTCTCCGCCGCATGGTAATTCTTAAGCTGGAACGGATTGCCGATTACCAGGTATTCCTTAAACAAAACAAGACTGAACAGGATACTTTATTCCAGGATGTGCTGATACCGGTTACATCTTTCTTCCGCGATCCTAAAATATTTGAACATTTATGCCATACCGTATTGCCTGAATTAATCAAAGAAAAATCTTCTGTAAATCCTTTACGAATTTGGGTAGCCGGTTGCTCTATTGGTAAAGAGGCTTATTCGATCGGTATGTGCATACACGAATATTTAAGCGATAAAATTTCCAATATCAGGATACAGATATTTGCAACAGACGTATCGGAAAAATCAATTGCAAGAGCCAGGTCGGGCGTTTATAGTAAAAGTGAAATGGAAGGGGTAAGCGAAGAGCGCATTAAACATTTTTTTACCAAAACAAATGGAAGTTACCAGGTAAAAAAGGCGATAAGGGACATGTGCGTTTTTGCCACGCATAATTTTTTAAAGGATCCGCCCTTTGCAAAAATTGATTTAATCAGTTGCCGCAATGTGCTTATTTACCTCGAGCCTTTTCTGCAAAAAAAAGCGTTTACCATTTTTCACTATGGCCTTAATCCAAAAGGATATTTATGGCTCGGAAAGTCAGAAACTACCGGCAGCTCCTCTGAATATTTTCTTCCATTTGGAGTAAAGGATAAGTTATATACACGAAAATCTTTCCCGGGAAGATTTATGAATGTTGCTTCTGAAAGCCGTGAAGAAACCCTTAAAGATAAAGACTATGGCTTGCAGCTAACTGAAAGAAAGAAGGATGATTTTCAAAAAGATGCCGACGATATTTTACTATCGAAATACACACCGCCGGGAGTAATAGTAAATGATCAGTTCGACATTGTACAGTTCCGCGGATCTACCGGCGATTTCCTGGAACCTTCACCGGGTAAGGCGAGTTTAAATGTGCTTAAGATGGCCCGGGAAGGTTTGTCATTCGAAATTCGTAATGCGTTACAGAAATCAAAAAGCACTAAAACACCTTTTATTAAACAAGGCATACCTATTAATAATGGAAAAAGAATAGTTAGTATTGAAGTAGTTCCCTTGCTTAATTCAATTGAACTCTACTACTTAATTCTTTTTAAAGATAATACGATTGAAACGCTGCACGACGCTAATAAAGTACGAACTGCCGCTTATCTCAAAAATGAAAAAGATACCCGCATACAACATCTGGAAAAAGATCTTACGCAGGTGCGGGAAGATATGCGAAGCATAACGGAGGAACAGGAAGCCGTAAACGAAGAATTGCAAAGCGCCAATGAAGAACTGCTTAGTGGCAGCGAAGAATTGCAGAGCCTGAACGAAGAACTTGAAACGAGCAAAGAGGAGTTGCAAAGTACCAATGAAGAATTAATAACCGTAAACCAGGAATTGTATGACCGCAATGCACAGTATAACGAGGCACGGCTATACGCAGAGGCAATAGTTTCCACCATACACGAGCCGCTGTTGGTTATTGGCAATGATTTTAAAATTAAAAGCGCTAATAAATCCTTCTATAAAAATTTCCAGCTTACCGAAGAAGAAACATTAGGAAATGTTTTATTCGATTTACAGAATAACGGATGGAACATCCCGGGATTGCGAAGCCAGCTTTTCAAAATTCAGAAAGAGAATGAAAAGTTCATTGAATGGGAGGTTGATCACACCTTCCCGGTTGTAGGAACGCGTACGATTTGTTTTAATGCACAGCCCATACAAAAAGAGAATGGAGAAAACTGGATACTGCTTGCATTAGAGGATTTTACTGCAAGAAAAGAAGCAGAAAAAGCAGAGGTAAAGAATCTAAACGATGTTAAAAAAATACTCGAGAATATTCCACAAATCACCTCCACTGCATCGGCCGATGGTAGTGTAAATTACTTCAACCAATTTTTCCTCGATTATTCAGGATTGACATTTGCCGAGGCAAAAGGGTGGGGATGGGAACGGGTAGTACAACCCGATATGCGGGATGAAGTAAAAAAGACGTGGAGCAATTCGTTAAAAACCGGCGATGATTTTAATATGGAAATATTATTAAAAAGGGAAAGCGACAATATGTATCGCTGGCATTTAAGCAAGTCAACTCCCATTTTAGATGATGAGGGCAAAATTATTTCCTGGGTGGGCGCCGCAATTGATATTCATGAGCAAAAAACAAAAGAACAGGTAAAAGATGAGTTTATAGGTATTGCGAGTCATGAACTGAAAACACCTCTTACAACCGCTAAAGCCTACATACAATTATTGGAGATAAGTATGGCTCAAACAAATAATGAAGATGTGATATTTGCGCAAAAGGCCGGCGCCTCTATTAACCGGCTTAACGATCTTATAGGTGAATTAATGGATGTAACTAAAATACAAAATGGAAAGCTTGATCTCAGCATAACTACATTTAATTTTAATGAAATGGTAGTTAATGCAGTTGAAGAAGTGCAATATGCTTCGCCTATACATCGCATACTATTTTCGGGTGAAATAAAAGAACCGATAACCGGTGATAAAAACAGGTTGGGGCAGGTAGTTATCAATTTATTAAGCAACGCCGTCAAATATTCGCCCAAATCAAAAGAGGTATTTATACATTTGTCTATGGAAGGTGGCGAGGTAAAAGTTTCAATAAAAGACACTGGTATCGGGATTCGTAAAGAAAGTCTCGGTAAAATATTTGAGCGTTATTACCGGGAAGAGCAGCGGGCCGTGCATTTCCAGGGCCTGGGTATCGGTTTATTTATTTCTCATGAAATTATACAGCGACACCATGGAAGAATATGGGCGGAAAGCGAGCCCGGTGAAGGCAGTACTTTTTATTTTACCATACCCTTATTGCAATGAAGAAATGTGTCTTGATTTTAGACGATGATGCGGAAATATTAATGGTCTGCAAAATAATTTTGGAGCAAAAAAACTACGTCGTTCACACAAGGTTATTTTGCGATGACATAATAAAAGATATTAAGGCGGTAAATCCCCATGTTATATTAATGGATTTGTGGATACCCACTATAGGCGGCGAAAATGCAGTTAATCTCATAAAAACCAATGCTACCTATATGCACATACCTGTTATTCTTTTTTCAGCTAACGCTGAAATTGATATAATTGAAGAACGGGCTAAAGCAAACGGAGTTTTAAAAAAGCCATTTGATATTAATACGTTGTTGGATACGATTGAAAAGACTTTGGCCGGTGTTAAACAATAATAGAATTATGCAACTGTGGTCATGTGAGGTTTATCATTTCTTAATTTATGTTCCCACAAAGCCGCGAAGAACACTAAGAATATTGCTTTGTGATTTTTAGTGCCCTTGTGGGGTAAAAAGATACTTATCAATAAATTTTGTAAACTATTGCGAAACGAATCCAAAAATATCTTTATTTAATTGTTCTTTTTCAGTATACCATAACCCATGCGCCGCATCGGGATAAATAATAAAGCTGGCGTCTTTTATAAGCTCAGCGCTTCTTTCACCCGTAGCTTTTATCGGAACTATTTTATCTCCATCGCCATGTATAATGAGTGTGGGTACATTTATTTTTACAACGTCCTCACGGAAATCCGTAGACGCAAATGCATTTACACACTCAAGCGTTGCAATAGGGGAGGCTTCCATTACACGGGCCAGGTTGTTGGCTAAAAAAGCATCGCTTACCGGTGGGTTAGCTGTTGCAACCCCAAAAAAAATCTTTGCAAAATTTTCCATAAAGGCTGGGCGATCATCTTTAATGCCTTTCGCAATATCGTCAAATATTGCCTGCGGCACGCCGTCAGGGTTATCTTCTGTTTGCAGCATGTAGGGCAGTACGCTGCTCACCAGTACCACCTTTGCAATATGCGCATCACCATAGTGTTTAAAGTATTTTGCTATTTCTCCGCCACCCATCGAAAAGCCAATAAGGGTAACGTCCTCAAGATCCAGTTCGTCGAGTAATGTTTTTAAATCACCGGCCATGGTATCGTAGTCGTAGCCCGAATAAGGTTTGTCAGACCTGCCAAAACCCCGCCGGTCGTAGGTTACACAACGGAAACCTTTACCGGTTAATTCCGTAACCTGGTATTCCCACATGGCCCCGCTTAATGGCCAGCCGTGTATAAAAACCAGCGGCTTTCCCTTGCCAAGGTCTTCATAATAAATGTTTACCGGTTCAGTATTTATAATAGTTGATTTAATAAATGGCATGCGTAAAAGATTAAAATGGTTAATACATTTTAATGCCTTACTCCCAAAACTTTGCCAACAAATATGGCGGCAGCAATAATATAAAAACCGGCACCCTTCAATAAACTTGTAGAATTATTTACTCCACTTTAAAGAATAAAATAAAAAAACCTGCTATTCATGCAGGTTTTTTCAGCAATTAATTTTACCAGGTCATCGTTGTTAACAGAGGTTCCAACTTTCCGGTCAAAGAGGTTTTTTCATGGGAATAATAACGATAGTAAGCGGGAAATGTAAAATTTAATTCTATAGATTTTTCGATTCGGTAGCTTATGGAAGGAATATCTAAATTCAGTATAAAGTTACACCTCCCATGCGGAATTAGCAGTGGATTTTATTAATTTAACATATGGCCGATTTAACATATCTTAACTTATAGAATTGACAAAAACACAGGCGATCATTCGATAAATTTTTTACATGACAACAAAATATTCTTTCGTTACCAGATGGCAATTACAAGCGCCACTGTCCGATGTATGGGATGCTGTTTATAATTCTACAGAATGGCCGCAATGGTGGAAAGGAGTAAAGGCAGTTATTGAAATCGAAAAAAATGATGAGGCAGGAATTAATGGAGTAAGAAAATACACCTGGAAAAGCGTGCTGCCTTACAGCCTTACTTTCAGTATGAAACTTACCGAAAAGGAACCGCAAAATAGATTAAAGGGTATTGCCTTTGGCGAACTGGAAGGTAATGGCGAATGGTTGCTTAGAGAAGAAGATGGAATTGTATATGTACAGTATTACTGGAACGTAGTTGCCACCAAAAAATGGATGAACAGCCTTGCATTTGTTTTAAAACCATTTTTTATAGTTAGCCATAATACCGTTATGCATTGGGGCGGCAAATGCCTTGCAAAAAAACTGGGAACAACTTTATTAAAAGGATGAGTAATATTTAGCCAGGTATTGCATGGCATTCGTTCAACAAGTCTTTGTATTAAAGCTTATAACTAACTGAGTTCCCTTGCCCACTTCGGAAGTTAGTTGCATAATACCGTTATACAGTTCCGCACGGCTTTTTATATTGGTAATGCCAACGCCACTTTTTCTTGATGTAGTATCGAAGCCAATACCATCATCACTTATTGAAATAAAAAGCCGGCCATTATTTTCTTTAAAATTTATGAAAATCTTTTCTGCATGTGCATGCTTTAAGGTATTATTAATTTGCTCCTGCACAATTCTGAAAATGTTCAATTTAAATTTATCGCTTAAACGGGTTTCATTAAAGTCGTTTGTGTTAAATAGAACTTTTATAGGATGGACGAGCATTATCTCTCTTATAAGGTCTTTGACAGACTCCACCAGGCCCTGCTCATTTATTAAAGGGGTAATAAGTATTTTAGATAATTTCCTGATTTCTTCAATTGCGGTAAGTGTATATTCAGAGGAACTGGCTAAATATGACTCCCGGTTGGGATCATCTTTTCTTGCCATATCGATGTATAATTTGGTAGCTCCCAAAAGTTGGTTAACATTATCATGAAGCTCACGCCCTATTTGCGAGCGCTCCTCCTCCTGCGCAGCAAATACAGCATTGGTTATTTCTTTTTGCTTTATAATTTTTTCCTCCTCAACTTGTTCTTCGAGTCTTCTTAGCCCGGTAATATCGGTTAGTAAAGAAAAGGATTGCTCAACATCGCCATTATCATCAAATATGGGCTGCACCTGTATTTTCACCAATATCTTATTTCCTGCTTTGGTATAATTAATGATCTCATAAACAAATGGTTTGTTTTCTATTAAATGTCGCTTCACGTCATCAGCTATGTCAATATCTGTTTCGGAGCCATGCAAAAATGAATTTGGGTTTTTCCCTACAACTTCCTCCAATTCGTAGCCATATATCTTTGTAAATGCGTTGTTAACCCAGGTAATTTTTTGATCTTTATCTCTTATTACAACTCCGTTAATAGTTTCTTTGGCAACAAGAGATAGTTTTTTCAATTCTTCTTCTTTATTTTTTCTATCGGTAATATCATGAGAAGCGCCAATAAGCCGTATAGCTTTTCCTTTGCCATCTCTCACGATATAGCCACGATCTTCGATGTAGCCGGTTGTATTGTCGTTTCTTACTATTCTAAATTCAGATTCATAGAGTTGTTGTTCAGGGCAGTTGATTGCTTCATGAAGCGTAGCCTCAACTTTTTTACGGTCATCCGGATGAACCCTTGATGCCCAGTCTTCTTTCTTACTCATTTCTTTACCTTCCCCGGTTCTGAATATTTTTTTCCAACCTTCGGGATTTCTATAGACTTCACCAGTAACCAGGTTCCAGTCCCACACCATATCGTGGGTTGCCTTGCTTATAAGGTCATATTTTTTATTGCTCTCTTCAAGCGCATCAGAAATATGTTTTCTTTCAATACTGTACAAAACTGTTTTTTCTAATAAACTACAGGTATAATCGCCTTTAATCAGAAAGTCCTGCGCACCTGCTGCAATAGCCTGGAGAGCGATTTGTGTATCGGATAGCCCGGAATAAATTATAACAGGTATCCTGGAATTTGCTTTTATTAATTCGAGGAATGTATCAAGGCCACTGCTATCGGGCAAAAAAAGATCTAAAAATATCACTGCGAAATTTTGTTCACTTAAGTGCTGTATACCTTCGGCTATCGTTTCGGCCATTATAATTTCATCAATCAATAAATTGGTGCCTAACAGGTTTTCGCGCAGCAGCAGTTGATCTCCGGGATTATCTTCAATTATTAATATTGATATGAGTTTAGTTCTGTCCATCTTAATTTTTTTGCAAATAGGTTACGCAATTGAGCCAGAATTTTTCTATAGACTTAATAGTAGTTATGAAATCGGGTAAATTTCCCGGCTTTACGATATAACAGTTTGCGTAATTGTTATAGGAATATTCAATGTCTTTTTGAAGGTTCGATGTAGTAAGCATTACCACCGGAATTTTTTTCAACTCATCATCGTTTTTTACAAAATGCAATACTTCCCTGCCATCTATTTTAGGCAGGTTAATATCAAGTAAAATAAGGTCTGGTAATATTGCCTCTTTGCATTTTAGGGAAAGCAAAGCGTCTTCTCCATTATCTATTACCGAAATTTCCAGCCTTGCTGAATGGCTGCTGAATGCCTCCAATATAAGCTCAACGTCGCCTTCATTATCTTCTATTATTAATATATTAACCTTCTTTTTCATAGTAGTTGGTTTATAGCATTTTCGGCTAAAGCAGGGCAAAGCATATCAGCGCCGCCAGCCGCAGGAGTTTGTAATTTTGATATGGTAAAATAAAATTTACTCCCATTGCCTTTTGATGATTCAACCCATATTCTACCTCCATGTAATTCGGCAATTTTTTTACAAATGGCCAGGCCAATACCGGTTCCCGTATAATCTTTTTTGTTATGCAGCCGTTGAAAAATAATAAATATCTTATCATAATATTTAGCGTCTATCCCTATCCCGTTATCCTGGATACAAAACTGCCATTCACCTGGCGTTTCGCTATAGGTAATTTCTATTTCGGGTGCCAGATCGTCTCTGTATTTTATGGCATTGCTGATGAGATTTTGAAACAACTGTAAAAGCTGCGATTCGTTACCGCAAACTTTTGGAAGAAACGAAACATTTATTTTGGCCTGCGATTCATCTATAACAGATTTTAAAGTTACCAGTGTTTTTTTGATAACTCCTGTTAAGTCAATCACCGTATGATCCACAGCTAAGGAACTTATCCTGGAGAATTCCAGCAGGTCAAGTATTAATATTTTCATTCTGTCGGCGCCATCTACAGCAAAATTTATATATTTCTGTGCGGTATCATCCAATTGTCCGTCATACTTTTTTTGCAGCAACTGCAAAAAACTGGTGACCATTCTCAGAGGTTCCTGCAGATCGTGGGACGCAACGTATGCAAAGCGTTCCAGTTCTTCATTAGATTCCAAAAGTTTCACGGATTGCCTTCTAATGCTTTCGTGTAATTCGGTTAATTGTGTTTCCGCAAGTTTCCGGTAGGTAACATCCCTTGCAATGCCATACCTCATTTTATCCTCTGCATCCCACCTGGCCGACCATTCAATATGCACCAATGAGCCATCTTTACGTACATACCTGTTGGTGAAGTTGGGTGTATTATCGCCTATCATAACCCTTTCGGCTGAGTGCATTGTTTTGTCGCGATCTTCAGGATATACAAAATCAAAGATTAATTTGCCAATAAGTTCTTCAGCCTTGTATCCAAATACAACCTCGCAAGCAGCACTCACTTTTTTAAAATAACCATTAACATCAACCACGCAAATAACATCTAAAGATGAGTCCATTATTTTATTAAGGTCGTTCAACGTATTTAGTAATGCATCAGCACTCATTTTTATTTTTTCTTCCGCATTTTTACGTTCGGTAATATCCTGGCAGGTGCCAATTGCACGAACCGGATTTTTTTGATCATCACGAATAATGCGCCACCGTTCCTCTACCGATTTTATATTACCACTCTGCAGTATAATCCTATGCTCAATTGAATTATCAAAGGCGCTTTCAAGCGAATCTTTAAATGCTTTATCAACTTGTGCACGGTCATCAGGATGAACAAATTCAAGAAAACCAGGGTGAGATGATTTAAACTGACCGGGGTCAACTTCAAAAATCCGGTACGTTTCCGCAGACCATATTACATTGTAATTTGACAGGTCGGTCTCCCAACTACCCACCTTCGCCACTGCCTGCGCTTCAGCCAGCCGTGCCTCGCTTTTTATAAGCAGCTCTTCCTTAAATTTCTTTTCGGTTATATCCCTTAAATAACATGCAATGGCGATAATTTTCCCATCTTCATAGATAGGATTAAAACTTGTTTCCACCCACGATTTAGGCCTGACTGACTTTGCCGGTGTGTATATTTCTTTTTTAAAAGAATCACCTTTCAGGGCTTTATGATAAGCATCTTCCCAGAACAATAAATAATCTTCCTGGAAAATATCTCTCATTAACAGGTTATCGCCAGGCTTAACCGTAATGCCTGTTAAAGCTTTTATGCCTTCAATAAAAGCAGTATTGGCAGTTATAAGCCTGAAGTCATTACTTACACTCCAAATCAAATCATCAAGGCTGTTAATCAGCGCCTCATAGTTTGCCTTTAGGGCTACCCGGTTGTCCTGTAATGTGTTTCCTGACATTTTATTTATTTTTATCCGCCCCCGGCAACTGGTAGATGCTAAGGTTTTCTCACATAAGATTAAAGCGTTTGGCAAATGGCCTGATAACTTTACCAGGTTGGGCCGGCTTTGTTTGATAGCTCAAAAAACAAGCCTTTAGGTAACAGGCTTTTGTAAGTAAATGTATTACTATTTGCTTGAAGTTAAGGCAAGCGGGTGCATCAATATTTTTTAAATAGCCAATTAACACAGGCTATTTGTTTTAATTCATTTACTATTAAAACATCGAAAATCCCCTACAGTAATTTCATTAAATAAACTAAAGATTTTTGTTTTCTTTAGGGAGTGAAGACTACCTAAGTAAAGAAAGGAGATATATTCTTCCCATAACAATTAACGAGCCGCATATTATTATTTTGTTCACTGCATGGCAGGTGGTAACACGATGTAACCGGTGAGAATAAACCTTTGCCCGGTGTTGGGAACGCGGCAGATACAAAAAAGCCCGGATAGAAAATCCAGGCCTTACACTTTACATTTACTGAAACCATATTTAGTTTAATGACGAAGCTTATTGTTTGTTTTCTTAATTCACCAGCGAATCACTTTTAACTTTATTCATTTTCATTTTATCCATACCCATCTTACTCATTTTCCCATTCATGTAAATACATTCGCCGTCTTTCATCATCGTCGTGGTACCGTCCTTCATTTTTACCGTGCCATCCTGCATTACAGTGGTTCCATTGCTCATGGTCATGTCCTTGTCCATATCCATAGTTTGGCCGTTTTTCATCACCATCATTTTGCCATCTTTCATCATTACACAGTCTTTTCCTTTCATCATTTCTCCCGATTTCATTTTATGCATTTTGCCCATGGTTGTGTCGGCTTGTGCAAAAGCGGCTGTACTTAATACAGTAATAAACAGTGCTGCAAATATTTTTTTCATGTTAATAGTTTTTTGTTTTACATAGGTTATGTTTTTGTAAAACGGTTAATTGAATTGTTTAAGGAAACAGTTATCAAATGGAATGCCATGTATTATACAGCGGCTATAGCAGGTAATATATGCCTGTTATACCGGGGTGTGAAAGGAGTAGTGGGATTTTTCATTAAATCTTTTAGAAATACCTTTTTCGGTATTTGTTTTGATCTCAAATTAGCATTATGAATGATCAGTTTAACAACATGAAGCCTTTAACCAAAGGGATGATAGAATGCCTTATGGACTGCCACGAAAGAGAACTGATGAACATGGCCCCTAGCCATGGAACCATTAAATTTGCGGCGGGTTTATTAAAAAGAAAATTATTAGCCTCGCGGATTTATAAAAATAGTAATGGGAAAAGTTATATGGCGTTATACACTACACAACCGGGGCGGGATTATTTAGATACCATAAAATGATTTATTTGCCCCGCCTGAAAAATCCCCTTTTTTAGAGTTGTGAAGTAGCCACAAAGAAATGCCGGCAAAGAATAACGCTGCTCACTTTCTTTTCATTACAAGGCTGCCTAAAAGTAAAGAAGTAATAGCAAAAACAGCAAGATTAAGTAATAAAAGAGCATTTGTTTTAGAATGCCGCTTAAACAGCAGGAATATTATAACAATCCCTGCACTCATTCCAAATAGGATTAAGAAAGAAGCTAAAAATCTTCTGATATTCATATAGATGGTTGGCCGCCTTTACAGGCCGGCAAATACAACAACTAATATGTGAGCAATATATTGTGTAAAAAAAGCAAATGGTTATGATTATAACAAAACGGGACTAATCATTAATTCTTTTGGTATAACGACGCATTTGTAAGAAAAGGGGTGGGAGCTGTTGCTGCAAAGATGGCCCGGTAGAGATATGCAAGGGCAGCGGGCAATTGAAAAGGGCCAGGTAGCATTACTGAAAACGTGGAAGTTGCCGTGTTACTGTGCAAACTGTGTAGCTACATTGCTGTAGGCAACCTGGTCTTTGCTGGCAACCGCTGCCACCTGCAGGCAGATGATGGATAATATAAGACCGGATCAGTTTTTTTTAAATGCGTTTATGAGGCAACGTTAGGTGACGTAACAGGCAGGCTATGAGCAGCATCAAAAAATATCCTCAAAAAATTATTATAGAAAATTTAAAACCTTAATTTTAAAACATCAAAACGGCCCGAGAATAATAAACACAGTGAAAGAGCGCCGTTAACATCAAAACAACATTTTAAAAAACAAACACATAGAAGAGAGCAGGCTGATACTTTGTACCCAATAGCGAACTTTACGGCGACATCAGTCAACTCAAAAGTATACCGCAAAGCCCCGCAAGCTTTATCTGGTGCGGGCTTTTTAAGGGGGCTTTTCGGATACTTTTCTGTGTGTTGGTGGCAATCAAGTTGGACACTTCTAAAGCATAAGTGCTTAACTTAAACATTGTAGATGTTTTAAAACTTCTTATAATCCTAAAAAATATTCTTCAAAGTCAGTTAAATCGTTTGTTAAATCTAAACAGCCCAACAGGAAATTTTATTACCCAGTAAGGGTAAGTCGTTTTTCAATCGTCATATTTACATAATCAAACTTTAAATACAATAATGTGGCATTAACCGCTGAGGCATTCGAAGACATTTTTGTAAATTATTATGAATCGCTTTATGGCTATGCTTTCAGCATATTGAATAACGAGTTGTTTGTGGAAGAAATAGTATCTGATGTGTTTTACAGGTTATGGCTGAAGAAAGATAAATTGAAGATTGATACATCGTTGGCGAGCTATCTATATAAATCAGTTTACAATGCATGTATGGATAATATTAGGCATAACAAAACCAAGCAAATATTCAAACGTGATGCGTTCCATCAGTCAACCGAAACCACATTGAATGCAGCAAATGATATAAATGCAAAAGACTTCGAAAAAAATTTGCGCAACGCTTTATTGCAGTTGCCTGAGCAATGCAGAACGGTATTCCAGTTAAACCGCATGGAAGAATTAAGCTACAATGAAATCGCAAAACGTTTGAGTATTTCAGTAAAAACTGTGGAAGCACACATGAGTAAAGCACTAAGGAGATTGCGTGTTTCAATGGCAGAATTTCTAACCTTTTTAATTGTTTTGTTATGGCATTGATTAATAAAGACAGTTCCAACAATAATATACACATTTTACTTGCAAAGTATTTGAGCGGAGAAACAAATGCGAATGAAACAGCAATCGTTGAAACATGGATAAAAGAAGATGATGCCAATAAAAAATATTTAGAACAACTTGAAATAATATGGAGCGAAAGTAAAAAGCTTATATGCGACAAGAAACCGGATGTACAAAAAGCATTAATAGATTTTCGTGAAAGAACAAAAGCAACATCCACTATTGCCATTTACAAGATGCATTGGTGGCAGGTTGCAGCAGTAGTATTATTGATTGCAGGAATTGCGACAATTATCAAACTAAGCGACGACTCACAAATTAAACAACCTGGTATTTTAAAATTTATTGCAGGTAATGTTGCACAAACCGATACATTGCCGGATGGTTCTGTTGTACAGTTACAACCACATACTGAATTAAGCTGCCCGGCAAAGTTTATAACCAGTCAAAGAAGTATTGAATTAAAAGGTGATGCATATTTCTCTGTATTGCATGATGCAAGCCGACCGTTTCAAATTTCTGTGAATGACGTAAAAGTTACAGTGCTTGGTACTTCTTTTAAAATATCGAATTTACCTGGTATTACTGAAGTTGATGTTATCACAGGCATAGTGCAGGTAACAAAACAGGAGCGAAGCATAAAAGTTTTTCCGCATGAAAAACTAATTGTTCCTGCGTCAAATGATTTCTGGATTAAACAGAGTGATACTTTATCACGCATTCAGTTGCCAAAGCAAAATCAGTTACCACAAAACGATAAAAAGAAATCATTTCAAATAAAACCTGCTGCACAGCCTGCCGACACCATTGTTAATGATTATTCTCATCAACGTCAGGTTATGATTTCAATTCTTAATGATTTAATTAGTGAAGGACTGGTTTCAGATAGAAAAAGCATTATTTGGGCAGCACTGACAGATTCAGTACTGATTGTGAATGGCGAAATGCAACCGGAAACATTATATCAAAAATTAAAAACAAAATATCACATCATTGCAGACCATGGGTATTATTATGGGCCCGTAAAGATTTATGGTAAAGGATATTTTTTTGATAACACAGATTTCAATCAATAGACATGAAAAATTTAATGATATTTTTACTGCTGTTTATTTCCTTAAAAGCACAAACTCAACAAACCTATGACCGGGTAATTGATTCACTTTATCAGCCTGGTGAGCCCGGTGGTGTTGCCCTTGTTGCACAGCACGGCAGAATACTATACCAGCGTGCTTTTGGTATGGCTGACCTGGAGTTAGGTGTAACAATGAAGCCGGACATGTTGTTTGAGATTGGGTCGATGACCAAGCAATTTACGGCTGGTTGTATTCTGCAACTGGCAGAACAAAGTAAGTTAAAAATAGATGATCCGTTAAGCAAGTATATTGACAGCTGCCCGCCTGCCTGGCAGGGCATAAAACTGGAACATTTGCTTACCCACACCTCAGGAATCATTGATCTTTCAGGGCCGGTGGGAGACCTGAAGGAGATACTGAAAATGTATAGGGGCCATGCCCTTAACTTTTCGCCCGGAACAAAAAGGGTGTATAGTAATATCGGCTATGCCTTATTGGGCTTTGTGATAGAAAAAGTGAGCGGCGAATCTTATCGTGATTATTTGCAGCAACACATTCTTAAACCGTTAGGCCTTGATCACACGCTTTACGGAAATACTGCAACTATTATTCCTGGAAGAGTTCCTTGTTACCTTCGC
>Ga0105239_10003640_pt1 | contig 18838 bp, 10 predicted proteins | sample KBSC44metaG_FD_92761 | JGI IMG/M metagenome (GOLD analysis project Ga0105239, IMG submission 92761) | Corn rhizosphere microbial communities from Kellogg Biological Station, Michigan, USA - KBS C4-4 metaG | ecosystem: Host-associated > Plants > Roots > Rhizosphere > Soil | place: Michigan, USA...
AACATGCGACAACATATCTTACCCTCACTAAAGTTGACGGCCGTCTGTATAGTCGTCTTTTGCGGTGTTTATACCTTGCTTATCTGGCTGATCGCACAGGCAGCGCCTGCTCAGGGCGCCGGCGAGACCTTATCCGTCAATGGAAAAACAGTCGGTTTTGCACTGGAAGGACAGAGCTTTACACAGGATAGATTTTTTTGGGGGCGCCCTTCCGCCGCAGGATACAATGCCGCGGGCAGCGCCGGCAGCAACAAAGGGCCTTCCAATCCCGACTATTTGAAGGATGTGCAGTCCAGGATCGACAGCTTCCTTGTTCATAACCCCGGGGTGAAAAAGGAGGATATTCCTTCGGAATTAGTAACTTACTCCGGCGGTGGTCTCGATCCCGACATCTCTCCCGAAGGAGCCAGGGTACAGGTGAAGAGGATCGCGGCCGTAAGAGGGCTAAAGGAGGAAAGCCTGAACGAGCTGATCAAAAAGTTGACTGACGCACCGTTAGCAGGCTTGTTCGGTCCTTCCAAAGTAAACGTGCTGAAGCTGAATATTGCATTGGATAACTTGCATTGATGGCGGACGAAGCAACCATAGCGAACAATAAGAACCCCGACGTGGAACACTTCCTTGACCTGATCCGGAAATCCCGCCGGGGTAAGTTCAAGATATACATCGGAATGAGCGCCGGAGTGGGAAAGACCTTCCGGATGCTGCAGGAGGCGCAGTCCCTTATGCGCAATGGAGTGGATGTGAAGATCGGGTATATCGAGACGCATGGTCGGAAGGAAACGGTGAATCAATTGGAAGGTCTGCCCGTGCTGCCCAGGCGGAAGCTGTTCTATAAGGGGAAGGAGCTGGATGAGCTGGATGTCCAGGCCGTCATCAATCTGCATCCGGAGGTGGTGATCATCGACGAGCTGGCGCATACCAATATAGAAGGCAGCAAGAATGAAAAACGCTGGCAGGATGTGATGGATATTTTGGATGCGGGTATCAATGTCATCAGCGCCGTGAATATCCAGCATATCGAGAGTCTTAACGAGGAGATACGGAACATTACGGGGATTGAGGTGGCCGAACGTATACCGGACAGTGTGCTAAGGGAGGCCGACGAGGTGGTGAATATCGACCTTACGGCGGATGAGCTGGTGACCCGTCTGAAAGAGGGCAAGATATATACGCAGGACAAGATCGAGACCGCGCTGAAGAATTTCTTCCAGGCGGACCGGATACTGCAATTGCGGGAGCTGGCGCTGAAGGAGGTGGCGTCGCAGGTGGAGCGGAAGATCGAGACCGAGCTGCCCAGGGGCACGCATTTACGGGCGGAGCGTTTTCTGGCCTGTATCAGCAGCAATCATGAGATAGCCAAAAAAGTTATCCGTAAGACGGCCCGGCTGGCCACTTATTATCATTCGAAATGGATCGTGCTGTATGTACAGACGCCAAAGGAGGATGGGGATAAGATCGGGCTGGCGGCACAACGCCATCTGATCAATAATTTCAAGCTGGCGACCGAGCTGGGAGCCGAGGTGATCAAGGTGAAACAAAGCAATATAGCCAAGGGTATCATGGAAACAGCGGAGCAGCATGGGATCACTACCATTTGTATCGGTAAGCCGCATCTCACCCTGTACAATGTGATCCTGAGCACGGCCGTATTCAATCAACTTTTAAACAAGCTGGCCGCATCGGACATCGATGTGGTAATACTTTCCTGATATGAGCGTACGATTAAAAACCAAATTGTCTGTGGGGTTGCTTTTCCTGTTTATCGTCATCCTTTTGTTTGGCGTGCTGGGGCTTTTTTATATCAATCGCCTGAGCAACGAAGAGCGGCAGGTGTTGCAGAACAATTACGAATCCCTGGTCTATTGCAACAGGATGCTGGCTGCCCTGGAGAACATCAATGTAAAAAAGGATGCTGCCGACGTATTCCGTGACAACTTGCGGAAGCAGCAGGGGAATGTCACCGAAGTAGGAGAGAAGGACGCCACCGATGAGCTGACGAAGAATTATAATGAGATGCTGATCAACCCCTCCGACACGAGCAATTACCAGGACATACGACGGTCCATCTACCAGATACAGGAATTGAATGAAATGGCCATCCAGCGCAAAAGCGCGACGGCGCAGCATACCGCGGACAATGCCAAGAATACCCTTGCCATTGTTTTTACCATCCTCACCCTGGTGGCCTTTACCTTTATATTCAATCTGCCCGGCATCATTTCCGACCCTATCCGCAGTCTCTCGGAAGGTATACAGGAGATAGCCGGCAAGAATTATAAAAAGCGTATCTATCTCAAGCAGGATGATGAGTTCGGGGACCTGGCCAATGCCTTCAATATAATGGCAGGCAAGCTGGATGAATATGAGAGCAGCAACCTGGCCAAGATCAAGTTTGAAAAAAGCCGTATCGAGATCATCATCAACCAGATGCGGGACGGCATCATCGGTCTGGATGAGAGGAGGAATATCCTGTTCCTTAATGCCGTTGCGGAAAAGCTGCTGGGGCTGAAAGAGGCGGATATCAACGGGAAGTATGCTCCCGACGTCGCGCTGACAAATGACCTGATGCGGACGCTACTGCAGGACGAGCCTAAAAAGACGGAGCTGAAGATCTATGCCGACAATAAGGAAAGCTATTTCAATAAGGATGTGCTGGATGTCACCACCAACGAGGCCGTCATCGGCCAGGTGATCGTATTGAGGAACATCACGCCTTTCCATGAGCTCAACGAGGCGAAGACGAATTTTATCGCTACTGTCTCCCATGAGCTGAAAACGCCAATTTCATCCATTAAAATGAGCGCCCGGCTGCTCACCGACAGGAGGGTAGGGGAGTTGAACAACGAGCAGCAGGAGCTGATACGCAGTGTTACCGACGATGCCGACAGGCTGTTGAAGATCACCGGCGAGCTGTTGAACATGTCCCAGGTAGAGACAGGCAAGATCCAGCTGAAGCTGCAGGCTGCGGAACCTTCGGCGATCGTGAACCAGGCCATCCAGGCAGTGCAGTTCCAGGCCCAGCAGAAGCATGTGCAGATAAAGGCGAATATTGCGCAGGACCTGCCGCGGATACAGGCGGATGTGGAAAAGACGTCGTGGGTGCTGATCAATTTTCTTACTAACGCCATCAAGTATTCGCCGGAGGATGCCGGTATTGAGGTCTACGCCTTCAGGAAGGATGGAAAGGTAGAATTCCTTGTAAAGGATCATGGCAACGGCATCGAAGAAAAGTATCTTCCCAAAATATTCGACCGCTATTTTAAAGTACCTGGCTCGCATGACCACAATGGCACGGGACTGGGACTCTCCATTTCAAAAGAATTTATCGAGGCCCAGGGCGGGTGCATCTGGGTAGACAGCCGTCTGGGGGAGGGCAGCCAATTTGGGTTTGCCTTTATGCCTGCCTGATTTGTCTTTACTGCTCCGGGGAGTGATGCCTGATACGTCCATCGTCGTCCGAGGGGATGCTTCCGGGGGCTTTTTCGGCTGGAAACCGCCTGTCCGCGGGGACAATAACCGTCAAAAAAACAGATAAAACCCTGCATTGAGACAGCAGGCAAGGTCAAAAAATGTATAAAGAAAAAATTTACGTACTTAACTACATCATACATAGGGGTTTATACCTACTGTTTCGAGCGTTTCTGTAAAAATGACCGCAGAAGTTTTTTGTCTATGAATATAAAATGGAGTAAATTAGGGGTCTAATAGGATAAGGTTTAATGGTTATGGTATTTGATTAGTGCATCCCCCGCTAACACGGGGGATTTTTTTGCACCTATTTGCCATAAAGGAGCATTTCTGCAAAAACGGTTTTTTATTATTTCCTTCAAAAACGGTAAATTTATAGAAGGGAACGACTCTTACTACAATCTTCCCAATCATCCCTCGCAAAGGCTCTCTTGATTAGAAGCAATACCCGGTAACCGCTGGAAGCGGTCGTAGGTTCCGACCAGTAGGAGTGTGTCTAAACAGCTCCGACGAAGATTTACAGACATTATTTAGAGGATAATTTCCAAACTGACGCGTGATGCAAAAAATGAACAACGGTTTCGGCATCCTGATTGTAGAGGACAACCCCAGCGACCTTTTCCTGATCGAACGTATGCTTAAGGGATCCAGCCTTGGGATCGACAAGCTGCATTTAACGGATAGGGTTAGGCGAGCGTATGAGATATTGCAATCGGAAGAGATCAATCTCGTGTTGTTGGATCTCACGCTGCCGGACAGTTTCGGCATCAACTCCTTTCTTCAGCTAAAGCCTGTGGTGCAGAAGATACCCGTGATCATACTTACCGGGCTGTCCGATACCAATCTGGCCTTAGAGGCTATAAAAGAAGGCGCCCAGGATTATCTTGTAAAGGGCGAGTTTAGCGAAGGTCTGCTGACAAAATCCATTCAATACAGCATAGAGCGCAAGCGCACGCTGGAGAATCTGCGTGAGAGCAACGAGCGGTTCAACACTGTCGTAAAGGCGACGAATGATGCCATATGGGACTGGAACCTCATCACCAATGAGGTGTTCCTGGTAGGTGATGCGTACAAGCAGCTGTTCGGGTATGATATTGTCGATGCGGTGAGTCCGCAGGACTTCTGGGAGAGCATCCTTCATCCGGATGATAAATGCAGGGTTTTGGAGCGGCTGAATAGCATCATCCTCGAGGGGAAGGTAACGAAGTGGGAGGATGAGTATCGTCTGAAAAAAAGTAATGGAGAATATGCATATGTTCATGACCGTGGGTATATTATATACTCCTCTGACAACCACCCCCAGCGTGTTATCGGGGCAATACAGGATATCACCGCACGCAAGCGGTCTGAAGAGATCATCCGTACTTCCGAAGAAAAATATAAGAAGATATTTTACAAGAATCCCTATCCGACCTGGATCTATGACCTGGGCACACTCCATATCCTGGAGGTCAACGACGCTGCCCTGGAGAAATATGGATTCGATAAGCATGAATTCATGAAGCTGACCATGCGAGACCTGCATCCGCCCGGTGAGGCAGAGGAGTTCCTCGAGAGCATGGTGAGCCTGGCTAATATGCAGCCTGTCGAGAAGAAGCTATGGCATCACAGCAACAAGTCGGGAGAGATCATGATCGTGGAGATAACGTCTCACCTGATCGACTATTTTGGAAAGATGTCGATGCAGGTCATTATCAATGATGTCACCGAAAGGGTGAGGCTGGAAAAGGAACTGGCCCTGCAGCAGAAACTCAAGCAGCAGCAGATCACGGAAGTGGTGCTGGACGCTCAGGAGAGGGAGCGGTTTGAGCTGGGGCAGGAACTGCATGATAATATCAACCAGATACTGGCGACCTCCAAGCTGTACCTGGATGTTGCCATCGAGGAGACGGAGCCGCGGATAGAGCTGCTGGCCAAGAGCCGGAAGAATATTTCCATGGCCATCGAGGAGATACGCAAGCTGTCCAAGGAGCTGATCACGCCCACACTGAATGATCTCGGACTGATCCAGTCCATCAAGGAGCTGATACGCAGCATCCTCACGGTGAAGAAAATGAAGATCCGGCTGAATATCGCCCGTCTTGACGAAAGCACGCTGCTGCCCGAGCAGAAGATAAACGTCTATCGTATCATACAGGAGCAGCTAAATAACATCCTCAAACATGCCCAGGCGGCCAATGTGATCATCGAGCTGAACAAGGAGAATGAGCGGATATCTCTTTTGGTAAAAGATGATGGAAAGGGGTTCGATCCCCGGATGCGGCGTAAAGGAGTAGGTATCTCCAATATAATCAGCCGGGCAGAATTATACAACGGGAGGGTAGAGATCGATTCCGCCCCCGGTAAAGGCTGCAGACTAGAGGTCATACTGAATTCAAAGGCTTTGCCGGAGCAAGCCTGATCCTCTATGGAACGAGCCTCCGGCCCATTCTACAACAAACTACTATTGTTGCCCCGATGCCTGACACAGAACGGGTATTGTTTTGCCAGGAGGTTCAACCTGCGTACGGTCTCTTCGTCGGGAGGAGACATCAACGGGGTTTCCTTAAGCTTTTTGGCTTGAGGATGGCGAACAATCTTAGCGGTTGGCAAAGCGGTCAGTGGAGAGCTGATGGAGTTAACGGTAACTGTATTTGGCTTCATCTGATAGAGGTGTTAAAGATTTAAAGAATTGGACAAACTAAACACTCATCTTTTCTTATGCAAGCTATTTTCGTCAGGGGACAGGTCGTTGAGAGGGTAAGATATTCACATGTTATGAAGATATGACAAAATGCAAATCAGTGTGCATTTTTGGTTCTTATTTTTCAAAAATTTTTTATGCAATCGGGTGATTTTTAGTCCCCTGCGTATTTGGTACACAAAAAAACGTTTTAGTACCCTAAATCGTTTTAGTGCCGCCCTCCCTGGAACATGTCCTTGCCTATGGCAGCGCGGTATTTTTTATACAGCTGCTGGACCACCGGCACCGTCTTGCCCGTAGGGTTTGTGGGATAATCTTTCCGGCTGTTGACCCATTCCCACTCCCATGAGCTGATCTTTTTATCGAATGCCTCCAGATCGGGCTGTAATGACCCTTCCACGCAATTTTGGAGCACCTGGAAGAACTGCTGCCACCGGGGCTTGTAGAAGTCTGTCAGCAGGCCGCTCCATTGGCGGCAGGAGTATTCATGCAGGGGGCTTTTGGCGTCCCCCCAGAGGGTGATCAGGTCGCGGGCGTTGCGTTCGTACAGGTCTTTTTCCGCCGGTGTGGCGCCCCAGTGACGTGCGTCGGCGATCCAGGGTCCCAGGAGAAAATCCTTCCGGGTGGCCAGCAGCCTGTCCATATCGTCGATGAGTTCCAGGAAGCGGCCGCTGTATTCGGCAAAGGACCTGGTGTTCTTTTCCCTGTAGGCCTGCAGCCATTTATCCTGGAGGGTGTGGGCATAATTGGCCAGGACCTGCCGGGTGATGTCTGTCAGATCATATTGAAACCCGTCGCTGTTGCGGCAGCCGGGCGTTGCATCCATAAAGATGTCCCAGGCGGGAAGCAGGTCGGCGGGATCGTAGTTCAGCTTCGTGCGCGTCCAGACGGTGGCGGCTGACAAGGTAGGCCGGCCGGTGATGATAGACTCCGCTCCGTCACGGATATCTTTTCCATTATATACGGTGTTCCGCAAGATCTTCCAGGCTGGGAGGGTCGTTTTGCCTGAGGGGCCGTATCGGTTAGCTACATACGACGTCAGCCATTTGTCGAGGTCGATGACGGAGTCGCGCCATGTATGGGTCGTCATCAATTCATACAGGACGGGATTCTGTTCGATGCCTTCCATGGTAAGCCCGATGCCCTGCATCCTGCCGGAAGCCGTGTCATGCAGCGCGGCGGCGGGACCTGAAGCTACTCCATCTATCCGGCCGAACATGCTTATGTTGCCGCCAAAATTGTGTATCATATTCCAGATCCAGGGTTTCCCGTAAAAGGCCTGTGTCCTCCGCCAGATAGGTTCGATCTCCGCTGCCAGATCCAGCAGCAGCATGTGCTCGTTGGGGACGGCGTCCAACAGCGCCTTTATCTGCGGCGCATTCCAGAACTTCCGGTCGCTATAAAAAAGCCATCCCTGCATGACCCAGGTGGCGGCTGTATCGGCCGAGCGCATGCCTTCATAGAGACGCCGGCTCAGGTCTGCCAGGAAAGCAGGATCATCCGAAGGCGGCTCGTTCTCATTGAATGTATCGGAGGAGTACAGATGATCTGTTCCAAAGATGCGGGTCTGTGCTTCTAAGAATTTTTTACCGATGGTTGCGAACAATGGATCTGATGGATCGAGGATATAGGTGTCGGCAAATCCATTCTTCCAATTGGTGGTCTTGATCTTTGCAGTGGGGAAGTGTTTTGCAAAAGCTGCCGGCACATGACCCGTAAAGGCGGGCAACACGGGCTTCATGCCCAATGAGCGCTGCCGTTGCAGTATTTTTTTCTGCAATTCCGCATGACTTTTGATCCAGCTCAACGGCAGCGGGCCACCCCATCCATCCAGGTTGCCCATCCAGCCCCATGCGAAATACGCAGGACCGCTGAAGAACTGTTGCAGCTCCTCGTCCGGGAATCCCATTTCTTTATATACCGTATACCAGGTGTATTCCTCTCCCGTGATGGCCAGCGGTGTATTGATGCCGTGGAGGGCCATCCAGTCTATCTCCTTTTCCCAACGGGGCCAGTCCCACCAGCTCATGCTATAGTTAAAGGTGCAATAGTTGAGATAATAACGATAAGTGTAAGGCGTCGTTCTGTGTATCTTCATCGGGACTTCAGGCAGCCGCTGATCCTGGAAGAAGTCCAAATGCGTACCGTTCCAGGTGATCTGGAAATGACAGTATTCGTTGAGGTAGTAATAGAGGGCTGAAGCAAGCGCCACACCCGTATTGCCACGAAGAATGATCTTGTGTTTGGGCGCCTGTTCGATCTCAAAGGCATCCTTGCCATCTGCCAATGGGAGTGCCTCAAGGATAAAATCAGAGGCTTGTTCCTTTGGCAGGATACGCCTCATGAGAGAGTCTGCGGCAGGAGGGATACCCGATTGGGCTTTGCAGGTGAGGAAGGCTGTTAGGGTCGCGCCCAGTAGTAGTAGAGACTTTACCATGCATTAAAGATACGTCACTGCGGCGTCACCTTATATATATAATGATAATTGTCCGCACCTCCTTTGATAAAAGGATGGGCAATATTCATCTGCTTATGAGCAACAGATATATGCAGCAGGGAGCTGTCGGCGGTGATGAGCAATCCGTGACCCTGTCCATCCGTAATCCTGCACCAGCGAATATCCATTCCTATATCGATGTCATCCGGACGAAGACGATAAAGACCGACATGGGTGTGGTGACAGCTGTCGATGGCGGAACCCGCTCCATAATAAAGGGCGGAATCGTATCCTGGAGGCAAGATCCAATTCATTCCAAAAAGCGGAGGGTATTTTACCACAAGCTGACCTGTCGTGGTATCGCGGGGTTGTGTGGTATCCACTTCCAGGATCTGCTCCACCTGCATTTCGCCTTTGGCGTTTACGGTATAACGGGCATGTAATAATAAAGGAGTTTCCGGAATAAGATAGTCTGCCTTTACAACGGCCATGTCTGTGGATGTGCTGGTAGAGAATAGCTGTAGTCTTGGCTCCTGACTGGAGCTTTGTCCCAGCCCGGTGACTAGCCCCAAACTGTCTTCCACCAGCAGACGAGAACCCATTGCATAGTGCTGCAGCCAGCCGGTCTGTTTGTTGAACTGTATATTCAGGGTAGTAGCAGGGGAGGTGATCGTGAAGGTTCCTCCTTCATCTATAAAAGAGAGCTCTCCGGCCGCGCGTATGGACAGATCGCTCGCATACTCCCTGAGACGCAGCTGTTCCATAGCTACGATAGATCCCGCCGGCAGGGGGGGCTCTGGTTTTTTTAGACGGTAGTAGACATTGAGGAATACCTCGCCAGGATTCGTGGGCACTCTGATCGGCAGACGCGCCGAACCGGAATGCTGTGGCCCGATGGTCAATAACGGCACTTTCCCCTTTTGCACTACTGACCCGTTCAATGTCACTTCCCATTCTAAAAGCAGATTGGAAAGACTGCGGGATGGATAAGCATTAAAGATCTTGATGCCAGTGCTGGTGGTAGGATAGGGGTACTTGTCCGGCCGCGCCAGAGTAGTGGTAACAGGCTGACAAGGGGGGGACTGCGGGGATGATAATAAATGACATAGAAGTAAGACAGCGGTTAGTTCTAGCCTTTTCATCTATAAGCAGGTTGGGTAGAGTAAGGTAGGAAAAAAATAAATATTTACGAAACGCGAGAAGCTAAAACGATTTAGTTATCTTTACTTTAGTAACCACAAATGTAATGAAGAAAGTTTCATGTAATGAAGAAAGTTTCAATTAGCGACATTGCCCGTAAAGCCGGGGTTTCGGTCTCCACGGTCTCTTTTGTCATGAACGACAAAGCTGTCAAGATGCGTATCAGCAGAGAGGTCATCGAGAAGGTGGAGAATGTTGCCCGGGAGATGGGTTATCGTCCCAACCAGCTTGCCCGAGGATTGCGCACCGGCAAGACCAAGACCATTGGTCTTATTGTCGAAAATATTTCCAATGCTTTTTTTGCGGCCATGGCCAAAACCATCGAGGATGAGGCCAAAAAATACGATTATAAGGTCGTGTATTGCAGTACAGACAACGATGAGACAAAGGCCCGTGAATTGATCAGCATGTTGTCCCAGCGCCAGGTCGACGGCTATATCATTACTCCCACTTTGAACCTTGCCGAGGAGATACGCAGGCTGCAGGCCGAGAACAAGCCGGTGGTGCTTATCGACCGTTATTTCCCCGAACATGAAGAGATCCCTTCCGTGCTGGTGGATAACTATGCCGGTGTGGCGGAAGGCATGGAATTCCTTATTGCCAAAGGATATCAGCGGATAGGTCTTGTGACCATCGAGGCGGATATGGCTCATATGCACGATCGCCTGCAGGCTTATTATGATACGCTGCGGAAACATGATATGCCGCAGGATCGCCGCCTGGTCAAGCAGGTGCCTTATGGATATGTTCATGAGGCGGCTTTGGAGGAGGTCGAGGATTTTCTTACAGGAGACGGGAAGAATTGCGACGCGCTGTTCTTTCTTACCAACTACCTGGGCGTGCTGGGTATCGAGGCTGCCAAGAAGCTGAATATACATATCCCGGAGGGCAAAGCTTTCTTATGCTTTGACGACAATGATATTTTCAGACTGTATACCCCTACGATATCCGTGATCAGACAGCCCATTTGTGAAATAGGTCAGCAGGCGATGGCCGCGTTGATCGAACGGCTAAGACACACGGGCACAGAGGCTCCTCCTGAAAATGCACCTATCAAGCTGGCGGCGGAACTGGTGCCAAGAGAATCTATTTAGGGGGGCTAAAAATAAATATTTTCGTACGAAACCGGTTACGTTCTCACACGTATCATCTTTTTTTCTATTTTTATGGGATACTACACCCCCATTGCTGGCGACTGCACAATATGATGAGAAGATTTTATTCTCCCGACTGGCGGAAGGAGATGAAGAGGCTTTCCGGCAGCTGTTCCACCATTACAATAAGCAATTACAGCCGTATGTTGTCAAATTGACACGAAATCCTTCCGCGGCGGAAGAGGTATTACAAGAGGTCTTTTTAAAGGTATGGGCCCACCGGGAGAGACTGGCGGAGGTGGAAAATCCCAAAGCTTATATCATTCGTATCGTCTCCAATGAGTCCATCGACTTTCTGCAGCGGCAGACAAAGGAGCAGCGCCTGGCGGAATATATCCGGAAGACGGCTGTCGAAGGAGCGCCGTCACCCGAGCAATCTTTTTCCTACAGGGAGACCGAGCAGCAGCTGCAACAGGCCATCGAGCGACTACCCGAGGCTTGCCGGCAGATCTACCGTATGAGCCGGGAACAATACAAACGCATACCTGAAATAGCCTCCGAGCTCAACCTTTCCAACAGCACCGTTAAGAATCAATTGGTCAAGGCTTTGAAGTCCATTCGTCTTCATCTTGGCAACATACTGCCTGTCCTGGCGGCATGGATCTTACTCCACTGATTATTTTTTTAACACAGAACGGGCTGGTGACTGGCCCGGGGTTTTTTTTTTACCGCGTAGTCCTTTTTGGAAGAACGCCGGTCTTGAAAGTATATGAGCACAGACAGACTCTCTTATCTATTAAAGCAATACCTGGAAGACAGCCTCACAAAAGAGGAGCAGGAAGAACTGGACCATCTCCTGCGGCAAGACCATTATTCCGGGGAAATGCGTACGGCGCTGGAACCCCTTATCGCCCAACAGCCGGGTCTTACGGACTACCAGCAGGCGGATTGGGAACACCTGTTCCAGAAGATACAGAACAAGATCTCGCCACCGGCGCAGGTGCGTCGTATGACACGTGGTAGATGGATGGCTGCCGCCGCCGTGCTGCTGCTTGCCGGCTCCGGCTGGCTCTTATACAGCCGGCATGGTGCTGTAAAATCTGTAGCCGCATTGTCACCGGTGAAGCCATCGCCCAAACAGGATGTCGTACCCGGCAGTAACAAGGCCGTCCTCACGCTGGCGGACAATACGACTGTCAACCTGGATGATGCAAAGAACGGGGTGCTCGGGCAGCAGGGCAATACGCAACTGGTTAAGAATAAAGACGGGCAGCTCACCTATCATACGACCGCCACATCACCTCTTGCCTATAATCTTTTGACGACCCCGAGAGGAGGTCAGTATCAGCTGGTGCTGCCCGATGGCAGCAAGGTCTGGCTGAATGCCGCCAGCTCCCTGAGATATCCCACTTGCTTTTCCGGAAAGGAGAGAGTAGTGGAACTGCAGGGTGAGGCATACTTCGAAATAGCTCATAATCCCTCTGCGCCATTCAGAGTATCTATATTATCCCCGAAAGGGCAAGCCCCTGCAGAGATAGAGGTGTTGGGTACGCACTTCAATGTCAAAGCATATGAGGATGAGCCGGCAGTGCGTACTACTCTGCTGGAAGGTTCGGTAAGAGTGCGTAAGAATGGGGCTGCCCTTCCATTACAACCCGGTCAGCAAGCCAGCTGGACCAGCACGACGGAGATCAAGGTCGCCACGGCCGATGTGGAGGAAGCCGTGGCCTGGAAGAACGGATTGTTCAAGTTCAACGGAGCGACTGTCCAGGAGGTGATGCGGCAGCTGTCCCGCTGGTATGATGTGGAGGTGGTTTATGTCAATGGAGTTCCCAAGGACCTCTTCCAGGGCGAGATGTATCGGAATGTCAATGTATCGCGGGTATTGAAAGTACTGGAGGCCAGCGGTGTTCATTTTACGGTGGAAGGAAAGAAGATATTCGTACAGTAATCCTTGTAATCCTTATTAAAAGCGCCATATGGATAAAGCTCCTTAATCAAACTTTGTAAAGGCCCCAACGGGTCATAGGCCTAAAAAAAATCCAGGAGCGGGTGGAGACCGCCCCCGGAATAATGTCCGGGCCAGCAAAGAACGAGATCCTGTTAACGATGATCGAAAATTGTAAACCCAAACACTGCAAATCTATGCAATTGAATCGTCATGTAAAAACCCCATTGATACAAAGGTTTTTACAAAATGGAAAAGTCCTTTTGGGACTTCCCCAAGCCAAAACAACTAGTAAATTATTTCTTGTCATGAGATTGACTGCCATCCTACTTACAGTAGCGTGTTTGCAGGTAAGCGCCGGAGGCTATTCGCAGAAGGTAACGCTCTCGGCAAAAAAGCAATCCCTGGAAACCGTATTCAAGGAGATAAAGACCCAGACGGGCTATGTCTTCTGGTACAAGCTGGACATGCTCAAACATGCCAATAAGGTAACCATCAGCGTAGTCGACCAGGACCTTGCCAAAGTGCTGGACGCGATATTCAAGGACCAGCCGCTGGTTTATGAGATCGTGGACAAGACCATCGCTATAAAGATAAAGGACCCGGGTGCCCCGGCTGCGGACCTTCCTCCTCCTGTGACGGTCACGGGTAAGATCACCGATGAAGCGGGCGCTCCTTTGGCCGGTGTCTCCATCCAGATAAAAGGCGGAAAGGGTGGTGTACAGACGGCTGCCGACGGATCGTTCACCATATCCGGTGTAAAGGAAGATGCGACCCTGGTTTTCAGCTTTGTCGGATACCAGGCCCAGCAGATGCCGGTAAGGGGAAATCTTGCCATGACCATCGTGCTGAAAAGGGAGACGCAAAACCTTGGAGATATGGTTGTCGTGGGATATGGCCGGGCCAGCCGTAAGAATCTCTCCAGCGCTGTCAGCACAGTAAAACAAGAGGACCTCAACAAGGGGGCCATTACCGATGTCGGACAATTGCTGCAAGGCAAGGTGCCGGGGCTTAACATCACGGCAAATGGGGATCCCAATACCCCCGCGGCAGTGGTCCTCAGAGGAACTTCTACCCTCAACAGCTCTCAAACTCCTTTTTATGTTATAGATGGTGTACCGGGCGCCGATATTTCCCTCATTGCACCGGATGACGTAGCTTCGATAGATGTTTTAAAGGATGCGGCAGCCACGGCCATTTACGGTAACCGTGCAGCATCGGGCGTGATCATCGTAACGACAAGAAAGGGCAAGGCCGGTGCGGCACAGGTAAGTTACAGCGGTTATGTGGGCGCTGAGAAAGTGTCCAGCAGACTGAACGTGATGAGCGGTCAGCAGCTGCGCGCATTCATGACGAAGAATGGCTCTGCCCTGTTGCCTGCGGATGACAAGGGCGCCAATACCGATTGGCAGAAGGCCATACAAAGGAGCACGGCGGTATCTCATAATCACAATATTGCGTTGAGCGGCGGTTCCGAGCATGGCAGCTATATCGCCAGCCTGAACTATGCCTATAAGGAGGGTATTCTTCAAAACAGCTCGTTGGAGCGTGTCATTGCTCGGCTGGGAGTAGAACAGTACGCATTGAACGATAAAGTAAAATTCACGGTGAATGTTACCAACTCCAACAGCAATGCCAACGATATTCCTTATCGGAACACCGTCCTGCTGCAGGCTGCCCGGTATCTGCCCGTATCGCCTGTGAAAAATAGCGACGGGTCGTATTTCGAGAACTTCATCAATTCGGGTTATTACAACCCTGTAGCGATGATGAACAACGCCCAGCTGAATACAAAATACAATAACCTGGTAGGCAATTTCACTACTCAGGTCAAGCTGCCGTTCGGATTCACCTATGATGTCAATCTGGCCTATATGAACCTGTCCACGCTGGTGGGACAATACCTGGACAAGTATTTCACGAACAATTATACGGGGATGTACGATAACCCCAATCCGGCTCTGAACTTTCACTCCCAGCAGACCTTTGGCAAGAATGGTCAGGCTACAAGACAATCCTATACAAATACCAGCAAGATATTGGAGACCTATCTGACCTGGAACAGGAAGTTCGGCTTTCATACGGTGAATGCAGTAGTAGGCTATTCCTGGCAGAGCAATGTGCTGGGCAATGGCTTCCAGGCTACCACTTTCAATTTCGCGGTGGACAATACCAGCTTCAACAACCTGTCGCTGAGCAATCCATATGCTTATTCTTCACCACAAATCAGCTTTGGTTCCGATACTTACCAGGAGACGAGGCTTATCTCCGACTTTGCCCGTGTGAATTATAATTACAAGGACAAATACCTGCTGCAGGGCTCTATCCGCCGGGATGGCAGCTCCGTTTTCGGTACCAATAACCAATGGGGTTATTTTCCATCCGTTGGAGCGGCCTGGCGTATCATCGAGGAGAGCTTCATGAAAGGGCAAAGCACTTTCAGCGACCTGAAACTGAGAGGCAGCTATGGTGTAACGGGTAATTCCAGCGGCTTCAGCGCATACACTGCCCAGTTCATTCAGGGCAGCGTCGGTTCCTACTATTACAACGGCTCTACTGTTGCTGCATACGGTCCCACCCAAACGCAGAATCCCAACCTGCGCTGGGAAAAAACATCCACCGCCGACATCGGTGTGGATTTCGCTGTAGCGCATGGAAAGATTGTAGGTGCATTGGACGTATATAATAAGAATACCACGGGGATGATCTGGTCCTATGCGGTGGATCGTATCCTGGTGCCCACGGGCAGCATCGTGGCCAATGGCGGCAGCATGAATAACAAAGGCATCGAGCTGAACCTGACGGCTGCCGTGATAGACAGAGGGGATCTTACCTGGACCACCTCGCTGAACCTGGCGCACAATACCAATAAGATCACCAGCCTGAAAAATCCTTTGTTCTCGGGCGGCGACTCCGTAGGAGCAGCTTATCCCGAAGGCGGCGGCCGGTCGGGCAGCAGCTTGCAATTGTTAAAGACCGGTCACCCGCTGGGTCAGTTCTACACCTTGCAATATGCCGGTAAGGACGCCAACGGTGTATCGCAGTTCGTGGATCACAATGGCAAGCTGACCACCAGCATCGTGTATGGAACGGACTATCACTACACTGGCAGCGCACAGCCTAAGCTGCTGCTGGGATGGAGCAATACCTTCCATTACAGGAACTGGGATCTCAACTTCTTCCTGAGAGGGGTCTTTGGCAACAAGATATACAATGCCACCCGCGCCGACCTGTTCAGCCCCAATCTGGCCCAGTACGGCAATATTTCAGTGGATGCCATGAACGAATCGATTGCAGATTACAACGATTATATGTACTCCAACAGATTTATCGAGAGCGGCAGCTATCTGAGGTTTGACAATGCCACCCTTGGTTATAATTTCAAGAATGTGAGCCCTTATATCAAGAAGCTGAGGGTATATGGTTCGGTCAATAATCTCTTTGTGATCACTGGCTATAAAGGCATCGATCCCGAAGTGAACCAGGGCGGCATTGCACCCGGGGTGGATTATAACAACTTCTATCCTAAAACCCGCACTTTCCTGGTAGGAGCCAGCATGTCCTTTTAAACCAGCCTAAAACGAGTATTATGCAAAAACAGATAATAAAATATATAACGATACCTGTACTGCTTATGACTTTTTTGTTGTCCTGTCATAAGCTGAATGTTCCCATTACCACCGAGCTGACCCCGGATGTATTCCCACAGGACAGCACTTCCTTTATTTCGGCCTCGGGTCCCGTATATGTCGCCCTGAGGGGTAATTACGGCGTTGAATATTTCTTCCTGCAGACCCTCAGCACTGACGAGGCTATCCTGCCCGCCCGCGGAGGCAACTGGTATGATGGCGCGCAGAACATGCAGATGCATTATCACACCTATACGCCCGACAATGGTTATGTCACAGGCAACTGGGGCTGGTTAAGCGCCATCATTGGCGCAGCCAACCAGACCATCTCCATTTTGACCAAGACCATGCCCGATGGCGCGTCGAAGAATCAATACCTGGCGGAGATGAAAATGGTCAGGGCCTTTGCCTATTTCATGATGACGGACAACTACGGCGGCGTGCCCATTGACACCGTGTATGGAGATTTTACACCGCGCGCCAAATCCGATAGAGCTACAGTATTCAGCTTTATCGAAAGCGAGGTAAAGGCTGCTATTCCTTATCTCAGCACTGCAACAGACCAGTCAGTATATGGAAGGTTTAACAAATACGGCGCCTATGCCCTGTTAGCCAAGCTGTACCTGAATGGAGAGACCTATACGGGCGTCAAGCATTATGACGACTGTATTGCCGCCTGTGACAATATCATCAACTCGAATGCGTATGCTCTTCAGCCCAGAAGCACTTACCTGCAGATGTTCTATCCCAACAACGGACCGCAGATCCCGGAATTCATTTTTGCCATTCCTTATGATCCCAATTTCGACAATGGCAACTGGGGTTTCAGGTGTGTGAATATACATTCCAGGTACGATGTGCCCCGGTCAATGGGTAAAGTGGCAGCAGGCGCCGGCTATAACTTTTTCAATCTCCCTTTTACGCCTAGCGCTCCTGAAAGCACCATCCCCTCCTTTTATGCTTACTTCTACGACGCCGGGGATGTCCGGAATGGGCAATGGCTGCATGGTCTGCAATTCGAGCCGGACGGCATAACACCTCTCACGATCACGACGACAAAGGCAGGCTATGATGCCATCCTTTATCCGGGTGATACGACAACATATAAATACCAGCTCAATCTGACCCCGGATGTGGTGTTGCGGCAAAGCGCCGCCTCCTTCGACTGCGGCAACGACGAAGTAGCCTGGAACATGGGATACCGCGACATCAAGTTCTATCCCGATGCTACTTCTTCGTCGAGAAATCAGAACAACGACATCCCTGTTTTCCGCTATTCCGATATCCTTTTGATGAAGGCGGAGGCTATTTTACGGGGCGGAACGGCTACGGGCGGCGCCACAGCCCTGTCCCTGGCGAATACGCTGAGGGCGCAGCGCACTACTGCCGCTGCCTGGACGGATATTACGCTGGACAGCATTTATAACGAACGGAGCCGGGAATTCACACAGGAGAGCTGGCATAGGAATGACATGATCCGGTTTGGCAAATTCGAGAACAGCTGGGGCTTTAAGACGGATGCCGATGTGCACCACCGGATATTCCCGATCCCCAACTCCGCATTGAAGCTGAATCCGGCATTAAAACAAAATGACGGTTATTGATGATATTGATATGAAAGACCTGTTTTTGTTTATTATTTGTATGCTGGTGGTGGACACTTGTCTGCCCCAGCATACTGTTTATAAGGTAGTCTCTTACGGCGCCAAAGGCGACGGTCGTACGGATAATACCAGGGCCTTTCAAAAGGCCATCGATGCCGCAGCAAAGCATGGAGAGGGGATCGTGCTGGTGCCGGCCGGGAGTTTTATCACCGGTGTCCTGCACCTTAAGTCCAATGTAATCCTGCACCTGGAGGAAAAAGCCGTCGTGCTTGGCAGCGCCCGCAGGATCGATTATGGCGCCGGGTCGGCCTCTGCGCTCATTGTTGCGGACAGCCAGCGGAACATCGCCATCACCGGCAAAGGGACCATCGATGGACAAGGCGCGTTGCTCTTAAAGGATATTTACAGGATGCTGGAAGCCGGCACTTTGCAGGATGCGGAATGGAAGACCTATAATCCATGGCATCAGATGCGGCCGGAGGAGAGGAACAGGCCCAAGCTCATTCAGTTCAGGCATTGCGATAAGATAGATATCCGTGGCATTACGATAAAGGATGGGCTTTGCTGGATACAGGATTATAAGGAATGCTCGCATCTGACCATCGACAGCATTAAGGTAAAGAGCACCGTTATGTGGAACAATGATGGCATCGATGTGGTGGATTGCCAGCACGTAAGGATAACGCATTCCTTTATCGATGTGGATGATGACGGTATCTGTCTCAAATCCGAGAGCGCGCAGGGAAGGTGTGAGGACATCGAGATTGCCGAC
>Ga0105239_10003641_pt1 | contig 18836 bp, 14 predicted proteins | sample KBSC44metaG_FD_92761 | JGI IMG/M metagenome (GOLD analysis project Ga0105239, IMG submission 92761) | Corn rhizosphere microbial communities from Kellogg Biological Station, Michigan, USA - KBS C4-4 metaG | ecosystem: Host-associated > Plants > Roots > Rhizosphere > Soil | place: Michigan, USA...
ACCGTGAAAGTAGTTCCTTCGTTCTGCCTGCTAACGAAGGTAATGGTGCCATCAAGCAATTCAACATATCTCTTTACAATATTCAGACCGAGGCCGGTACCCTGGATATTTATTGTATTCGTTGCTCTGTAAAATTTATTGAACATGTTCTTTTGATCCTCTTCAGGTATGCCCATTCCTTCATCTTTCACTTTTATTGATACTACACCACTATCAATTTCAATAGTCAAATAAATATTCTTATGCTCTCCCGAATATTTGATAGCATTGGAAAGAAGATTAAGCAATACATTCCTTAATATCTTTTTATCCTGTAGAATAGTTTCCCGCCCTTTGTAAGAAAGATGAATTGCTTGTCCGGTTTTAAGAATACCATTAAGTCCTTCAATAATTTCAGTGGAGAGCTCATTAAGGTTCACCTTCTCTTTCTTTACTTCTACTTTGTCCTGTTCCAGTTTATCGAGGGAAAGAAAATCATCTAAAATATCGGTAAGATTTCTTACGGAAGCCTTAATGCGTTCGGTATGTTTTTTCCTGTTTTCTTCCTGTTCTTCTTTGTTATACTTGTCAATAATAGAAGTACTGGAAAGTATGGTCGTCAGTGGCGTGCGAAACTCATGTGACGCAATTGCCATAAACCGCGACTTCAACTCGCTCAATTCTTTTTCCCTTTCCAATGCTGCGGTAAGTTCATATGTTCTTTCAGTCACTTTCTTTTCCAGTGACGCGTTCGTTTTTTCAAGTGCCTCCTCATCGTTTTTATGCTGCGTTATATCAATGCTTAAAGTGGTCAGTTGCCCAGGTTTCAGTGAATAAAAGCTTCGATCGAACCAGCGGCCGACAGACTCAATATATTGCTGGTATCTGACATTCTCTCCTTTTTCAACGCGAACTATAATTTCAATCAATGTTTCATTCAGCGGCCCGAAAAATTCGCTTCTGAGGTGACCAATTATTTCATTACGGGGTTTCCCTAAAATCTTTTCTGTAGCCGGATTAACGTCTAAAAAAAGCAGATCAACTATGTTGCCATTTTGATCTTTTATAATCCTCTGCAGCATAAACGATTCCTGAATACCTTCAAAAATGAAACGATATTCCTTTTCGCTCTGGGTTGCCTGTTCTTCTGCCTGTATCCTTTCAGTGATATCGGTAACGAAGGCAACAGCAAGTTCCTCACCGTAGAGCTCATAGTGACCCAGACTAATTTCAACGGGAAATTCAAATCCACCCTTTCTGCGTGCAAATAAATTCAAACCATAGCCCATGGGCCGTGCTTTTGGATGTGCAAAATACGCATCGCGATGTTTAACATGCTTCTTCTGCATAGCCCTGGGTATCAGAATTTCTACAGGTTGCCCAACAAGTTCTGCATTTGTGTACCCAAAAATCTTTTCAATACAGGGATTGGCAAGCTGAACGGAACCATTACTATCTATTACGAGAATACCAACAGTAGCGTATTGGAACAATGCCTGAAAACCGGCCTCGCTCTCAAATAATTTGATTTCGGATTCAGACATATTATGTCAATATGTTATAATTCCGGAGAATTGGTCTTATTATATCATACTAAAGTTATGTTAGTTTATTGAAAAACAGCGCATTTGTTTAAATGATAACACGCTTGCCATATTTGCGGCGCTTATATTATTCTATTGGTTTATTTTCAACTTGTTCTCTGCCATATTTATATTCTCAATCCCTTTCAACAATGCATCGGGATTAAATGAAATGCTGTTAATGCCCTGCTCTACCAGGAATTGCGCAAACTCAGGAAGATCGCTTGGCGCCTGTCCGCATAAACCAATCTTTGTTCCCGATGCTTTTGCCTTTTGAATAACCATAGCGATCATTTGCCGGGCAGCTTCATTTTGTTCGCTAAACAAATTGCTTATAATAGCCGAGTCACGATCAATACCAAGCGTAAGCTGGGTAAGGTCATTGGAGCCAATGGAAAAGCCATCGAACAGTTCGGCAAATTGTTCGGCCAGCAACACATTGCTCGGTATTTCAGCCATTACATATATTTGAAGTGAAGCGTCGTTATTCCGGTCGAGTCCATTTGCTTCCATTACCGCTATTACTTTTTTCCCTTCTTCAACCGTACGGCAGAAGGGGATCATCACTTTAACGTTTGTAAGGCCCATAACGTTTCGCACGGTTTTAATGGCTTCACATTCGAGCCGGAATCCGTCTATATAACGTTCATTATAATACCGCGAAGCCCCTCTGAACCCCAGCATTGGGTTTTCTTCTTTTGGTTCAAATTGTGCGCCACCTACCAGGTTGGCATACTCATTCGTTTTAAAATCGCTCATACGCACGATTACATCTTTGGGATAAAATGCGGCTGCAATGGTTGCAATGCCCTGCGATAGCTTATCAACAAAATATTGCTGCTTATCAGGATAGTGATGCGTAAGCGATTCGATCTTTTCTTTGGCCGCATCATCCTTCAGTTCATTAAACTTTACCAATGCCATGGGGTGCACCTGTACAAAGTGCGTTATAATAAACTCCATACGCATAAGCCCTACTCCATTGTTAGGATAAAAAGATAAACGGAATGCACTGTCGGGATCGCCCACTATGAGCATAGGTTGTGTTTGCTCTGGCATCTGTATGTTAGTGAAATCGTGTTCAACTTCTTTAAATGGTAGTGATCCTTTATAAATAAATCCTGTTTTTCCTTCACAACACGACACAGTGATTGCATCTCCATCATGAATATTTTTGGTAGCATCTGAAGTGCCTACTACAGCAGGCACGCCCAGTTCACGGGCAACTATTGAAGCATGACTGGTACGGCCACCTTTGTCGGTAATGATAGCTGCAGCTTTTTTAAGTACAGGGTCCCAATCGGGGCTGGTTATTTCAGTTACTACTATTTCTCCCGGCTGCAGTTTATCGGTTTCCTGAGGGGATTGTAATACCCTGGCAATACCGGTGGCTATTTTTGAACCAATGGCCTGTCCCTGGGCCAACAGTTCCCCCTTTTTTTGTAGCTGGTATTCCTTTACCAGGTAAGGATTTTTTTGCGTATGTACTGTTTCAGGCCGGGCCTGAACAATGAAAAGCTCATTGGTAATTCCATCTTTAGCCCATTCAATATCCATAGGCTTTTGATAGTGCTCTTCAATGAGCAAGGCCCATTTTGCAAGGCGTGTAACTTCTTCGTCGCTCAATACAAACTGTTCTCTTTTTGTTACAGGTGTTTCAATATTAATAGTAGATGACAGGGCTTTTTGATCCGTTTCATAGATCATTGTCTTTGCCTTTTCGCCCAACTTTTTTTGAATAATCGCTTTCTTTCCTTTTCTTAGCGCAGGCTTAAACACAAGAAACTCATCCGGCGTTACTGTACCTTGTACAATGTTTTCTCCAAGGCCCCACACGCCACTTAAATGAATAATATCCCGAAACCCCGATTCGGGTTCCAGCGTAAAACCTACTCCGGCGCAGCCTTTGTCGGATCTTACCATTTTTTGTACACCTACGCTCAGGGCTACTTTTGCATGCTCGAAATGATTGTCTTCCCGGTACTTGATGGCGCGATTGGTATATAAAGAGGCGAAACATTTTTGTACTGCCTCCAGTAATTTTGCCTCTCCCAAAATATTCAGATATGATTCATGCTGACCGGCAAAACTGGCCTGAGGCAAATCTTCCGCTGTGGCGCTACTGCGAACGGCGACTTCAAAAAACTGCTCCCCGCAAAGCGCCTTGTATTCCTCAATGATAGCTTTTGACAACTCGCCTGGTATCGTGGCATTTAATATGAGATCACGCGCCTGTTCTCCAATGCTTCTTAAATTTGAATATTCCTTTGTATCTAACTGGTCCATCAGCTTTTTTAAAGGATCACGCAGTTTATTTTCATCAATAAAATACCAGAAGGCCTCAGCCGTGGTAGCAAAGCCGTTGGGCACTATTACTTTTTTATCGGCAAGCCGGTTAAACATTTCGCCAAGCGATGCGTTTTTACCACCTACCCTTGCCACATCATTAATATTGATATCTGCAAATTTCAGTACGAGCGTTTCCATAAATAGCTTTTTAAATATAATGCATTCTATATGCCACTAGTTGATGTATGTAACTGGCCCGGTTCTCTCACCGTCTTTGGTCTGCGCCAATTTACGTTCAGCAATATCGAGCCAAATGCGATGCTAACAAGCAGGGCAAGAACCAGCCAGCCAAAGAACGGAGTAAAAGTTAAAATTTTAAAAACTATAAAAATACCCAGTGCAGTAAATACCATTTGCCAGTACCGCCAGTTTGTTGCCGACCGATTATTCAACCAATTAGCAGCCACCACCGAAGTAATGGTAGTAGCAAGCAAAGCGAGTATTACGTAACTAAACAATAAAATTAGTCCTATAGGTACTCCAATCACGGTAACACATGCAAGCACTGCAGCAATGGGAACACCTATCCAGAACAGAACACCATACCCCAGCGACTTCATCATTTTATCATATGCCGTTTGACCGGCCTTTTTCATTGTGCTGCCGAACAGGTATTGCACAATCATAATCAATACAAGCACCATTCCTACATACCAAAACAATCCCACTATAGACGAAAAGCCCAGATAATACCAATGGTTACGGTTCATTCGAAGTGATGGATCAAATATCGCCTGGCCGCCTTTAACAGCCTGTTTAAAATCTACCTTTTTTCCGGGCGCCCAATAGCGAACGCCATTATCAAAAGCAGCCGCATTGCCAATTAAAACTTCATCAGTGGCAGCAAGTACTGCCTGACCATGAACAGTACCATTTATGGTAAGCTGGCCGCCTCTGCAATCCATATCTTTCATCACGTTACCATTTAACAATAATCTGCCTGAAGCTGTTCTTACCATTCCATTTACGGTGCCGTTAATGGTTATATCGCCGCCTGCACCGATCAGGGATCCAATAGTGATATTCTTTCCAATAACAATAGTACCTCCGGCAGCCACCACATCGCCGGTAACCTCTTTTAATATATTCAACTTGCCACCGGCACACCGGATATCGCCGCCAACGAATCCGTTAAAATTAAGCGTACCACCGGCTACGAGAATATCATTTGAAACGGTATCATTAATGGTAACCGTGCCCCCTGTAAGTATTAAGTCGCCATGAACAGGCGCATTAATTATAACTTCCGAACCGGCGATATATAGGTTGTCGTAAACTGGTTTATCAATAATGGTTGTTTTGCCCCATTCGATCCGCGTGGCATGCGCCATACTTACTGTACATAGCAGTAAGCCGGCAATAATAAAATGTTTCATATTGAATAATTTTCACGTTTAGAAAACAAACGCATCTTCGGCAATCTGCCCGCCGTTTACAGGCATAGCGAAACCGGTTCCATTAAAGGTACACGCCTCATATTACCCGCTTCTATGATTACCGTCAATGGCGATGATGATAAAGCGCAATTTTCTGAAGTATGATAATCGATATATTCTTATTTCAAATAAAAAACAATAATGAGGCGAATCATAACCAACAGTGATGCCCATCATTGAAACAACCGGGCTACAGCCGGTAGCTTTGAATAAAAAAATCATGAAGACGATCCTGGTTGCGACCGATTTTTCAGATGCTGCACATAATGCAGAAAGTGAAACTTTTCTATAGAGCAAAAAAATTCATTCTTTAACGATCGCTGAAATTGAATCATATGAGCAAGAAACATTTACTCCCGAACGATTTGTCTCTTTTACTAAAAGAAAAAGGCAACATTTGTATTTCTATTATAGCACCTACTCACCGGCTTTCGCCGGAAAGAAGAACAGATCCCTTACAACTCGAAAAAACTATTCAACAAACAAAAGTATATTTAGAAACGAGGTATGCGGGTAAAAATACAGCTCCGCTTATTCAGGCAATTGACGAGTTATTCAATCAAATTGATTTTACGCATAATACACAAGGCATTGGCCTTTTTGTTTCGGAGCATGTTAAAAAACTGGTTCATTTCTTCTTTCCTGTAAAGGAGAAAATGGTCATAGGTGATTCATTTGATTTAAATGATTTGCTATATGAATCGTATTTTAATATTCCGTATACCGTTTTACTGTTAAGCGAAAAAGAAGTGAAGTTATTTAACGGACGGTTAAACGCCCTTACAGAAATAAAGGACGAACATTTTCCTCGCCTGCACAAATCAGACTATGAATATAGCCGGCCAACAAGGGGAAGTTCTTATGTAGGACATGCTTTTGTAAAAGAGTTTGAGAAAGATAAATCTATAATGGAAGAAATCAGAAATGAAATGTTCTTTCGCGAAACAGATCACTTATTGAAAGAATATCTCACTGAGGCAAAGCCGCTGATAGTAGCCGGTGACAACAAAATTCTATCCGCATTTAGAAGTATAACTGCACATGAGCAAGACATTGCATGTACTATTCCTGGAAATTATTTATTAGTAAATGAAACTGAATTGAGCACATTAACGTGGAAAGCTATGAAACTATTTCTCGACAATAAGAAAGAAAAACTCGTTACTGATTTCAGGGAAAAGGTTGGTGAAGGGTTAGGAATAACGGGAATACAAAATATCTGGAAAGCTGTAATGGAAGGAAGATGTTTTAAATTACTGGTTGAAATAGGATTTTCTACAACCGGCTATGTCAGGAATACAAATGATTACGAATTATTCCTTCAGCCCCCAAAAGAACCACATAAAGCATTACCCAACGTTGTGAATAATCTTATAGAAATGGTACTTGCAAAAAATGGTGAAGTAATTATAATGGAAACTGATGCACTAAAAGAATTTGGCAGACTGGCATTGATTACCCGTTACTAAAATAAGCAGCTTTTAACGATTACAGGTAAAACATCAGGTATGAACTTTTCATTTAGCCATCCATACAAGTTCGCTGCTGAATATTCACTTCCCGTAGCTTATTTCTGCATGGAGTATGCGATACATCAACCGCTAAAATTATATGCCGGCGGACTTGGCTTTCTGGCAGGTTCTCATATGCGAAGTGCATTTGAATTGAAACAAAATATTGTAGCAGTTGGCATTTTATGGAAGTATGGATACTATGATCAGGTACGAAAAAGTGATCAAACGATGGATGTTTTATTTGAAGAAAAAGTATACGGCTTCTTAAAAAAGACCGATATTAAATTTACCATTCAGGTTTCAGGTCATGATGTATGGGTTACAGCTTACTACCTTCCGCCGGAGGTATTTAATACTGCGCCTGTTTTTCTGTTATCTACAGATCTGCCCGAAAATGATTACCTCGCTAAAACTATTTGTTATAAACTTTACGATGCAAACCCTGAAACAGGGATTGCTGCTGCTATATTACTGGGCATAGGAGGAGCTAAATTATTTGATTATTTAAACTGGAAACCCGAAGTCTATCATTTAAATGAGTCACATGGATTGCCCCTTGCATTTTACCTGTATAATCAGTACAAAGACATTCAGAAAGTAAAGCAAAAACTGATCTTTACCAATCATACACCAGAAGAGGCAGGAAACCCTGAAACAGGTTTCCATTTGCTGGAAAAAATGGGATTTTTTTGTGGCGTACCTGCTACGGAAGTACGAATGATTACAAAAATAGAGGACAGTATGTTAAACCATACCTTAACCGCGCTTCGGTTATCCGGTATCGCTAATGGGGTTTCAAAAATGCACGTGGAAACTTTACAGCGGATGTGGAAGAAGTACAGAGACATCTGCTCTATCATACCCATCACCAATGCCCAGAATTTCACTTATTGGGCCGATCGTGAAATGTATACAGACGTTGCATCCAATAACCTGGCTGGCTTACAGAAAAGAAAACTAATGGGTAAATCCGATTTGTTTGAAGTCGTAGCTGACCAAAACGGAGAAATATATGATGAGAGGATATTGACAATAGTTTTTGCAAAAAGATTCACCGGATACAAGCGTGCGGACCTGTTGCTATATGATATGGAAAGGTTCGAAAGGATTGTAAACAATGCAGAAAGACCTGTTCAGATTATCTGGGCCGGAAAGCCTTACCCGATGGACTATACAGCGATAGGCGTTTTCGATAAAATTGTAAACATATGTAAGTCGTATAAAAACTGTTCGGTGCTGGTTGGCTATGAATTGAAGCTGTCGAAATTATTAAAACATGGAGCAGACGTTTGGTTAAACGTTCCCCGCTTAACACACGAAGCTTCTGGAACAAGTGGAATGGCGGCAGCAATGAATGGCGCTATCAATGTAAGTACGCCTGATGGCTGGTTTCCTGAATTTGCAAAAGATAAAATAAACAGTTTTATAATTCCGCCGGCTCGCCCGGAACTACCCGACCATGAACAGGATGCAGAGGAGGCTATGAACTTATACGATTTACTTGAAAAAGAAATTCTACCAATGTACTACGATTACCCTTCGAGGTGGTTGTCAATTGTAAAAAACAGTATGCAGGATATTATACCATATTTTGACAGCAACCGCATGGCAGCCGAATACTATGAAAAAATGTATACTTTAAACGCCAGGCAAAGCACTGAAAAGCCCGACAAACAGCCGGCTGCTGCAAACTAACTTCATTGCATTTCTAATATTATTCGTGAACCTGGTACTATTCTCCCAAATATTTTACGATTAGTTGCACCAGTTCATCTGCATCAAAAGGTTTTACAATATAATCGTTGGCGCCTGCTTCAAGCCCTTTTTTAATTTCTGTTTTTTCAGCAGAGGCAGTAAAAAAGATGAAAGGAGTCTTTTCAAAAAATGAATCACGGCGAAGTAGTTGCAGCAAATGGAAGCCATCTATTTCAGGCATCATAATATCGCAGATGATTAAGTCGGGCTTTTCTCTTTGCGCCATTACCAACCCTTGCCGGCCATCGCATGCCGGTACAACCACGTAATTTGCCAGCTCCAGCAGTTCGGTGGTATTTTCCCTGATGGCGTCATTATCCTCAACCAATAATATTCGTTTCATTGTAACTCAGTTGAAGCGTGTTAACCAAGGTTTGCTTTGCAAAGGTACACCGAACGGTTGAAGATTTAATTGACCTGGATCAAATATTATTGAATGAATTTGTTTTATAATACATCGGTATAGAAATTCCAGAAACAAAGAACAAAATCAATCCGTATTGTTCATCTCCGACACATAATGTTCTGCAAGTTGAAGATATGCCAGCGCCATTCAATTATCTGTTACCTTTTATTCTCGTATCATAATAAACCAAAATGTTTAACATTTTTCAATTCGTATAGCGGTAATCTTATACTCAGGCGTTTGCACATAATTGTCCCTTAGCGAACTGGTTAGTTTATTGATAAAAACCTGGTTGTTATTAAATGCGCTGAAAGCTTCTCCTTTTCTGATTGCAGCATCTATATAAACCGGCAATATAGTTTCACCATATTTGCTGATCACCCGCGCATGGTCGCCTGCATTTAGTCCTATATTATTTGCATCAGTTGCATTCATATGAAGTAAATCTGAATGGCAAATATCCACATTGGCCGTTCTGTATGTCATAGTGCCGGCATTAAAATGATACAACTCCCTGCCGGTTACCAGGAGGAAGGGGTATTCAGGAGAAGTTTGCTCAGGAGTTGGTTTAAAATCTACTGCAGATAATATTGCTTTGCCACCTTCACGGGGAAAAGATGCTGTATGCAAAATGGTTGTTCCGGGATGGTCAGCGGCGGGACAGGGCCATTGTATGCCACCATATTCAAGGCGGTCGTAGGTAATTCCATACACGGCGCCCCATACCTCTCTTATTTCATTCCAGATCTCCTGGGCTGTTGTAAAACTGAATAATTCTTTTCTACCCATTGCTGCAGCAACATGGCAAACAATTTCCCAATCGGGTTTTACATTTGGTGGCAAAGGTATTACCTGCCTTACCTTTTGTATTCTTCTTTCAGCATTCATGAAAGTACCATCTTTTTCAAACGATGATGCACAGGGCAAAAAAACATCGGCAAATTTTTCAGCGGTTTCATTCATAAACATATCCTGCACAATAACAAAATCAAGTTTATCAAAAGCCTGTGTTGTATGATTGGCATCAGGCATCGTAAAAAACACATCATAGCCTGTAATCCACATTGCTTTTAAGCGGCCGGCCAATGAAGCTTCCAGCATTTCAGGCAGGGTTAATCCTTTACCAGCCGGAAGAGCAGTTTTCCATATAGCTTCAAATCGTTGCCGTTCCTTTTCTAAAGATGCCATACCTGTAAACACCGAGGGATCGCATCCCATGGCCGCCGCTCCCTGAACATTATTTTGTCCACGTAATGGGTTAATGCCAGTTCCCGGCTTACCCATATTACCGGTAAGCAACGCCAGATTCACCAACGCAATCACATTTTCTGTTCCCTGGGTATGTTCTGTTAAACCAAGACCATGAAAACACATGGCAGGTGATTGCCTTGCAAAAAGCCGGGCAGCCTGGCGTATAAGACGCGGATATATACGGCATATTTTCGCTGCTCTTTCCGGCGTCCATTCTCTGATAAAGTCCTTAAATAACTCCCATCCTTCCGTTCTATTATCAACAAATACCTGATCAAGTAAATTTTCTGTCACAATAACATTTGCCATTGCATTCAATAATGGAATATTAGTACCCGGTTTTATCTGAAGGTGGTATGCGGCATGTTTTGTGAGTTCCGTTTTTCTCGGATCGATCACTATCAGGTTAGCGCCCTTTAACACTGCCTGTTTTATCCGCGCGCCAATAACCGGATGACTTTCTGTTGTGTTAGCCCCTGCAACGAGTATCGTTGCAGCTTTTTCAATATCATCATATGAATTGGTTGCAGCGCCGGTACCCAGCACCATGCTCATAGCTTTGGCAGTTGGCTGATGACATACCCGGGCACAATTATCTACGTTATTGGTTCCAATAACCGTTCGCGCAAATTTCTGAATACAATAATTATCTTCATTGGTTGCCCTGGCCGAACCAATGATTCCTATGCTGTCAGGCCCATGCTCATGCAATATTGACTTTAGTTTTTGCGCGCAATATTCAATTACTTCATTCCAGGTTACTTTCTCCCACTGTGTGTGCCGCCGTATCATCGGCTCTGTGATCCGGTCGTTCGCATACACATATTCCCAGGCATAGCGGCCTTTTACGCAAAGATGACCTTTATTAACCGGCGCATCTTGTACAGGATGAATTCCAACAATTTTCTCATTCTTTACTCCTACATTTATTTCACACCCTACTCCGCAATAGGCACAAACTGATTTTACCGCTTTTTGTGGCGCCCCAAACATTATCGCCTGCTTGTCTTCAATAGCTCCTGTTGGACATGAATCGGCACAGGCGCCGCAGCTCACACATGAGCTTTCAGCAAATGGCCCTTTTGAATCTGAAATTATCTTTGTTTCTTCTCCGCGATTGATAATATGCCACACAAACTGGCCCTGCACTGTATTACATATCCGTACACACCGGAAACAATTAATACAGCGCGACATATCTACCTGTATGTAAGGATGAGAATTGTCAATAGTTGAATCAGGTACTAAATGCATTTCATTTATTAAACCGTAATGCTGCAACCACCGGTGGAACTCTTTATCCGGATATTTTATTACACTATTCAATGGGTAATCCTTAGCCAGCATTTGCAAAATTCCTTTCCGGTAATATTCAATTTCCGGCATATGCGTTTGTAGTACCATATTGTTGGTAAGAAGCGTTCGGCAGGAAGGTTGCAAACGGTCAATGTCTTTTATTTTAACCAGGCACAAACGGCAAACCGAAGCAGGGTGCAGGCGCTCGTCGTGGCAAAGAGCCGGCACATCGATATTATTTTGTTTTAGCAGGCTCAGTATTGTTTGACCTTCCTCAAAAAAATATTGTTCATTATTTATGATAACCCGGTTCACTTATTCTTTGCATTATGTTTAATCCTTTATTGACGGGCAAGCCGGCAAGTTGGCCTTTTCCAGTTGCCAGTTGAACGAACGGTAGCACGATTCATAGTCCTGCAGGTTATGTGCAGCAGTGGCATGTATGGCCAATAATTTTGATGCCATTTTAAATAAATTGTTTTCTCAAGCTATTACAATTCAATGCCATTTAAAATGATCCTCATCATTTTCGCTTATGATTATTCTGCATAAAAGTGAGCGGCGGGCTAACCATCTATTTTAGGCATCATAATATCGCAGATAATAAGGTCGGGGATTTCGGGGACCTTAATGAGGTTTATCACCAGCTTCTATGATACCAGTCATTGCACCCGCCTTCGATCACGAGGTAGCTTTGAATAAATAAGCAGTGATGAAAACAATATTAATTGCAACAGATTTTTCAGATGCCGCACATAATGCCACTTTATATGCAGCGGAATTAGCCAAAGTTTTTAATGCACGGCTAATCTTGTTCAGCGCCTATGAACAGGTGTCTGTTCCGATTTCGGAAATTCCGGTGCTCACTTTGGATGAAATAAGTATCAGGGTAAAGCGTGAGCTGGAAGATGAAAAACGATTGCTTACCAAAGGAAACGGATTGCTTGTTGAAACCGGTTCAAAGCCAGGTGTAGCAGCCACCTGCATTTTGCAGGCAATTGAAGAAAACAAGGTTGACATCATTATTGCAGGCATGAAAAAAAGCGTATCGGCAATACGACGCATTTTCGGCAGTACAGTAACCGCATTGATAAAAAAGCTACCTGTTCCATTGCTGGTGGTACCTGAAGACGCCTCGTTTCGTTATATATCGGCCATGGCCCTTGCCAATGAAACTGATGTGCCGCCCGACAGCGACCCTCATTTACTGAATATTTTGCGTGAGATTGGAGAAAGATTTCATTCAAAGTTATACCTGGTTCGGGTAACTAAGGACCGGTTTCAGGAAGCATATGAAGTGTTGAATCGGCCGTTTAAGATAAACAGGATGGTACGATCATTGGATCCGGTATATGAATGCATTGAAGGAAAAGATGTACCACAGGCATTAACTGACTTTACAGAGGCTTATCATATTAACCTGCTGGCATTATTGCGCCCGCAACACACACTTTTAGAAAGGTGGTTCATTAAAAGCACCACGCGGACTGTGATTTTTGAAAGCCCAATTCCATTGCTGATTTTACCGGAACGGCAAAAGATTGCAGGTACCCAAACTGAAGCATGATCATTATTTATTCATCAAATCTCGTGAAAATTACAGCCGTTTTTTCCTTTTCAATACCCAATACAATCCCTTTACGTTTGTTTCCCATTCAGGCAACAGCAGCACCAGTATTATTTCCTCGGCAAGATCTATAACTGTAACTAAAAACGCGGCATAAAACAAAACATAAACGGGGTGGCGAAGAAAAAAAAGCAGGATGAGAAAAGAACCCTGTAACAGCGCAGCTATTTTAGCCATATAAGTATGAAAGCTGCTTATTTTACCGTACCGGAGAAAGGCCACGCAAAGTTGCAGTATGAACAAAACCAGTAACAGTACGATAAACAACAGCTGCTGCTTAAGAAATTCCGGCTTTAGTACAATTACCGCAATAATGCCCGCTACAATAGTCAAATCATCGGCAATAGAATCGAGCGTAGCCCCCATCCTGCTTGTTACCTTATATTTTCGGGCCAACCATCCATCGAGAACATCGGTAAAAAAACTAAATCCAAACAACCACTTAAAAATATCGACCTGTTCGGTAAAAATCAAAAAAACGAGCAGAGGCGCAGCCACCATCCGGTAAAGTGTAATTCCGTTTACAAAATAATAGCTGTACTTATTCATACCTGAATAATATTAAATAACAAAAAACAAATGGAGCGGATCCCAGCAAAGAATCAAACCGGTCAAGCATCCCCCCATGACCTGGTAAAATACGACCGGAATCTTTCAAACTGACAAAAAATTATGTTACCGGGCACTTTGGCTAGTAATCGTTAATGGTAGCCGTAATCTTTTCAAAGCGGCCTGTTTTTTTAGTTATCAGAATGCGAAAAACGATGCCTTTAATTTCAGTGATATCATGAGGAGTAAACGGCCACACCGGTGAAAGATGAGTTGTTGCACTGCTCAGTAAGGGCAACCGGCGATCCATTAATTTTACCAATGCCTCGTTACGTTCAGTTGGTTGTTTCAACTCTTCATACATACCCCAGGCAATAACACTTTGCCAGTCGGCCATATTGTTCATAATGTCTACCTGGAAACAAACCTTCGGGTCATTCCTCATCATACTGATTTTCAGCCCCTCAAAAGAGCGCCCATAAATAAATCTGCCGTCGTAGGCATAGCTTACAGGCACCACATAGGTAATGCCATGTGCATGGCATCCCAGCCGTCCTACTATCTGCTGCATAAGCACATTTTCTATTTCTTCAGTAGTTAACTTTCCAAACATACTCAACTTTAACTGTGTGTAATGAATAAAGGCGCATTTGTTTCTGCCATTAATATATCGGCCATACTCGGTTTAAACCAACGTGATACTCTGCTTCTTTCATAAGCACCTAATACAACCAATATATTCTGTTGCTGCATTTTCAGGTTTTCTATTATTTCCGATTCTGCATCTCCTTGTAAAACGGTGTACATAGCCTGTGGAAAATGCCGTTTCATAAATTCTTTCATCAGGTGGTTATCAGGCATGTGCCGATCCTGCCGTGGTGTTTTAACAGAAATCACTTCTGTATCAAGGTATTTCAGTTCAGAGAACAGGTAACTGAAAGTTCTGATGGCATACACAGAAGAAGGATCACCGTCATATAGCAAAACGAGCTTGTCAAGAGGTTTATATTTTTTAGGTACTACAAGTACCGGGCATTGTACTTCACTCAAAAGGTCATGAATAAATCGCGTGGGTATGGTTTCTTCGTAATGTGTAAGCGTTTCCTTGTTTTCAATAACCAGCAGATCGGCATAAATGCTTTCGTGCAACAATTCCTGTAACGCAATGCTTTTATCATGATGTATCGAATAATTTAAGCCAGCTTCCCTGCAGGCTTTAGTGAAATTGGTCACTGACTCTTTCCGTGTGCTTTCGTCTTTTCCCTCCAGTCTTTTCTGTTTTTCTTCATTCACTCCTCCTTCCTTACTTACCAAATCGTATATTTTATAACTGTGGTAGGTAAAATCGTCAAGAAACACACCCACCAGGTGCGCATTTATTTCTCTGGCGAGATGAACAGCATAATTTACTGTACTATCTGAAAATTTCAATCCGTCAATAGCGGCAATTATCTTTTTCATACAAGCAATTTTTAAAATTGTATACAATTTATTGGAATAATACACGCCAATAAATGATGCCCATCATAAGTCAACCTGATCTTTGAAGGTGACGCCTGCAATAAGCTTTTATTATGAGAAGTATCATAACCAAATTTGACTGCCATCATTGAAAACAGCCGCCGGTTAAAGCTAGCTTTATTAGCTATCAGATTTTTTTGTTGATGAATTAAAAATTGTTACGAAAGCTAATGTATGAGTCATTCTAAAGAATAGTAAATTTTTATGCAGATGACATTTGAACCTTTATTAGAAACTAAAAAACTTACAAGATCATTCGGATCATTCATAGCAGTAGATAACCTGGATTTGAAAATTGAGTCCGGTGAAATATTCGCTTTGCTGGGGCCAAACGGAGCCGGCAAAAGTACACTTATAAAAATGCTTACCACATTATTGCCACCAACTTCAGGAGACGCATTAATCGACGGACTGAGTATAACTTCTCAACCCAATAAAGTTCGAAGAATTATCGGCTATGTTCCTCAAATGTTATCTGCAGACAGTGCATTGACAGGCTACGAGAATCTTTTACTTTTTGCTAAGCTGTACGACATTCCAAAAAACGAAGCAAAAAGAAGAGTAGAAGAATCTATTGCATTTATGGAACTTAAACCTTTTGCTCACAAACTCGTAAGAACGTATTCCGGTGGAATGATAAGGAGGCTGGAAATAGCACAATCAATGCTACATCAACCTAAAATCCTGTTTCTCGACGAACCAACAATCGGTCTCGATCCAATTGGTGTTAAAGTTGTATGGGAGCACATTCTTGAATTAAAAAGAAAGTACAATACAACCATTCTTCTTACAACTCATATCATGGAGGAAGCCGATAAGCTGTGTAACCGGGTAGCCTTATTATCAAGAGGGAAACTGGTGGCAATTGGTTCGCCAAATGAATTAAAAAAAACAATTTCTAAAAACGATGCGACGCTTGAAGACGTTTTCATTCACTACACATCAGAAAGTTTGGCTAATGAAAGCAGTTTTCGGGAAGTGCGCAGGGAAAGAAGCACAGAAAAGCGTTTTGGATAAAACTAATTAAGCAGTATGTTCTCATTTGTAAAAAAGAGTTTTGTAATTACAGAACTTGAAATAAGAAAAGTGATGCACGATCCCACGGAGATATTCATGCGGGCCGTACAACCAGCGTTATGGATCCTGATATTCGGAAAAGTTTTTGAAAGAATGCATCCCCTTTCAAATTCTGTCAATTATATAGATTTTATGACACCTGGCATCCTCGCCCAAAGCGTTCTGTTTATTTCAATATTCTATGGAATTGCAATTATCTGGGAAAGAGATCTTGGCTTAACACATAAGTTTCTGGCAACCCCTACGCCAAGAGTAGCATTGGTTTTAGGCAAAGCCATATCGGCAGGCGTTCGCTCATTACCAATTGTTATAATAATTTATCTGATAGCAATACTCTTAAAAGTAAATATTAACTGGAATATTCTTAATATTATCGGAGTTCTGGTAATGGTCATATTAGGATCAATATTCTTTTCAACATTTTCACTTATCATTGCTTGTGTTGTAAAAACAAGAGAAAGGTTTATGGGCATTGGTCAGGTATTAACAATGCCACTATTTTTTGCAAGCAATGCAATTTACCCAATAGAAATAATGCCGGGATGGTTGAAAACAATTTCCCTGATTAACCCCCTCACTTACATTATTAATGCCTTGCGTTCATTGATGATCACCAATACCCCTTCAACATCTTTAATAAATGATTTTGGCATTGTTATTTGTGCATCTGCGGCGTTTGTGGCGATTGGAGGAAATTTGTATAAGAGGGTAATTATTTAAGCACGCCTGGCTGCCTGTAGCACGAATGATTTCTCAAACGTTACTCTGCCGAAGTTTAAATGCGATAAATGCTGATAAGCCCATAACGCTTCACTTTAAAAGGCTTCCGGTTATCCGGAAGCTTTTTTTATGCTTATAATCAGGTTTTTCATAGGATATTGGATTAATACCGAAGCTGGATTTTCTTCTGGCTTCTTCTTTCTAATTCTGCCGGTAGCAACAAGCTTCACTGCGGGTAAAAATCTCTAACACAAATCATGTAACACAATGTTTTGCATCAGTCTTCGCCTGCTTACTTATGGATAATTTAGAGCACTTTAAACACTCACTATGAAACATCCAATAACAGGCATATTCATTCTGCTCACGCTGATTTCAGGATGCATTAGCCAAAAAAAATATAACGAATTGCAATCGAGCTATAGCCAATTGCAAACAAAAAATGAGGAGATTAGAAAAGCTGCTCAGGAATGCCAGATGTCTTTATCAGTTAGTAAAAACACAGTTGCCAGCCTCGAAGACCAATCGGCTGCACAGCACGCCAATGTAACATCATTGCAATCTGCATTAGATAAATGTCTCACCTCGTATAACCAGGGGAACCTAAATATTTCCAAACTGCTCGATGAAATTAACGCATCAAACAAATATATCCAGCACCTGATAGAAACCCGGCATAAAAGTGACTCATTGCTGCTTGTATTAACGAATAACCTCACCCGCTCATTAGATCAAAATGATTTGAAGGATGTGCAAATACAGGTACTTAAAGGGGTAGTGTATATTTCTCTGGCAGATAATATGCTGTATAAAACGGGTAGTTATCAGATCTCTGAACAGGCTGGATCTATTCTGGATAAAATTGCAAAGATCATTAACGATTACCCCGATTACGAAGTATTGATCGAAGGCAATACTGACACTGTCCCTATAACGAGACCTAATATCCGCAATAACTGGGACCTCAGCGCACTCAGGGCTTCTTCCGTTGTGCAGGCTTTACAAAATGATCACCACGTAGACCCAAGGCGTATGACAGCAGGTGGCAGAGGCGAATATAATCCCATTGAAACTAATGATACGGAAGCAGGACGATCACTTAACAGACGCACCCAGATAATTATAAAACCCACGTTAAACCAGTTTATGGAACTGATCGACCATATCGCTGATAAGGAATAGGGAACTCCCTCACTCAATAACATTCAACTGCTTAATCACCCGCCTGTAATATTGCCGGGAAATGGGAAAGGGCTTCTTACCGATTGTTACTGTTAAATGATCTCTGTCTATGGTATCAATGAAATCAATCGAAACAACATGCGAGCGATGTATTTTGATAAACATTTCCGGGGGGAGTTTGCGTAAGGCACCCGATAAGGTCGATCGCACCATGAAGCTACTTTTATCCGAAAGGATGATGACGGTGTAATTTCCTTCAGTAGAGAGGGCTACAACATCTGTCGGGTGAACACCTTTTAATACTTTATTGTGCCAAACAAAAAAGGGCTTTAGCATAATTCAAGGGGTTTAGAAAAAATGAATTTACGCAAAAAAGTTTTTGTTTAATTACCTCATGCATTCATCGCCCCGTTTTAGTTTTTCCGTTTTATGACAAGTCACTGGGTCGTTAGGACACCTTGCGATTGGTGTGTGATCCCGTGCGATTGGCCTTGATGACACCTCTATGGTACCTCTTTGGGTCCTCGGCGCCCGAGGACCCAAAGAGGAGAATCCGAGGACCCAAAGAGGACCCAATGAGGAGAATCCGAG
>Ga0105239_10003643_pt1 | contig 18827 bp, 13 predicted proteins | sample KBSC44metaG_FD_92761 | JGI IMG/M metagenome (GOLD analysis project Ga0105239, IMG submission 92761) | Corn rhizosphere microbial communities from Kellogg Biological Station, Michigan, USA - KBS C4-4 metaG | ecosystem: Host-associated > Plants > Roots > Rhizosphere > Soil | place: Michigan, USA...
AACACCACCGACAAGCACGACTGAGCCATGCTTCGGCGCACCGCCCTCGACGTCATCCCCCTCAGCGGCCTCATCCCCTTTTGCGCCCTGGAATGCGACAATACCCTTCCGTGCGGCGGCCTTCTCGTCGAAGGTGCCGTAGAAGTCGTACTCGTCGCGCTTGCCTGCGTTCTTGATCTTCCAGATCTGGCAGACGACCCAGTACAGCACCGACGCCATCGCGGCGCCGAAGAGATAGTTGCCCCGGTAGTAGTCGATCGCGCCCTGCGAGACCTTGATGCTCGGGTTGAGCGTCGAGATCATGCCGGGCATCGCCGGGACGAAGCAGACGACCCACACGATGATCGCGCGCAGGTTGAACCCGTGGTAGTAGTAGTACGACCCTTCGGGCGAGCCCGTGTAGAGCTGAGTCACTTCGATGTTCTGCCGGCGGATGATGTAGTAGTCCACCAGCATGATGCCGGTGAGTGGGCCGAGGAACACGGAGAAGCTGGCTGCGGTCGCGACGAAGACGCTGGACGTGTTGTAGAAGAGCCACGGTTGCACGGCCCAGGAAAGGGCGGCGCCGATGAGGGCCCCGCGGCGGATGTTGATGAATTTCGGGAACAAGCCTGCCATGTCCATGCCCGCGGCGTAGCCGTTGCCCAGGATGTTCTCGGCGAGCTGTGAGATGAGGAATGCCAGGCCACAGAAGAAGGCAGCGGCACGGGAGGTCGGGCTCCAGTCGGTGAGCATCCATTGGGTAATCAGGGTCAGGGGGTTCCAGAAGGGCTCGCCGCCGTAGATGGTGACGCTGGCTGAAGCGGCGAGGATGCCCATGAGCGGGACGGCCATGCCGGGGATGAAGAGGGAGAACACCATGCCGGGGACCTGAACGCCCTGTCGTGTTGCGAAACGAGTGAAGTCAGACTGGTTCAGGATTCCGGCGGAGATGGATCCCAGGGATGCCACGATGGCGTACACCCATGCCCACGCTGGAGTGATTCCTTCGAGCGTCTGCGATGGTGTGTGCCAGAGTGGTCCTGGTCCTCCGGCCTTGGTGGTGGCCCAGATACAGATGCCTAACATGACAAAGAAGGTGACTGTGTTGGCGAACAGAACGGGCCATTTGGCTTTCTCGGGTCGGATCATCTGTAATTACTTCTCGTTAGCCTGCGTACTATACTTGAGCTGCAGGAGGTCGGGGGCTGCTGCTGGTCTCGCTTGCTTACCATCAGAGGCACAGAGATGATGTGGAATAGCAGAAAGCCAATCAGATCTCGCGTCACCATGTGTGCGCTTTCGGGCAACGTATTCTCCATGGTCAAAAACGAATAACTCCAGCTACTCAACATGACGGTGACGCAAAGTCCTCCCAGCCATGCTTGAGAACCGTACCAGATGATGGACAACAGAATTCGAATGAGGATGCCGATGTAAGAGCCGTGGACTCCAAAGATCAATCTGGAACTCGATGTCAGCTCTGTATTTTCGAAGGGATGCTAGGATGGAGGTCCAGGTCCCATACCTCTGTGCGATTGTGAAGCCAATATGCCATTCGGCTCCCATCCAACCATTTGCCAGTATGAACGCGACAATGAGAATTCGAGCAACGATCATGACACCCACGATATGGGGAATGCTTAATCCGAGAATGAGAAGCGATGCTCCACCAGCCCAGACGCTGATGCACAAGCTAAAGGATATTGTATCAGTCACTGCAAGGAGTTGGATGGTTGCGTAGGAGGTGAACGACGTACTTTGCAATGGAACCAAAGCCGAGATATGCTAGATAGCTCCATGTTCGACGACTCGGTGGCAATGGAACGATATCAGGATTGATCCATTTGTTTGTCAGAGCCCCATTGTAGGTGTTGTCCTCAATGGCAATCCAATTGATGAAGGACTGCAGTTTGCTCGAGCCAGCCATCGTTGGTGAGTGAACCCAGGCTCTTGAATCCGATATTCGACAGACTGTGGCTCTGGGATTAGAGTCGCTCGGATAGTACGCTGAGAATCCATTGACATCTTATAGGTCCCACAGCCAAGTCCCAATAAAGGTCCTGGACTCCTAGGTTCACTCGTAGGTGCGATATCAAACCACGTTGATGCCAGGATCAATCCACAACCTATCTCGCTTTCCTGGGGTAAAGGTTCTCGGGGGTGTTCAGGTCAAGTCCCTTTAGGCATAGGCGATGGAGTAAATGGTGACTTAGCTCAACCTTAAGCCTGCATGCCCAACATCCAGGACAGGGCCGGCTAATATGCGAGATAGTAAGCTAGAATATAAGAGGCCCGTGTGGTTACCATGGACTTGTCTAGGCGTTGGTGGTTAACGCAACTTAGAAAGGAGTCGGCACGCCTTAGATAGCGTTCCGATAGCAAAGGGGTTTTCAATTTCTGGGAATATGTCTGCATTGGGATCTTTAGCTGATCCTGCCCTTTTAAGCTTCCTGGTTCAGTGGTTCTTCCTTGTTCTAAACCCGTGCCTATCATGCCTCCATCCGACTAACCGATAGCCAAAACTCAGTTGGTGCCAGCCGGAAATTTAGAGGCGCCTCCATGCTCAGTACCTACATAGGGACTGACACCGAGGCACTCTTGTGCCCTAGTAGTGCTCAGGACTTTATCAAGACTGATTATCATACTCTGTACTCCGTACTCCGTCTCCCGCGCAACGGTTTGTGGGTCACGTGAAATGAGGTCTAGCCGAGCCGATAGCGAGGTGTTTGCCGAGACATGCGACGGCTCAACGAGCCTGCGATAGCCTGCATATTAGCATGTATCGACCCAGGATTCTCGGTGCAATAGAGCCTGATAGCAACTCAGTCGATTTGATACACTGCATTGCGAATACCCTTTCAACCATCCTTTAGGCTGGTGACCCTCGTATCCGACAGCTTGGAAATTGCGGGGTGCAGATGCTTGACTTCGATGCCCACGAGGTCAGTGTTAATTAGAGTCCACCCGCCTCTGAAATTAGAATAGCGATAGCCTAGATAGGTTTGGACTGGCATCTCATGAGTCCTGTATGAAACTCAGACATCCATCGACGTTGAGTTCTGGTCCGAATTGTACACAAGTCATCCCAAAATCGGAACCCAACACGTCTGGAGGATCCAGAGGCCTGGGTAATACTCGGCGCCCAGATCGACACACGTTCGGTCGACTAATCAGGCCTCGTGTTTCCCGTGCGTTGGTTGCTTTCAGGATTAGCCCTGTTATCAACCTCTTAGTCAGTCTCCAATTTTCGCTGCGGTGACACCTACTGTTCTTGGGTTCGAAAATTCAATTCTAATGTGATATTTACCGCCAGTAAATCATGGTAATATTAACCACAATGGTTATTTAGTCCTCGCTTGAAAACTGGGATCGGACATCTAGAATCATCCAGATTAGTTGCCAAACCCTCCGGATCCCACACAAACTGCAGCGAGAGCCCAATCAAAATGACGGCGGATCGCTCCCTCATTGTTGGAGTTGACGTTGGAGGTAGGAACAACAGATTATGGGCATTGCCGCTCAATTGGTAAGTAGACAGACAATTGACATTCTGAACAGGAACCAACACAGACTCGGTGCTCCTTGATGCCTCCCAAACTGGAAACAAGGCCGTGCTTGCTTCATACAAGGCTGCTACAACTTCAAATGTGACACTAAGTGTCCAGGAGACACTGCGTGTTTTGCTAGACCAGTCCACCGTCGATCGGGCTGAAATATCTGCTCTTGCCATCGGCACCACTCATTTTATCAACGCACTCATTGAAAGAGATTCCTCCCGCGTCGAGAAGGTGGCAGTCTTGCGGCTTGCCTCATACAACTTCTCATCCGGAACTCCACCATTCGCCGACTGGCCTAGTGCCTTGAAACGGATAGTGAACGGTTACTCAGCAATCATTCCGGGCGGGTGCAACATTGACGGCAAGCTTATTGCGGACATCGACCCGGAGGTCGTCCAAAAACAAGCTGACATCATCAAAGCTAAAGGCATCAAGAACGTGGTGATTGTTGGTATTGGGTCGCCTACCGACCATAGATACCACCAGGAACAACGGGTTCGCGACATTCTCAAGGCCACGTTGACGGAAGGTGTCAATTTTGTCTTATCTCAAGATGTCGCGGGCAATGGGTTGTTGGCTAGAGAAAATGCATCTATCCTAAACGCATCCATTCTGAATTTCGCCCGACGGGCAATTCGTTCATTTATGGCCGCAATGAAGCATATTGGCTTGCAATGCCCGCTCTACCTGACTTCCAACTCAGGCCATCTCCTTACATTTTCTGAAGCCATGCAATTTCCCATCAGAATCTTTTCTTCAGGAGCGACAAATTCCATTCGAGGTGCTGCATTTTTGGCTGGCTCTGAAGTTGGGCAAACTGGTTGTGTGGTGGTGGATATTGGAGGGACCACCACTGATGTTGGCTATCTGCTGAAAAACGGCTACCCCCGTCTCGCAAAGAGTTACACCGATATCGCCGGAGTGAAGGTCAATCTGGAAATGCCATCAGTCGAAAGTGTTGGGCTTGGTGGTGGTTCCATCATACATTTTGGCACTGAAGGAGAGGAGGTGATGGTAGGACCAGATAGCGTTGGGCACGATCTCTTGACAAAAGCTCTGAGCTTCGGTGGATCTGTGGCAACTGCTACTGACATCGTGGTTGCCTCCGGAGATGCAACGCTTGGGACCCACAAGGCTGAGCTTCCAGATCACCTTATTCCGAAAGCGAAACTCAAGATGAAAAAGCTTTTGGAGGCTTGCATTGATCGGTCAAAGAATGCACCTGATCCATGTACGATCATTCTTGTCGGAGGTGGTTCGATATTGTGCCCTCCAGAATTGGAAGGCGTCAGCAAAATCGTGCTACCCGAACACGCTGGGGTTGCGAACGCAATAGGGGCAGCAATGGCGAAGATATCGGGCTCTGCTGAGCTGATGGTCAACGGATCTGATGTCGAAGCGGGAATTGCCAAGGTTAAGGCTCAAGCTATACAAAATGCAGTCTCGAGAGGTGGAAACTCAAGTTCAGTCACGATTCTTCACCAAGAGGCCGTTGGGGTGCCATACACTGATAATCAAACTGCCATCAAGGTTGAGGTGGCGTTACCGGCCGACCATGAGAGAGTTCGAAAGGAAATGCGGCAACTTGAAGAACAGGCAGATATCGACTTGGACAAAGAAATGTTCGAGGAGACCAAAATTCATGAAATTGTCACAAATGGCGATGCATCAAGCGATGAAAAGATGGATTACAAGACCTATCGCCCAACGGTGTCATCGACTGGTGTCTGGAATCTGTCCGAAGTTGATCTTCAATTCTTGGCTCTCGGTTGCTATATCTTGGGGACTGGTGGCGGAGGTTCTCCATATGCAACCTACCTTGCTCTGCGACAACTGCTTGCAGACGGGCACTCTATGACTCTTGTCAGCTGTGATAGTCTCAAGGATGAGGATGCCATCGTGACAGTTGGTGCAATCGGCACACCAGCGGTCAGTATAGAAAGACCAGGCGGCGACGAAATATTGCATGCTGTGGACATGATGGCTAAGGAGGTCAATCTTAAATTCACCCACTTTCTTGTGTCAGAGATAGGAGGAGGAAATGGTCTTTCAAGTCTTGCTCCTGCGAGCTCAAAGCACTACGGGCTGTCAACCGTAGACGGTGATCTCATGGGTAAGTACATGCATCGTTGTTTCATCTTGTTTGAAGCTTACGGTAGTGCAGGTCGAGCCTATCCTGCTTTCGAGATGACATCCAGAAATGTCCACGCAGATTCAATTAATGAAATCCTACCCGTATCACTTTGCAGTGGTACAGGCGACAATGTCCTTATTCCCGCCAATCAGACAGATAATGTATCGGCTGGAATTCAAATTAGGGACGTCTGCGTCTCTATGGGGTGCGTCGTCCCTTGCAGTCCCCCACACTGATTACTGACAGGCATCTAGTATGGCTTGCGGGGCTGCTGGTGTTCCATTGACTGGTAAAGAGATGCGAGATTATGGTATTCCAAACACGCACTCCCTCGCATGGAGGCTTGGTAGAGTTGTTTCGATTGCACAGCAGTCGGCATCATTGTCCACCCTAGCAGATGCTCTGATCGAGGAGTGTGGAGGTCCCGAAACCGCCCGACGTCTGTTCACGGGAAAGATTCGAAGTGTTGAAAGTGGCCTAACAAAGACAGCCCACAGCGTTGGCAAGGTCACCATTGAGGCTCTTAGTGAGGACGAGACTGAAAACGACGCCGACAAGAGTGAAAACTGGAGTGAGGTAGTTGTTCCCTTTATGAATGAAAATTTGGCCGTGCTTGGAAGGGACGAGCATGGCCAGGAGACGGTAAGTGCTAGTTTCCTGGAGATTGTCACGATTTACTTTTCTTAACACGAGTTCTTTAGGTATTGGCGACCGTTCCGGACTTAATATTTCTCTTGGATGTATCAACAGGCGAGAATATTGGCGTTCAAGAATATAGGTGAGTGGCATACAGCCTCCGAACACCAATTGACCCGTAGACTGATGGCCATTCCAAGATATGGACTGAAAGTGACCGTTATGATCATGGCACCACATCCAGTATGGACATCAACGCGTGGACTGGAAATCGGAGGTCCAAGCGCCTTTAGTCTCCCTTACGAATACAAGTCACCGCTCAAATACGTGAAACCACGCAGTGTCATTGAGGAATTCAGAGAAAAGCCTTGACCAGAGCAACATTGGTGCTGGCTCATGAGCCAGTTGACGGCCACTGAGTTGTGCAAATCGCATGTGTACTCCAGTAGCGTTGAGTGGCAGGATAGCCAACGGGGAAAAGCATCGAAGGGGGAGATTTCGGATATTTAGACCAGACTACATCAGTTGCTTACAGTCAAATCATTGTGGATGTGACTCGTGGACCACGTTGCTATTTGCAAATCTCCTTACAGAAGCTCAGACATTACCCTTTTTGGATACTTCTTGATAATAGATTTAGGACTTTGGAAATTGATTCATCCGCCTTAATCCGTAATACCACAATAACCCTACTCCTGGGCAGTCCAATAGCGTTCCTGGTTAAACTGTGGTCGTTTGCCCACCTATTTACGTGTTTTAACAGATCGAGACACCTAGGCGCTGATCCCTGTCGGATACGCATCCTCGCTGATCAAATTAGCAAGCAACGCAGGAACTTGGGGATCGGTAAGCCATTATCAATTTATCAATAAATAATGCGGAGTTGGGAATAAACAGTACTCCGCAGTCCGTATCTACGAGGCGCAGTGCAATCATCAGTGTACCTTGCCTCGCACTAACTACGGAGTACCTACCTACCTAGGGATACTACCTACTAATAGGTGCTTGACGATCTGTCTTGAAAACTCCTGGAGAAAGCGGTTTAGGGGCCTGGGCATCGGACAAATATTTAGCGAAATCGTGCCTGAGAGGACTAAGGGGCATCAAAGACACGCCACGGTTGGGGACCTTAAACATCTGGCATCTCTCCGGGCGTTCTTGAGCGTTGCTTCAATTCCGTTCAATGTATTTCAACAGGCCAATATACAAATTCAATCTGTTACACAAGGCCATACAAAGCCATCTTGGCAGAGCATGTGCTCCAATGCGGCCTAAGATATGAAGTCGGTTTGGAGAGTCAATATTGCGACAGCCAAGCCTGCTCCGAGAAAATACCATTCCAAGACCCGAGGAGGATGCGATCAATGCAAGTAAGCGAGCACTCGTGCACAAGCGGACTTCCCGAGCAAGATATTAATCCAACAGGAGGCGCAAGTTGAAATGCGACGAAGGAAAGCCTCAATGTCGAAGGTCGGTGTGCTCTTCGGCTCTGATAAGACTTGACACGCTTACGACAGTAAAGATGCTTGGTTTCAAAGCTGGAATGCCAGTATAATATCCCCAAACCTTGGCTATTCGACCCCAGTGCGAACAATTCGACAACAACAGATCCGAAGACATGCGTTATATCCGATTCCCTACACCGGCGTAACAATGGTAACTGTGATTGCTCAGCTGAAACCATGGCGGAAGCACCTTGGGACGCACCCGGAGTTCGCTATGGGGCTTTTACCCCCTTAAATAAAGTCCCATTTGACTCTCAACAGGAATACAATGCATATTCATGTTGGATATACTTCATGTCATGCTACTCCCGACCAAGAACGGCGTTCGTGGGCAATAGTCCAGAGCTCTGGACCATGTTGATACCACAGATTTCGTTCCACGCAAATGCACTGCGCCTAGCGATGATTGCATGTGGCACGGTGGCGCTCTCACTTCTAAGGAGAGACACAGGTGAGGCAGTAAAAGAAGCTATGGCGAGTATGGGGAGATATGCATTAATGGCAATCAGGAATCTGTCATCCCTCGATCGCCCACCAATTGAGACAGTTCTGATAATCTGGACCTTTTGGCAGTTGGATATGTTATGCGGGAACATGAAAAGCTCAATGATGCACATCATTAGTGCGCAGAAGTTGGCACTGGAGAACCCTTCTAAGCTAGCAAGTGATGCCCTGGCCTCTTCCTTGGTTCAGAGTATGACGGAGGGCATGCCAGTCGTCCGTGAGCTTGAGGCCATGATGATGGGCTTGAACGTTGAGGCCCACGAGCCGTCGCCCAGAAAACAGTTGGTGTTGAACAAACTTTGGACGGCCCATCGTCTAATTTGCGAGTGCTATCATCGCGCTCAGAGCGGCGGGTGGATTGACAAGACCAAGACTCCTTGCATGCTTGCTATGGTCCAGAAGGAAATTGAGTGGATACTCTCCAGATGGGAGGAGCCCGGGGATCATCTTCAGTGGCTTGAGAACAACAGGTCAAACGACATCTCGGTATTTGAACCATCCGTCCAGGCCTCATCACCAAAAGCCAGAGATCCAGGGCCCTTTCAGAGGATAGTCGATTCATTGGGCCCTTACCTCGCCAGCAAGCGAGGGCTACCAATTTATGAATGTTTACAACGTACCTCGATTGCTTTACTCTTACTCTTGATTGTGGCGGCGGGTTCCAATCTGGAGATGAGACAAGATATTGTCGAATTTCTGGAATTCTCGAATAGAATACGCCAGATACCCGCCGTTCCCACGATGGATCATGCCAACGTCTGGGTATCATTTGCAGACTTGGTCTCATCGAGACTGCCAGTGCCGGTAATGGACAAAGCGGCAGTTGATCAAATCCAAGCTGGACAAGATGTCGTCCTTGAACCATGTCTGCGGGTGGATGTAAATGGACCAACCATCAAAGTTTGTCCTATAGCTTCCTTTGGGAGATTTGAGCTCCTCAAAGGCGGGATGAAGGCTCTGCTTCCTGAACGCAACTCTGATGATTGAATCTCATGCCTCTAGCAGCCGTTCCACGCTAGAACTAAGCAATAGAAGTTTTGTACGGGGTTTCACCCGGTGTTGAGAGAATATAGATTCAAAACCAGTGTCTTGAGTTCACTTGTGTGTATGATTCGCGATCCATGAAAGTTAGTGCAAGGCTGTTGTTTTCGATGCAAGGCTGAGGCTCAAATGGCCAGCCACGTCCATAACAAACGCTTGATCCACCGTAGCCTTGGCACCAAATGGGTCGCGAAAATGGAACTGCGCTTCGCCTTTCAGATGAACAGAACCAACTCGACAAGTTTGACGCCTATAAATTAATCCAGACAAGCATCCATCCCTGTCCAGGAGTCAACATGCTTGTTGAAGACCAAAGATTCCTCCACGAGGATTTGGAGCGGCTCGAGCAAGGGGTCACAGACAGAGTTGCTGAAGATCCCCGAAATGTTCGTTCAAACCAAGCCCAGGCATGTGAGCCAGTTGCTAACATATACCTAGATCAAAGACAGGTTGAATCGCGATCATCAAATAAACCGCTTCCTCACTCGGATACACGACCAGTCAAAGAGGCTATTAGATATCTACAAAGATGCGGACGGATCTCGGCTAAAGGAAATTCAAGGACTCTCAACTGGGGATCCCTTTGAGGAGTTTTACAAACAATTGGAAGAAGTGAAAGACTTTCACCGACGATATCCAAATGAAGGAGTCGAAAATCTTGAACGTGCGTACAAGCGCAGGCGGCCAGACGAGGGAGAACCAGTCGTTTCAGAGGTGGACAATATGTTCACTGGAGAAGAATCGAACGGGAGATTCCTTGACCTGACATCAATGCACGAAGCCTACCTCAATTTACCGAATGTGAAGCGCCTCTCTTATTCCCAATACCTCGACAATTTTGATGCCTTTGAACCCCCTCGCCTGCCGATCAAGAGACAGAATAAAGTTACCGATTCATACCTGAAATATGTGGCAGACCTTGCTAGCTATCTTGAAAGCTTCATGCGACGGACGAGACCTTTGGATGACTTACCGAAAGTGTTCCTCCGTCTAGACAGAGAATTTGAGACTGCCTGGGAGGCTGGTACCGTCCCAGGGTGGGGCAAGGAAGAGTCAGCGAGCTCAGCATCAGGTGGACCACAGACAGAAGGCACTGGCTCAGGAATATGGTGTCCAGAATGTGAAAAAGAATTCAGCAATCCCAATGTCTACAAAGCGCATCTGACGGGTAAGAAACATCTTCGCAATGCGGAAAACAAGAAAGGCGCAAGCAATGGGACCGCTAAATCATTGTCCACATCCCTTTCTGGCGCAGCCTTGAAGGAACGGGTGATTGCATCGCACGAATCGCGCATCCGCGCTCTGGCAGACTTGCTCTCGAATGAACGCAGCAACACGCGAGTCAATGTGGAACGCAAGCAAGGCATGACGGAGCGTGAGCGACAAGCCGAGTTGGACGCACTCTTTGCCGAAGACGACGCAGCGGTTGCAGCCTCAGAACGCCGTGGCGATCGTGGCGATGACTCTGGCTCAGACAGCGACGGCGAGGAGAAAATCTACAACCCGCTCAAACTACCTTTGGCATGGGACGGCAAGCCAATCCCCTACTGGCTATACAAACTTCATGGCCTTGGAGTGGAATTTTCCTGCGAAATTTGTGGCAATTTTGTGTACATGGGCCGCCGTGCGTTCGACAAACATTTTAGCGAAGCAAGGCACATCTACGGTTTGAAGTGTCTAGGCATCACAGGGGCAGGAACCGGCGGGCTCACATTATTTCGTGAAATCACTGGGATTCAGGATGCGCTGAATCTGTGGGGGAAGATCAGACAGGAGAAACGCGACAAGGACACGAAAGAGGACAGTGTCGTCCAGATGGAGGATGGCGAGGGAAATGTCATGCCCGAGCGGATATACCTGGATTTGCAGAAGCAGGGTATTTTGTAACATTATTGTTTGATACTGTACACACTTTTCTCTCGGCGTCATGCAGACAGAAGAAAATTAGCTCTCTGGGTGACAATGCTTGAGACTCGAATCTCGAATGCGGATCCCCAGAACAATCTAAGTGAAAGCTGTAGGTGTACTAAATTCGTGCAAATCCAGCACATCTCTAGATTTCATTTGCTGATTGCTCACTGGGACTGGGACGCCAAATATTAATGATATTATGCATTTGGACGAGAATGGAATGGTTAAGCCTGACAATCCATCAATTATGCAGTGGTACAGAAGCCTGTATCACCGTGGCTTGCATAATACCTGCTTGCCAAGGGTCCAATCGGAGAATTTCTATTTAGCGTGGGTGAAGACAGCCTCACCTTTATTCCTTTGTCACCTCCTCTCAAGATATCCTCCGACTTCACTGCGTATCTCTGTAGTCTTTCTCGTTTCATCCCATTCTCTATCCTTATTCCCTGCTTTGAAATGGTCAGAGGTTAGAATGTAAGATAGCCAACAATGCGAACGTTGAATAGGACCCATCATCAGTCGGTGGGCGAACCTTCAACCCCATCATGGTTTGACAACGACTGCGGGTAGCTGGTGGAGCTCTTCTGTCCATGTGGATGTCATGAACAGCTTCATTGTATCCAGATTGTGCGATACCAAGCTGCGCGGGTTCTATCTCAGTATTTGAACACACTCCGCTCATGTTCGCCAAGGTATGCTCCACGCATTCTAGGGCCAGGGGCTTTAATGCAAGACTCGCGCCTTGGGGCCTGCGTCTGGCCAGCCCTATTCGTGCCGTATCAGTACCTGTGCAGGTCTGATTATATGTCATATATACCACAATTGCTGGAGTATCCCGGCCTCATGTGCTTGCATTTTGACTGTGGGATGGCTGTCTAACGTGTTTCGACAGTTGGGCTGCCTGCTGTTGTGGACTCCGGTGCGAAGCTTTGGTGGAGAAATAACTTTGGAAGATACTTTGGCCGATCTTGGGTCTGACCTTGCGATCAAGCAAATCCCACAAGTATCGTATGCCGCTAGAAGGAACTATTCCATATGACTGGTCGGCCTCATGGTAAGTGTCGAGGCAATGCAAACCTAAGGTGCCTGTAGGCCCTCCGTGTTGGGGGATGGAAAAAAAAAAGCAAAGGTCACTTGCAGCATATCGCGTGTCTCAGGGGGGCATCGACTTGGCCGAAGCACGCCAAATGGTATTCTTTGTCCATATGTCTAAACGTCCTCCACAAAGAAGGATACCTCGGAATGTTTGCCGACCGCCTAGGAAGGAGAGAGGAGTGATTGTTTGGGCAAACAGGCGACGCACTCGAGTGAATGAGTGAAGCTGCGCGAGCAACGCCAAGTCTCGACTTCCATCTCTGCACATAGCATCCATCCCAACTCTCACGCCGTCCTCACTTCTTCCTTCTCCTGCCAAAACACACTTCCACTAGATACTCATCGATCCATTGTGCAATATCCCTTTCCTGAGCGTTGTTAGGGTTTCCACATCCTCTAGGATCATTGTCCTGTCTCTTGTTCTCTGTCGAAGTATCGCAGCCGCCGTTTCGAAGGAAACTCATTCGCAATGGCACCAGCACCACAATCTTCAAAACCCTCAACCCCTCAACCTGCAGCCTCCCAACCGCTTCCATATGGCTATGAGTGGGCAACAGACGGAGCACTCAAGGAATCAGAGTCGCCAAAACCATCATCCCCTGTTCCTATCGATGCCCCTCGCCTCAAACCCAACAGCTCTCTCGTCTTCGACATGATAAAACCACAGGACTGGGCTCAGCTATCGCTGGAGGCCAAGTTCCAGAGGAAGCGAGGTAATCAACTCACCACAAAGATACAATTAGACATTGAACTAACACTCGCCTCAGAATACCTATGCGAGCAATGGGGTGAGAAGAATTTCACCTTCTTCGAGGATATCTATTGTCTTCGCAATGATCGTGGAAGGATAAAGGTCCGGGATCATGATTATTTCGCCCATTTTGAAGTCTGGAATGCAGAGCACTTCGAAGTCCAGTATCACAACAGCATGACATTGCTACAAGAAGGATTAAAGATGGACGATGATGATTTTGCAAGGCTCCAAAGAAGTTTAGGAATTGTTGATGCCGAGTTCCTCGACGCGTTCAATGACTGGGAATCTCATTTTGGACAGCTTGAGGCTCAAATTGCAGCACAACCTCCCAAAGCTCCGGTCATGTCTCATGTAACGGCTACCACGAAGCGGCCGCCTGCACCTGCAACCAAGCCAAAGAACCTTTCCAAGCAAAATCTCAAATCTCGAAAGGCAACTTTTGGAAATGGGGAGTCACTCGCTGTCAAAGCTCCTCTCAAACCAGCGCAAGAAACTCGAGCAGCCTTGGAGTATCCTCATACTCTCACTTCCACACGCCCTGCTGCTCAAACGGCCCATCCGTCCCTAAATCGTCGTCAGGATCAACTTACAGCTCATACACCTTCCGTACCTCAGAAAAAACTTGAGGCACACAAATCTTTCATCCATCCTCATGTTGGCCCGGCAGCTCAGAGTGTAAGCCATCCAATCTCTAGGGACCCTGCTGACGTCGTCAAGAAACATCACTTAGCTGATGTAACAAGCAGCCGGGGAAATCGCATTCTGGGTAACAGCAACAACACCCAAAAAGCGCAACCACAATCGATCCGTATGTCAAAGGTTTCTTCTGTTCAAAACAAGGGCAGGAAACGAGCCTTCTCTGTGTTCGATGACTCCACGCAGCCAGGGAGCTTAACCCACTATAACCATCAGCAACCACATTATCTAGCGCAGCGTCGTGTCAATGCTGCTTTACAATATCCTTCTCCACCAATAATTTCTCCGCAACAGTCTTGTCAACAGTTGCATTATCCCCCATCTCCTTCACAAGAACAACTTCTCCTGTCGGAGTCTTCCTATCCTCAGCTCTATCTACAACAGCCGTTTCGACAGCAGCCTTCTCAACAACCTAATAAGCGAATCAAGATTGAGCTGCCTCGGCCAAGGAAGGTCCCATTGTTTCTGCAATTTGAGGCACTCCGAGCCGTTCCACAAAACGACTCCAGAATTGCACTACGAAGACTTTGTGAACCACATGTGTATGGTCAAGCTCTGAAGGACAAACAGAAGCGCCTTGCGGATGAAGAGAAAAATCTGCAACATAGATTGGAGACTGCATATCACACCATAGTACAACAGTGGAAACAGGTTGCCAACAAGGAAGATGTCAGGGTCGAAGTGAGAAAAACGCTGAATGAGTTGTTCCATGTCGTCACAGCCCGATTCTCATACACCCAGGAGCTCAGGGAATTCGACAAGGCATCTCCGTCTCAATTTTATCAACTCATTTACAACTTATGGTGTAAGGGACTGGGCCTGCATGACCATGTTGTGGGCCAGGCAATCCAAGAACTCAAAACCTTTGGTAATCAAGCAACTAACCCAGAGATAAAACTCGTTTGGACGTTGGAGATGAATCTTGTTATTAAAAAGACGTATTTCAATGAGTGGTTGTCGATGGTAGCAAGCGCATGCGACCCTTCTCACACAGCCTAGATTCGAATCTGGGGGATGATGGCAAGCTGCACTTGTGGTTTTGAAAAGAAGGAATTGTTGGGCAAAGTTTAGGCGTGTGGGCTGTATATTGCAGTGTGCTGTCATCTTGACCTGACGGGACATACGACAGATTATCCCTTGTATGGTATGCAAGGTATTGATTGCCTGGGATAGCTTCACGCTGATCGAGAATCAGCGTGCCCGTAGACATTGGATAACATGAAGGTGGAGGGATCATTCCCGAATTGTTAATATTTCACCCCTACTCGTGAACCTACCTACCTTGGTAGCTTTGCTTCAGTCACATTTCGAATCCTACCACTGTAACAATTCTAATCCCAAGTAAAAGCCCCTGTCAACACTCGAAACTCCCAACTAGATCCCCGCAATGCATTAAGTCCTATGCAGGACACCGCTACCAGAATGTCATCAAAGTGACAAGCCATACTTCACATGTCACGATGGCTTGGTGCGCACTCTCCCAACCCACGTAATTCCCGCGGCCTCGCGTGTCCAACCTTTCAATCTCGGTGTTTCACTACCTAGGGACCTACATATTATACATAGAAACTACAACTGCACACTACATAGTTGGACGGCCACCACACGCCAAAAAAAAACTCAATGGCTCTTGGCGCGTCCTGCGTGCCTAACTAGAGATGTCCAGGTAGGCTAAATAGCTGCTAGCTGCTACAGAAATCATGTTGCCTCTCCTCGCATCACTTGACCGCGTCCTTGCCAGTTTCCGGTCCGACGATGGCTTTCTTGGAGCCGTTTTGTAGCCGAGGCATGGGGTATTGTCTGTAGGCATGTATGCATGCCAAGGGTATCGCGACCCTGGGCTCGTTCGGGCTTATCCTGTGGAGCATCCCGCGCCAAGGCGAGGCTCGATGCCCCTTGAACTTTAATCCAACCGATCTGGATCGTGTCTGTGCCGCGCGTCGATGAGTTTGAGGGAGGTGTTCCTCTCCACTTCTCTCTAACTCTTGTGTTTCTTTTTTGATCTCTTTTGTATGTTATGTTATGTTTTGCTTGCTTGCATTCATGTGCATTTGTGCATGTGTTTGCATGCTATTAGGTTCGGGCGTGTAGGGAAAGACGAAGAGGTATTCGCGCGTAGGTCCTATGTGAGTTGTTGGGAGGAGGTTAGGGTACTTACTTACTGAATTGAGTTGGCCGCTTCCATGTTTGATGGAATTCCCTAGTTCTTCCATTTTTTGATCTTGTATATGTGCATTTGTGCATGTTTATCTTGAGGGCAAATTTGCACCGGCCTTGTCAAGGCAAATCGCGAGTTTCTTGCACGGGCGATGGGCCCAGGTGCTGGGATGGATCGCCGTTCGGAGGATATCATACGTGGGGGCTGTATAGGGCAGGCTTTCTATACTTTTGTATTGGTATTTGTGATATGCATATTTCTTCTCTTTTTGCCTGGGAAGCTCGACGGCAACCCAGCGGGGTTATGTTCCAGCAACCCACCTCTTTCCTATTGCTGCTTTTACCGTTGTGCCTTTTGTATGATACCAGTATAGAAGGAGGGAGGGATGATATATGTAAAGGGATGGACTTGCTGAGGGTTTCCTCGTCATGGAGGCAGGCCGCACTGTGTAGTGGGATTTTCTGAGCTGGTGGTTCTTCTCGCTCTTCCCACGATTCATGAAAGCGCTAGGTGTTACCAGGTAGACAGTGGCCATTCCTATGTCTTGCATAGTGTACTACCTAGATCACAAAGAGTCAGCCTTGTTCTCAGGGGGAAAAAGCGGGGACAGCCTCCGCTTATTCATCGCGATCGACGATGTCGCGCAAGACCGAGAGGGAAAGCCCAGAATGCGAAGAGAGTTCGCAAATGAACGCGCAGCCTTGTGCGGATGTGTCTCCGCTTTTGTTACTCTGGGTATAGAAGCCTGTGTATTGGTGTGCTTTGTCTGCACGGTGTCATCTGTTGTGTCTTGGTGAACAAAGAAACTGGAATTGGTCTTGGTTGCGAGTGTGTTCGATGTTTCGGGACGCTGGCCCACTTTGTTTCTCGAGACAATGGTGCTTCAAAGACCTATGTCTCGAGCCACAAGGCGCTTTTTGGAGCGAGTCTTTGAGCTTGAGAGACTTGTTCGAGACCTTGGTGGAGGAAAAACAATGTTCTGCGCAACCTGAAGCTGCAGATTTGACGTGCTAGGGTTTGCAAGTAGGGGATACTAGCCTATCTCAGCTTCTCAATGATCAAGGCTTAAGGAAGAGTATAGATGAGATCCTAATAGATAGCATTGAGACCCGATATGGCTGGTTGTAGGGTTTTCCAGGGAGGCTATGGCTGGAAAGTCAGTGGTAATGAAATTTTTATAGTGAGGAGATTGCGCAAAGGTCTGCACAGTCTCTCCATGTTGCGTATGAGCCCTCCGTTGCGCAATGCCCCGCTACTATAGTAGCATGTACTCCTTCCTAAAAGAGCCAAAACCACCCGCAAGTTGCACAGTAACATTCTGGTAGCTCTTCTCAAACTGTTTTGCCTACCCTGAAGCGTACAGCACAACCGTTCAGACCTCTTTGGCTGACTGAGACAGATCGAGAAACACAAAGCTGGATCCGCTGCTTCTGCTCCTATCTTTCTTTCCTTGGTCTGAGAAATCTGAAGGCTCGTCGCCTTAAAAAAATACTTGCCTTGTCCTTGTCCTCACCCTGATTCTAAACCTTCTAGAGAACATTAATACTCACGAACCTCCCAACACTTTGAAAAATCATTGCTTCACCCCCTATAAATATATCAGCCACTCTCCTGTCCCCCGACTCTCTGCACCTTGAAAGAGAAGGAATCTGGAAGGAAGCGAACAGCAGTCCACCATGAGCGGCGGCAGTCCCAATGATTCGGATTTTACCCGACAGGTATTGGACGAGATCTTCCCCGGTATGTACATCCCGAAGATTTATATGAGCTGACGAAGCTGAGGATTGTGCTCAGACAGGACCTTGGACGAAATCCCTGACTTTGATGGCCCAGCAGGCAGTAAGTCCTTCCGGCCAATTCCACATGCTTTGCTAATATTGTATCAGCCCCTGCCATCCAGCGAAATGGGTATGGCCCTCGCATAACATTTATCTTGGGAAATGGCAAAAAGTCGAGGTATCCAATGCTCTTGGGTTATCCAATGACGGATACCCCTCTTCCTCTTGGAACCACTTGCATGGAGATTCTTACGTCCTATCCAAACCATGTATGCGGCATGTACTTGGAGGCCTTCATCCAGTACTTCTGGACGGCTGAGAAGATAGTAAGCGCCACCCCTGAAGCGATCCGACAGCTGTGGAAATCAGAGGGAATCTTGAAAACAGACGGGGCAAAACCTGCAAATTTCATTCGCAACCGCATGGACAACTACATCGAACAAGTATTGGGAGACGAAGGACTTCGCCAACTGATTGCAGCTCCAAAGCGTCGAGCGAGTGGTTTGCCTGCAAACCAAGAATACGGCAAGAGCAACCCAGGAGGCTTAAACTTGAATCCGCTCGCCCGCCAAAACAATGGAAATCGAGCACTGCGAACCACCAATCGAGCGGTTATCAAGCCCTATCCTTGGTTTCCCACTCACTCGTTTCCATATCCTCCATCTACCTCGACCCTCCCTGCTGCCGTAGCCTCAGGGTCTAATACCGCCCCTGCTCATGGCGCAGGCCCGGAAACCACCTTCACTCAAGATGCCTGGGAAAGAATTCTTGTCGGAAGCGAGGATGAAAGTACAGATGAAGCAGAAAATACAGGAGAATGGTCCATAGATGCTACTGCCTCGACCACCAATGCTATCGTACAACCAGGAGAAGACCCTGAACAGTATGGACAGGAGGATGCCGCCTTCGAGGAATTTCTCAAGGATCCTTTGAATCCTTTCAAGTAGCCTGAGCCATGAGGACTTCTAGCACCCTGACCGCTCCTTGACGGTGGTCTCGTGGATTTGGCAAGACAGATAGCCTGAAAAAGAATGGGAAAGGAAAGGAAAGGAAAGGAAAGGAAAGGAAAGGAAAGG
>Ga0105239_10003645_pt1 | contig 18820 bp, 17 predicted proteins | sample KBSC44metaG_FD_92761 | JGI IMG/M metagenome (GOLD analysis project Ga0105239, IMG submission 92761) | Corn rhizosphere microbial communities from Kellogg Biological Station, Michigan, USA - KBS C4-4 metaG | ecosystem: Host-associated > Plants > Roots > Rhizosphere > Soil | place: Michigan, USA...
CAGTGAACGTGGGCGAAGCTGGGAGGGTTTGCAATGATCGCATTGGCGACAAATGGCTCCTCAGTGTCGAGATCTGGCTTGATGCAGGACTCCCAGCAGCCTTCCAATATGTTTTTAATCATCTCACGCTTCCGGCCGATGTCACCTTCTCGAAGGGTTTTCATGCTCGGTATGAGCCCTGGATTCTTGACCATGTACTGCACCAAATGTTCAGTCGGAATTGCGTCTTCCCCTGGAGGCCTCACAACTTACCGCCATCAATTCGGCAGGATCTCCCCCAATTGGATAAAACTCCAGGCCGGCTTTCTGGACAAAGTCTTTGAAAACGCTGTGGGTGGCTATTCGAACTCGATGCCCATATGACCGCAGCTCTTGCCCTAGAGCGACGAAGGGCTGAACATCCCCACGACTGCCGACAACATGCACCACGATGCTGAGAGGAAGCTTCCATCTTTCAGGAGCCGCCGCGGGCTGCTCTTCCTCATAGGCTGGGGGAGGCTCGACAACGGGCTCAAGGTCGTCAGAGGCCTCTATGAGTTTGGCAAAAACATGTGCCAACTTTGAATCCAGGTTGACGGAGACGCGGCCATCGTCTAGGACGTCTGTCGTGTCCTGAAATAACGACTCGTCAATTGGCGAGTGTTCTTCATCTGAGGGAGGCTGAGAATAGTCTGAGTTGTGTGAATCAAGTTGTGGGGGTTGAGGGAGCGATATTCGCTGTTCAGGTGCTTTTCCCTTCGCCTTCCCCATGATGCACCTGTCCACGGCGATGTAGAGTGACAGAGAAAGAGTGGTCGCAGTGCGCTATGTTCACTTTATAAAATCTATTCCTGAACCCCTCCATGGCGGCGGTTCGCCTGTAAATCAGATAGGTTTCAGCTTCATGTACCATGCTGGGCCAAGCGGGAGGCGAGAGCAGGACTCAAGCTTTAGTTAGGGGCATCCACCAGGGCCGGTAAGGGCGAAAGTGGACCTTTTAGGCATGCCAAAACTCAAACTTGATAGAGGAACGAGTCCGACTGCTCGTACCTCGTGTTGGCGGGAGAGCGCAGAGACGGGGTGGCACCGGATACGCGTGCGTATCTTGTACCTAATACTCCGTATCCTGTCTTCTTTTATTGACGGGCGGGCTTAGTTTGAGTGCAGGTTTCCTCTGAAGTGCGGGTTTCTCAGTCCTCGGCAATACGACACCTGAATACCATTGCCGTTGGGTAACACATCTTTACGTAGGTGGAAAGGTTAACCCACACTGCCTAGGGGAAAAAACTATGCCGCCTATTTTTGCAGGCAGAACAGTTATCAAGACATTGAATTTTGCTTTTCGTACAGATAGAGTTGCGGCTATCTTGTGACAGAATATCTTGCATCGGCGAATATCTGCGGCCATGACAATCTGCATGTAGAATCAGAAACAAGCCCAGTGTATCACGGTTGAGCCCCAATTCAGAACTTCGCAACCAGAGGCGAGATAGGCTTTAACGGCGAGGCTGGCCCGAGGGGTCAAATTACGCAAGCATGCACCTTTTGCGGGAAACGAGAATTGGCCCCCATTTCTCAGAGTTGCTCACTGAATCTCCTCAGAGCCGCGGCGGACTCCTCCCACTGCATATCGTTTTGTGTATGGTGCCCTGCATTCTTTACCTCTACCAATCGTACTCCTGGATAGTCTGCCTCGCTGACATACTTATCAATTTCGACCTTCGCGCTTCGCCGCATCGAGGCATAGTCGGCGTCGATCCGTTTTTCGTTTTGTAAGGTCAGGATGCCTGAACAGTATTCCCTAACCATCCTCGTCTCGGTTCCACCCATCATTTTGTCTTGGGTGCCAATCATGACCATGACCTTTTGAGAACCGTCCCATTGCACAATGTTGCTCAATATATCAGTTGTTGCGAGCCATGTCCGACTCTCAATGCCCCAACCGCGACCTGCCATGCCAAACGGCCAGAACATTGCTTCGTAGTTGCTCATCCACTTCATGAATTCTGACACGCGACTTCGCGGATAGTCTGGTCCGAAGAAGGCGTTACGCACCAAACGTGGCGTGTTGAGCGGGCTGTTTGGATGAAACAGGTGACACAAGCTTCGGAGACTGAACCACGGATCGATCCTGCGGAACCAGTTGAAGTAAACACTCATATTCCCCCAGTGAGGTACCGCACCCACAAGGGCGAGACCACGAGCGTTTACTTGCCCCTTTGACAGGACATATTGTGACAGGCCACCGCCTGAAGAGTGTGCGACGATTATCGGATCCTGTCCTTCACGTTTCCTCACATCTTGTATACATGCAATGAGATCTGAAGCCAGGTCATCTAGAGAGGTACCCCAGACCATTTTCCAATATGGGACGGAATAGCTGGCTCCGTGGCATCTCAATGAATATGCATATATTCGGGCATTGTAAGATGTTGAAAGAGATCCCATCCACTCGAGCCACACTGAGCCAGAACCCTCCCCGCCATGAACGAAGAAGATGGGTGGCCTTTTCGAAAGGGCTCCTTCACCTTTCACCTGTGGCTCTGATGTCAACAGCTCGAGGTTACCGTTGGGAGTTTCAACAAAGTTTCGGGTGACATGAGAAGGTAGGGGATGATACAGTGGCTCTTGCGTCCATTTGAGAGCAAAGAATGATGTGATGGCCTCGATCATTTCTCGAAGTCAATTGCTGATGATAGTACTGAGTAGATACTGTCTTTTGCTGTAGATGATCTACAGCACCATCCTTACCATGTGGCTTTCATTATATATGAATGATCCTAGGGGCATCGGTTGCGACAGGAACGAATACAGAGCCTTGAGCGACATTGCCCGAGCTGAGTTGTGAATCACTTGGTCTCGAAGTCCACTGAGCAGGCGGCCCAAGGGACAAGGCTTGCCAAGTGGTCGTATCCGTATCTGGGTGTTGCACATGGGCTACAATGTACCACTGCAAAGTAACAAAGTCGATGTTGGTGACCTTGTGGCTTTTTGAAGGGCCTCGGGCCCTTGGCATGGCTAATTTTGTCCCAAGTTCAGCCCCTTTGGCTGAAGCCCCAACGGTGGTTGCTCAGGTAAACAATTCGATCAATCATGTGGACTGAAAGCCATCGCGAAAAACCGGGATTGTTCATGGACCACAATTCCATCATTCTTTTCCATCTTATCGGAGTCGCCGTTCTGCTACAGAAATACCATCCTATTCTGTCGTCTAGCACAAACAATATTGAGGCAATATTGATCCCTGTGAAAAGGACTTCGTACAGCCATCTATATACACTGACGTCATGAGTTTGGCACGCTTCATCCAGCGGCGATTGATGCAATATCGAGTGTCATTGCTGCTTGTCTGTACTAACAGAAATTACTCTGAGTCATATCTCTCCCCCTGATGAACGAGTAGACCAACAATATACGCTACGAAGATTCCACTCAGCCTTGCGCAACCTCAGCCTGGGCCTCACGCATCAGACTCAAGTCTGGCTGGAGTCCCCTTGCAGTCTCTGGATCTTGCAAAGTGGTCGCTTCTTTGACCTTCTGGTAGGCATCTATGACAGGCTGCTGTTCAGCCATAAATGCCAACCACTTCTTGATACGCGGATACTTCTCGTCCGTCAGTCCAGCATACCTCGCCGGTCTTATCCACGGCTCACAATGACAATCGACTGAAGTAATCCCACCAGGTACAATACTGAGCCCGTCGCCCTCACCCAGCTGCCGTTCCAAAACATCATAGCAACGATATACCTGCTTCGTGTATCTCTTGACCGCATCGTCGTTCTTCACGATGTTGTAATACTTAAACCACACGTTCTGGCCGGTCATGGGTCCCAGGGTCGTCACGATCATGTACTCCCACTTCTCCAAATCCACCTGGTCCTGGAGAGTCGGGCCATTTGGTCCCAGGAGACCCTCCTTATCATATTGGCATTTGAGATAATTCATGATTGCTCCGCTCTCCCAAACAAGCACTCCAGTGTTTGTGTCTTCGACAGCGGGCAATCGACCATTTGGGCTGATCTTTGCATAGTCTTCGCCTTTAACTCCACGACGAGGATCAGGACCGAACTCCCATACCTTAATCTTGTAAGGAACCCCAAGATATTGGCATGCAATGGCAATTTTGAGAGGGTTCGGGGATGTAGCATGACCATGCAGTAGTAGTGGTTTCATTTTGTCAGTAACAGCTCTTCAATGAACGGGAAAAGGACACCAAGTGAGGGAATGTTGGACATTCAGGATCCAGCGGGTCAAAGATATATATACCCAGCTGCTGGATACAGGGAGTGATGGAAAGCCTGAGAGTGCTTCACCACGGGGCATGGTAATGTTTCCAGAAGATGCATAGATTGGTGCGCATGAGTTACTCTATCTCGCGGTAAGCGAGCCTCTCCAAGACCAAGCCTGGATTTCGATCGAAGACTTGACTCAATGCAGTAGTTACCATGCACGAACTGAGTAACTCGTAGCTGGATGTGAGAGGATCATCGGAGGTACCTGGGTAAGCAGCTTGTTGGCAGAGGACACCCCTCACCGCCTTTCGGATAATATCTGCGCCGGTATTACATAATCCGCATTTACTACTTTTCTGCCAACAACCATCGACGAAAAAAGTTCGAGAACGAATTCATCCCACCAATAGACAACATTCGCCTCAACGACAGTATGGCTCCATCCAGGGCGCAATCAGAAAACTCCTCCGATCAAGAGTCCGGAGAGGATTTCCCATCTCCTCCCCCCAAGCGCCGAAGAATTTCACAGCCAAGTGACGAAGACGAAGTTGATGACCACGAAACTTCCAAACCATTGAACCCACCATCCTCATTATTGTCGAGAGTGAAGCCCGCCGCCAACGACGTCCCAGCTTCGACTACTTCTCTAAAGATATCTCACAATACCACCACCGCCTCAACATTTGCCTCATTGAACGTCTCGCCATGGCTCGTACATTCACTGTCCTCAATGGCGATCCAGACCCCAACCGAGATTCAACAGGCGTGTATACCACAGATCCTCGCGGGACGAGACTGCATCGGAGGCTCGCGAACCGGCACGGGTAAAACCGTGGCATTCGCGGTGCCTATCCTGCAGAAATGGGCGGAAGACCCGTTTGGAATTTATGCATTGGTGCTGACGCCGACGAGGGAGCTGGCCCTGCAAATATACGAGCAGTTCGTGGCGCTAGGCACGCCGCAGAACCTCAAGACTGTGCTGATCACAGGTGGGAGCGATATGCGGCCGCAGGCGGTGGCGCTGTCGACGCGCCCCCATGTCGTGGTTGCGACGCCCGGGCGGCTTGCTGACCATATCCTAAGCTCCGGAAAGGACACGACGGTTGGGCTGTCGAGGGCCAAGGTCGTTGTGCTTGACGAGGCGGATCGACTGCTCGCACCGGGATCGGGGTCTATGCTTCCTGATATCAATACTTGCCTGTCAGCCCTCCCGCCGCCCTCGGACCGACTCACGCTCCTGTTCACCGCGACAGTGACGCGAGAAGTGCGGGCATTGAAAGACGCACCACGGCCGAAAGGGCGTCCACCTATCTTCGTGTCGGAGATCAAAGACCCGCAAGATCCCTCGGCTCTTAGTCCCACAACCGCAGGGGACGGCACCACGAACCTCCTCCCTGCAACCCTCTCACAGACGTACCTCCAAGTCCCCATGACACACAAAGACGCCTTCCTACACGTGCTCTTGTCCGTCCCATCTTTCAGCAACCCGGCCCCATCCTCCGCCTCCCCCAACCCACCAAGCATCATAATCTTCACAAACCGCACTTCCACAGCCGACATCCTCCACCGCACGCTCCTGCAGCTCTCGCACCCCGTGACAGCTCTGCACTCAGAGCTCGCGCAATCGCAACGAAACCGCAACCTCTCGGACTTCCGGGCTCAGAAAGCACGGATCCTAATCGCAACGGACGTGGCATCCCGAGGCCTCGACATCCCAGACGTGCGGTTCGTGATCAACTACGATGTGCCGCGCAACCCAACCGACTACGTGCACCGTGTGGGTCGGACGGCGCGTGCGGGGAGGCAGGGCACGAGTGTGACGTTCGTGGGGCAGCGGGATGTGAGCCTCGTGCTGGCCGTCGAGGAGTATGTTGGGCGGAAGATGGAGGAGTGGACGGAGGAAGGGGTTAATGTTGAAACGAGGGTGGTTCGGGGCAGGACGTTGAAGGATGTAGCAGAAGCCAGGATGGAGGCACTCCGCGATGTTGAGGGTGGGAAGGATGTCAGTGGGTGGCGGAGGAAGATCAAGAAGGATCGTAGGAAAAGAATGGCTAATGCATAGAATATTGGAGTCATTCGGCGATTTGGGAACGATGAGAATATCATATTGCTTGGTAGCATTTGGGATCGCCGCCGCTGCGGTAGTATTACCAATGCTACGATACTGCACGCTGCATATATGTACACCTCAATTCACCAGTCTCTCTGCGTTTCCAGCGCAGAACCGCGTCCATTTTTTTCCATCATCGCAATATTCCCTTCCGTGTCGTTGTCATGATTGTACAATATTGTCACATACAGTGCCAGACCATGCTCATCGCATCCAGTCAATGTCCAGCTCAGCCGTATATTCACCTTCGTCGTTAATGCTGCTGAGCACGTTGCTCTCGCCAGTCCAGGTAGTGGGCGTGCCGTGACGAAGGCTCACGCTGGACAGGCTGCCTGACTTTACGCTGCCGTTCACGCTACCCTCACGCTGTCGACTAGAGCCCAGCGACTGGTGCTCTTTCCACCATTTCCCGCTCTCTTTAACGACCTTCTCCTCCCAGTCAGGTACAGGGCCGATGACTTCAATCTCTTTCTGACCGGCCTTCAGCACGTCACGGCAAGGCAGTGATAATGTCATGTTCTCCTCGTTGTCCGCTCCTGTCAGTTCTTTCAGCCTAGTTTCGCTAGCTGCGTACAGGATGCGGCCAATATTGCTCCAATAGATGGTTCCTGTACACATGGCGCAGGGCTCCCATGTCGAGACAAGTGTGCAAGTTGCTAAGTATTTTTGGGAGAAGTGGATGGAGGCTAGTCGGGCAAGCTCGGTTTCGGCGTGCTGCACATGAGAAATGGAGAAGTGTGTGAGCAGAACCGTGGATTTATCGGGACCGAGAAGAAATGCGGCAAAAGGCCGCTTCTCGTGTAATGTGCTCGCATTGATTTGTAGGGCTAGGCACTGATTCATCGCAGCGTCAATCTGGTCCTTGGTCAAGGATCCCTGCACTGGGGGAGAAGCGTTGGCTGGCTCGATCGAGGGAACTGATGCGGTCGCAGAGGGTGGAGCGGGGGAATTTGTCGAGGAGGTAGGGGTGAAAGGAGGATTGTTGGTTGTATTCAGGGCATTGGGTGTCTGAAAACGAGCGATAGTGGCATGAAAGGAGGGACTAGATATGTGCGGAGCAGAAGGACTGTTGGATGAACCTGGAGGCTTTCGAGAGATAGAGCTGGAAGAGGGTGAGGGAATCTTGTTGGCATTGCCTGAGGTCGACCTCAGGAAGGACTGGTAACTCATGCTGAAGGTGAGCCGTGGTACGCGTGGAGTTCTTCGAAGTTTTCTTAGACGCAAATTTGGTCGTTGATAGGCAACGATGTGCAGAAAGGACAGACCAGCAAGTACAATAAAGACAGCGGCTCTGAGCGAATGATAGAGCAAGTGATGGTTGACCTGCTTGGGCAGGTTATGTGTCAATTGGGAGATGGAAGAGAGTGAAAGTGAAAGTGAATGCAATGATGAATCTGGAATATTGAAGATTCAGGATTGAATGAATCGGATACGAAGGCCCAAAGTGTCTGCAGAATATTTGTGGGGTGATGGTCATTGAGTGGAGCAGTAGCGACGAGGTACGGTAAGATCGCCTGGAGCCGTACTTCTTAGGTTATGGTCCACGGGGGCCACGGGGGCTTGCAAGTGCCTAACCTCGCCTATCAGCCACCGTTGTGGCTTCTGTCAGCACCAGTTCGTGCCACTGCCACGAGGCCAGGGCATGGCGTGTCGGAGAAATTGTTGGCGACGGCCAATGGTGCTGCCGCCCCCGAAGCCTCCCCTATCGCTGCAATTCTGGCCGAAGGCATTTGTGCTTATTCATACCGCCTCATGAGGACAACCGTAGCGTTCTCGCGCTGATCTGTCATACAAGACCAGCTGCTTCCCAAACACGTGGCTATTTGCTGCAATATCGATTAAGTAGCCTGAGGTCCAAATCGCAGTTGTTGAGGTGTAAGAGGAATTCAGAACTCCTCACCGATCATTACTAGGGTCTTCGGCTGTCTTTCCAGGCCATGCTTTCATGCTGCCATACCATTGAATCGTAAGTCGATCATCAACTGTCATTTCCTGTCCTCAGAAGACCACAATCTCCACCGGAGCGTCTGACCCATATCTCTGTTTGAGCTCTGCTCTGCTCAACAGTTCGACCAGAGGGCGGAACACCTCCTTGATCTCAAAGATACTCCTCCTCTTCTCATCTTGGTATGAGCCATCCACCACAATGCGTTTGACATCATCTAGATTTAGAGCGTCCGCGTCAATCAGGTCTCTCAGTCGCATTGGTGTGCTGATTGCAATGCCCACCGGATTCTTCTTCATGTGCTTAATGTTTTCCTTGAGTTTCATGTGTTTGGCGATCAGCTTTGCGACTTGAGATTCCTCGCTGTTGAATACTCGTAATACCCGAGCCAGATCTGCCGTACGTATGCCAGCTGATGTGATAACGAGAGTGTGTGGTCCCTTTCCTGCCTCGAGATGAACCAACCCAGCCTTTCCATTTTCTGTTGTCTTCTCGAGAAAGCCAGGCATGTTGTGAGCAAGACGCGGCTCGTCAAAGTCACTGGCCTTTTTGAAAGCCTTCGTCGGCAGGTACAGGTCTTCCAGTTCTATCGGACTGCTGTCTGGAAAGGATTTTCGTGTCGACTTTGCGAAGTGGTCTGCCAGAAGAGATGGGTTCATTTTGGCAATCACGTCATCAGATTCGGTTTGCTCAGCCCTCCGTGGTTTGCTAGTCTTCTCCGTCGATTCTTCCTTTGCATCGACCTTCATTTCAGGAAAATCGCTTTCTGGAGCCTGTTTCTGTATCGACTTCGCGAATTGGTTAGCCAGGAATGCTGGACTCGTCAAATCCACTTTATCATCGGACTGCTCCTCGGTCGTCGGTTGTGAGTAGTTGGCCTTCTTCGGGGATCGTTGGTCGACGTCATCTTCATCTCTTCTTCGTTTCAAGCTTCCGCTTTGCTTTCGAGCAGCTCTCTTAGTTCGAGCCATGACAGATCGGTGAGATAGGAAGTGCTGACCGGTGGAGGATTGATGAAGAACGGATTGAAATTGAGGCTGACTTGGATTGGTTTGCGCAGGCTTAGGTTTGACCTGGAATCGAAACAAAAAATTTCTCCGCACGGAACTCAAACTGAGATGTGCGGGGTAGACTCTGATTGGCCTTGGCAGATCATTCCACTAATCCAGAAACAGATCTACTCACAAGCTGCTTTAATTAATATTAGTCATTTTGCGTAGACTGCAAGCAGTTGACAACACCTCACAGATATCAAGATTCATTCATTCACCACAAGTACCTACCATATCGATGTTCCACTAGAATTGCTCTGCCTATCTAAACTCCAAGTTTTCTGAAGGTCCATCACACATCATTGCTTTAGCGGCAGCAATGGATTGCTACATGCTGACTTCCAGCCCATACCTCAGGGGCTCCTCCGTACGAGTGCCCAGGCAGGTTGAAGCAACCACCCAATGTATCCCAATATCGCATATATCTCAAATATTCAAGGCTCATTTCCAAACAGACCGCGCAGTAATCTCATCTCAACACCACTTACCCAGCGTCCGGTTCAGGGTAGGTGCCCGTACCAAGCGACAAACAAAGGAACATGGCCCGCCAACGCACATAAAAATCGCCATCCTTTGAGACACCGAGAATAGACCACTCTGGCCCATTTTGTTCTTTGGGCAGGCTCTTTATTTGCCAATGTCCCCCCTTTTGATCGGGTGGCTATTAATGGAAGCGATAGACGAGCCTGCATATATCTCTCGCAGGGTTTGCCCTCGCGCGAGGCCTTGGTATTGTTCTCCGATAATCTTGATGCGAGGTGCCTACAGCCTCTCTTTTTTTTCTTTGAGGGTGTCTGTCACACACACACACACATTGACGCATATACACTTCGAATTTGAACGTACACATACCATATATACAGCGAACCATACTTAATCCGAGCCCGGCCCAAAATCACACAACACCGCCAACGACCAAGCAACCCAAACCCAACGATGAAGCACATCCTCCCCCTCCCCGTTCCCCTGCTAGTCCTGCTCCTCGCCTCCCTCCTCTTCATGACCCCCAGCACCGCCACAGAGACAGGCACAGGCGCAGGCGAGCTGACGAAGAAACTGATGCTTACCCCGCGCGGCGAGACGAAGCGCTGCCCACCCAACACGGACCTGTGTGTGTTTTTCAACGGCAAGGTGTGCTACGACCCCATTTCAGGCACTTGCTGCGAGGACGGGAGCGGCTTTTGCTCGGATGGCTTTGTCTGCGGCTATGATATCGCGGCGAACTATTGCTGTGAGCCGGTGAGTCGCTCGCTGCTGTCCAGGGTCCCCTTTTGCCCCTCAACCCCCTTTCGCCTTGCAATAATAATTAATAGTGAGATCTAACATCGTGTGTGATCAACAGGGCCGTACCATGGAAGAATGCGCCCGCGCCAAATCTGCCGGCACGGCTACTGCTACTTATATCCCTGCGACGCCTGTTCCGACCCCTGGTTGATTTTGGTGCTGGTATACGTAGCGCTACATTGTCAACCTCCTTTTGCCGGGTTGGCCAGATGGGGTGCTTCTCCTATTTTCCAAGCTGTGGGAAGTCGGGGTTGGAATTTCTTTGTAGTGCTGGCGTGCTCTGTGTGCACGGTGCGGTGCATCTAGGGTCTACTGGCTAGTGACCGATGGTGCAGCGAGTATCGACTGATACGGGCTCTTGGTTTCCCGTTCGCATGGTTCGATGATTGCAGGCCCGTTTTAAGAAGATCAGCAGACACTTAGAACTTCCAAGGAAAGTCGTGGGTATTAGTCCGGACTATATTGCAGTTATATAGGTCCTAACCTAAATACTTCACATCATCGTACGAATGGCGTGTGGGCATTTGCCATTGAAAGGGGGGGGGCGGTTGAACACTGGACTGCGCTGGAAAGGGAAAGTGAATAAATAAATATCATTTCCTTCGGATATTTAATTCCCTGCGCTTATGGAATCTCGTCATTGACACTCAACGTTAAATACCCGGGACACGTTCTGCAAATGTGTCTTCAGTCTTTGTTCCACACTTCTTACGCCTGCCTGACTTCCAGCTACTATATACGCAATGAACGCGGGAAAGGGTATAGCCTCGTGGCTGTCGATATAATATCCAGAGGACTTACGTTCTCGAGGTATTGCCGTCGTCGCGGGCGGCGGGCTTCTCGACCAGGCACTATGGTTGACTCGTGCGTGAAAGATCATTCGAAAGTTATGCAGTGGCATACTTCCAGCCTTGCAGATCATTCTCCAAGCTCTTGTGGAGCGTGCCTACATATTTGACCATTCCTCCAGACCTATAGCAGAAACCGAGGGTGAGCACGCATGAATTTCAGACCTCGAAGAGTTACATCCACTTACCAATTCAATGGCTCAACCTTTCGCCCAGGGATATTCGCGCCCTGATACCAGCTCTTGGCCATGGGGAAGAGGGTGGCATCCCACTCCTCATTCATGCGCCTGCACCAGTCATCTTCGCTCTCCTGAGTGGCTTCGAGTCGCGTGATGCCCTTCTCCTGGATGATCTTGAAGGTCTCCTCGACCCATTCGGCTTGGAATTGCGTGCAGCTGGGCCCTGAGCTGAATGCCGTGGGAGCCTGAGGTCCGTAGAGGAAGAACATGTTGGGGAATTTGGGCATCGCGATGCCCATGGCTGTTCTTGTGCCGTCCTTCCAGTGGTCGGCGATGGTTCCGCCGTCGGTGCCGACGATGTTGAGCTGTGCGAGCGATCCTGTCACGCTGTCGAAGCCGGTGGCGAGGATGATGACGTCCACTTCGGTCAGACCGTCTTTTGTCCTGATCCCAGTAGCAGTCACCTCCTCGATGGGGGATTCGTTGACGTCGATGATCTTAACATGTGGTTGGTCAACAACTTCGTAAAATCTTTGCTCTAGGGAGGGGCGCTTCGTTCCCCATGGATGAGGTGGGACCTCGGGTGCAAGAAGAGCTTGCTTCTTCGGGTCCTTGATGCGCATGAGCACTTGCTTGCGCCAAAAGTCGTATGCCTCCTTGTTGGCCTTCAGATCGAACAGCATATCTTTGTATGTGGCAAGCCAGAATTTGAAACCGCCATCTTCAACCATCAGTTTGTGGTAGATCTTCGCTCGCTCTTCAGGAGTATCATCGAAGGTATTCCTCTGGATGAAATCGTAGGTGAATCCAGCGAAGGTGTGGCGAGTAGCCTCTATCTCCTTTTGGTATGTGCCGTCCTTCTTCTTTCGCTCCTCCTCCTCTGGATCGAGGGTTCGTTGGTTCATCGGAAGACACAAGTTCGGTGTTCGGAGGAAGACAGTCAATTCTTTCGCTTTGTCACCAACTTCTTGAATAACCTGGATACCCGATGCGCCGGTTCCAACTTCGGCTATTCTCTTCCCTTTCAAGTTGACGCCGTGCTGGGGCCAGACGGCGGTATGATAGATATCACCTTTGAAATTACCCAGTCCAGCAAATGGGGGAGTATATCGCTTGCTGGCAAAACCAATGCATGGAAGAAACCATCTGGCATAATATTCCGATCCATCCGCACACTCGACGAACCATTGCTGGCGTTTTTCATCAAAGGAGGCACCGTCGACGTGTTTGTTGAACGACGTGTGGTCTCTGATATTCCACTTCTTTTCAACATATTCGAAGTATCGGCGGAGCTCTTGCCATCCTGGGTAGCGTTCCTTGAATGTAAAATCTTGCCAAAGCTCTTTGTCGAAGAGTTGATAAATGGGCGTATCAGTATCAACACGGGCGCCTGGGTAGCAGTTCCAATACCAGATTCCTCCTGAGGCTCCTCCCTTTTCGAGGATGCGAACGCTGTAACCAAGTTTCCGTAGTCTAGGAGCAATTTTTAGTACAACCCCGCTGAATTCGCGTTCTTGGAGGACACCGACCTATTCAACAGGGTGAAGCAAGCAAAGCCCGCTCCCACAAGAAGTACATCGACTTCTTCTATCTGAGTGGAGCCCATATTGGTCTAAGTCTAAGTGAAATGACAGCGGTCTTCTACTGGAGGTAGTAAGTGATGATTGACCCTCGAAGATATGGAAACTTTCCACGAATTTGTAGAATTTTGTACTGCTCAGCAACCCCGCGACGAGCACTTTGGAAGCCCGGGGCCCCAGAGATTGGCGTACCTAGCATAATGACAGAAAGGATCCGTAATGAGGGGTCTCGAGCGGGCAAACGGAGTAGGAGATCGATTGACATCCCCTTCGGGCCAACAGGAGCCCAAACGGATGTGTTGGTCGCATAGTGGATGAGGGCGCGCTGGATGCTGATTCGTAAAAGGCACTCTTACCAAACAGGCGAGGGGTTGAATAGCGGCGAGAGCTCGGAGTGGTGACACGCGAGACGTGAAAGGCAGACAAGCGATTCAATCACTCGCAGAAGCTAAACTCGAGTCGATGATGACACCCAAACCAGAAGTAGGCGGGCCCAAAGTCGTGAGGGCGCAATGGTGTGGGGGAAGGAGAAATCGTCACTTCTTGATCCAAGATGAGGAGGAAGTACGGAGTATTACGCTCATCCAAACAAGGTAATTATGCAATATGTCGATCGGGATGCCTTACCCCGAGTAAGTGGATAATTATCGCTTCACGCATTGCCAGGAGAGGTAATCCGAGGCGCCCCAGAATACATATATTCAAGGTGTCTGCCATTGCAATATGAATGAGGAGGACCAAGTGTTACCGGACTTGGTGATTCATAGCGCCCTCCAGAATGAGAGGGGGTTCCCCGAGGGTGGAAATATCTCTTCGGTGGCAATTGAGTTCGAATGGAATCAGATATTGCATCAACACTAGACTTTCGAGAAGTTGAGCGAGAAGCGGGGGTTGACGGTCTCGAACTCGAGCCTGGCAGCTCATTGCCGTTCAGAATTTGTGATATAGTTTTCGGCCTTTTGTTATCAGTCGTCTTTCTGGCCTATGCTCAAGATTCGTACAGCTCTTGAGCTTGCCAACGTTTCCGACGATATCGTGATTGTCCCGACGTCCCGACAGTTTCGATAGAGCTTCCTGAAACTTGAGGCCCACCTAAGTGTCGGATCCCCGGAGCTTCGGCAAGAGGAAGGGTACTCTAGGGGATATGTACTCAAATCATGACCACTGCATGATGCCACTGGCGGCCAGCGGATATAAGTACAAGCGTCTACTAAGAGCGTACGCCGTGGGTATACCGTATGTGGGAGAATTTGAAATCGAAGTTTGATGCGGGCAAGTGACGTGGACGTATGTAGCAGCGAATATTTATTCCAAATCTACTCAGTCCGCCTCGGCCCTCAACACGAGAGCAGGCTACAGAACTACTACATCAACGAGACTCTAGAATGGACAAGCCACGCACATTTACTAACCAAGAAGCAAGACAATCAGGGTCTCGCAGGAACGGATTCCCGTTCCTTTATCTGTGTGATCACTCTTGCCAAGCTGCCGTCTCAGCCTCGGAGAGCTCAATGGGAGAGGCTACTGCTGCACAGAGGAATCTCAACAGCATTGACAATGCCCACGAAAGAAGGCGCCGCTACACCATCTGTGTCCATCTGGAGTATACAAAGATCGGTGGGAAGGAATGGGGCGGCGTGTTTCACGAGTCTCATTCAGCCCGACCACTTGAACGCCGCCATCCACATTTTGATTGCGCAAAGTGGAGTCGTGATAATCGATCTTCGCGTGTATCGCTCATTCGATTTGCGAGGCGTTCCAATTGAGGCCGTTGAATGCAATCCAGGACATCGTCAGTGGCGATAAAGGCCCCCAAACGATACCGACCACTAGTGACAGATTCGTCTCGCAAGTTGAAGACGCATGTTCCTTCAATCGACAGGCTTAGGGAACGAGTTCTGCGGAGGCTTTTGATTATTTCCAGCCTCATGCATCGATTAATATTTTCCGGTCCGGATCGAGTATTCTTCAGCTCGAACTGTTTCTTTTTCTGTCTCCAGCTGTTGACGGCCTGCTTCGGTGAGGTTCTGCTGTTCCTCGTCTATTATCGTCTTCTTTCGCCTTTTTCAGGTCGTGCAAGCTCTCTTCTAGTCGTTGGAAGAGTTTCTCTAGTAGCCACTCGGCTTCTGCCTGGTCCCCCATCAACGGACTTCTGCTCCCGATCCAGCTCCAACTCTCTAACTTTTCATCCTTGGGTATGCTACCAGGCCGTCGGTCTGCAATTTGTTGACTACCCGTCTCAAAGTCCTTCCTTATTGGTGAGTCATGGCCTTGGCCATCATCCTGTTCGTCACTTGGTATGTCATCACCTGAGGCTTCAGATGGGGACCGAGGCGCTTCATGGAGAGAAACATCGCCCTCATCCTCGCCCAGCAGTTTCAAGAAATAGGCCCATTCTGCGTAGCTGTATTTCTTGGGGGTGGCTGCTGCGCTGTCAGCGTATAATTTGCGTATCTGAGATATCAGGGTATGACGATAGTGGTGCTCCTCTGTGTTAAGTCAGCACTCTTTTCGCTTCGGAAAATGCTTCGGCGGTCGTACCTTCTTCTGACCGATTACCACGGCCTCGAGCAATAGACTCATCAATTTTCTCCGACTCCTCGAATTCCGCGGCCAATCGGTCCTCAATTGCCATTTGCTCTTGATTTGTGTTATCTCTCTGACGCGTCCGAAACGCACGTGCCAGACCTGGATGGAGTTCCTGGAAACCAGAACCACCATTCGACTTGCCTCTCCCGGCCTCAACGTCACTGGGTGTTGTGGAGCGGCTGTCAACCTTCCCCAGAGTCATTTTATACACGCCGTGTCTCAGCCTATCCTTCATGCCTTCTTGCTCGTTGGGAAGCACAGTGATTTCGCCAAGCCATATGGTGGCCTCCTTGATGGCCTTGACAACCGTTTCACCCATGTCTGAGATGAGAATGGTCAGAGTTGGCACAGCCAGCAATGACCAGAACACAAAGAATGGCTTGCCACTGTTGCTGATCGGTTGGAAGTCACCGTAACCAATTGTTAGCAGACTGGTGTAGGCAAAGTAGAGAGACTGGAAATAGGACCATTGCTGGTTCTTTTCCGCTGCGTAGAATACCAATGCACCAATCGTCCACTATGACATGTTAAAATCTGGAGAACGTTGCTATAGAAGAAGTTCACAAGTCGAGACCTACCAAAAACGCAAATGCGAATGTAGAGACCAACAGGCTGTAATACTTGCGTGTGGTATCGGCCCTTGCTTGAACCCGTCTCATGGCCAGAAACTCAGCCTCTCTTCGGTCCAGCTCCGACATCTCGCCTTCTCCAGGCTGAAGTGCCAGTGCATTGACATGGTCCTTCTCTAGACCCATCACGCCGCGAGGCTGCAGATGGCGCTTCTTTGAGATTGCGGACTGAACATCTCTGACAAGTTTGACGCGAGTTTTCTCTGTCAGTCTCGCAGCCATTTTCTTCTTGCCGCGATCAAGCACCAGCGAGCGTATGGACCCGACTACCAGACCTAGAATAGTGATTCCTCCTATGGCGAAGGGAAAGAGAAGCCCTCGTCCTAAGTGTGTTTGGGGCACATAGTCCCCGCCGATCCCGATGGTGAGAGAGGTGAAGTCCGCCCAGTATACCGCGTCGAGGAACTTCCAACCCTCGACGTGGGAGTAGACTAGGGCTCCAAGGAGCTGGTAGACGAGGAAAGCGATGGTTTGCAGCATCAGGGTCCGCTGTGCCATGGTCAATTTGAATTCCTTGCTGTAGTGACCCCTATATGCGCCGTAGACGGTGACGCACATTAAATAGGAAATGATCTGGTATAATCCTGCGGCGAATATGGCGTAGTAATATGCTTGGGTGAGTGCTTGGTCCTGGACCCCTGGGGCGTGGAAGTCGTGTGCTGCGACGGCGATCAGGGCGATGAGCAGAACCGAGGCCATCCAGAAACCAAATATTGTGATGGGTTGCGCGATCCGAAAGGATACGCGACCGGCCATGTTCAGCAGGAGTGACAGGTTGGCAGTTAGGGCACAGACAAGCGAGACGGCGTTGACGGCGATCAGCCTACACATTATCATTAGACGTATTGGAATGGAAGGTTGTAGGCTGGGTAGCAGTATGAAGCCTACCATCGAGGATCTTTGATATCTATACCATGCTCCTCCGTTCCTCCGGGAGGAATCTCGACCCTCCAATTCTCAACCAAAGCACATATCGAGAAGGCATTGGCCATGGGCCCGAAAGTGCCAGCGAGGAGAGGGAATGCGGTTGATGCGTACCACCATCTTGCTGGTGATAGGAAGCTTTTCTCTTCCTCCGCCTCGTCCATGTCATGGTTGGAGTTGTCATCCCGCTGCTCATTGACGTTCTCCTTGACTTGGTCGGATGCATCTGCGATGGGTCCGTCGAGGCCTGGATCGTTCATTCTGGGCTGGTTGGGCTAGTCTGGTTTGTTACATTATCAAAGTGTTTTTGAGAGAAAAGATAATGAAGCCTAGGGCTATGCGATTGAGGCTGCTAACGATTTGAAGATCTGGATACAGCTTCTATGTTGATATGCGTCGCGGGAGATCTTACTCGTAAGATGGGGAAAGGATGGGCAATGACGTCGATCTGCAAGCCACCAACGCACCATCCCCCAAAGATCAGGATCCAGCAGATCCATTTCCAAGGCAAGAAAAGCTTGAGCAACTTTGATCCAGTGGCGGGAATTTCAACCCATTCTGAGATTGAGTGTTGTACGGCGTATATCCACTATAGCGTTTGGATCATTCTTCCTCTATTGAGAGGGTTTTCAGCTGCAACGGATTCCTCCCTGGAAAGACCCCAGGTCTAACCTCATGTTTGAATATTGGGTTGCACTCGAGTCGATGGATGAAACTGTTATCGATAACGAAAGGAAGTCCATCGAATGTTAGCCCAACTGCTCTGCACTCGTAGATTAAGAATGACTTAGCACTCGTCAGATGTGGGACTGCATGGAGAAGACGTGCATTAGTCTCACGAGGCCTGGAGCACGATAGTCTGAGGACAGGGTTAGTGCAATAGATTGGCTTTGGCAGTTGGTGGATGATGCATGGTCGTACTTCTGTATGTTCAACATGAAGGAGGACATTGTATTTCGCTATGGCTTGTTCTGATCAACATGGAGAATAAGCGACGAGCCTGGAAAATCTCCAGGGACAAATGCCGATATAGTTGATAAAGAATGTAAGATGGGCAATTTTGAAACGGCGAAATTGGCGAAGTAGTAACCTGGAAGTGGAGGCCATTGAGCGGGCGGGGAGATTGCTGCGAGAAATTGGCGGATGGCAATACTGTTCCTGGTGTACAGAGTAGTGGCGTTGAGATAAAGGATGAAGCTGGACTTGTGATAACGATCATGTTGTTCTGCAGGATGTTAGCAGTTCGACAGAAGGAAACATTGCCGTTGCATAAAATCTAAGAGTAAGTTTGAGATAGAACGGATCACCGCGTAGCGAGTGCAGTGCAGAATTACGCGTGGGCGACTCTACGGAGGTGTGCATCAAAAGTTGTGACCGCACTACTTTTCTACCAAGGCGCTAATACTATCTAGTTCCTTGGCATGCTGACTAGAAGCGACTCCACCAAAATCTCTATGGCAACGCCTCGC
>Ga0105239_10003647_pt1 | contig 18816 bp, 14 predicted proteins | sample KBSC44metaG_FD_92761 | JGI IMG/M metagenome (GOLD analysis project Ga0105239, IMG submission 92761) | Corn rhizosphere microbial communities from Kellogg Biological Station, Michigan, USA - KBS C4-4 metaG | ecosystem: Host-associated > Plants > Roots > Rhizosphere > Soil | place: Michigan, USA...
TCAAAAGTTAAGCGTTATGAAGAAAGTTTCAATTATGATCGTTGATGATCATACGTTAATCCGGGAAACATGGAGTTTTTTATTGGGAAAGAATGAGAACTTCGATGTTGTAGCTGAATGTGGAGACGGAGAAAGAGCCGTTGAGCTGGCAAGGGACAAAAGACCCGATGTTGTCCTGCTGGATATCAACATGGCGCCAATGAGCGGCTTTGACGTGCTCAAGATGATCCGTAAATATTCCCCCGGTTCGAAGATCATCGGCGTATCCATGCACTCTCAGCCCGCCTATGCGAAGAAGATGCTCCGCCTCGGAGCCAAAGGGTACGTCACGAAAAATTCCCCCCGACAGGAAATGTTGACGGCCATCGCGGAAGTGAGCAATAATCATGTATACATCTGCCAGGAAGTAAAGAATATTCTCTCGGACCAGCTCCTGCATGGAGACCAGGCCAACCCGGATATCAACAATCTCTCCGATCGCGAAATGCAGATCGTCCGGGCCCTGAAGGAAGGCCTCTCTTCCAAAGAGATCGCCTCCGAGCTCAGCATTTCCCTGAAGACAGTAGAAGTGCACCGCCACAATATTCTCAAGAAATTGAAGCTGAAGAATACGGTGTCCCTTATTAATTTTATTAATTCGCAGGCCTTTGACATATAATTTACGCTAATTGCAGCTCTTACGGCGAGCCGCCTGCGGCTCGGGGGCTGTGTCTGATCATTCAAAACTGTTCCCATAGAACTTTGGGTCGCACGATCGGTGCGACCCCGTGCGCCGTCCATCATCGGACATGCAGCAGGATAGGATTTAATCGCAGATCGAGGCGGATATTGTCGTAGATTGAGGTGGAATAAATTCCGATGAAGACCCTTTTGATAATAAGACACGCGAAGAGCAGCTGGGACGACGCCGGTATGAAAGATTTTGATCGCCCTCTCAACGACCGGGGCCGGCGGGATGCACCCGCTATGGCCAAACGGCTGATCAAGGACGGTGTCTCTATCGATCGTTTCGTATCAAGTCCCGCCAAAAGGGCCCGTCAGACAGCGGAATATTTTGTAGACGCCTTTGGAGGAAAGCATAAGGATATCCGGTTTATTCCGGAACTCTACGAGGCTACGCTGGACGTATTCCGGACCGTGGTGGCCGCGCAGGACGACGGTGACGAATGCGTCGCGCTGTTCTCCCACAATCCCGGCATTACCGCCTTCGCCAATATCCTGAGCACCGTCCGGCTGGACAATATGCCTACCTGCGCCATCTTCGCGGTAAAGGCCGAGACCGACCATTGGCGAGACTTTCTCTCTTCTTCTCCGCAGTTCTGGTTCTTTGATTATCCCAAGGCCGGGGGGCATGATTAGTTTTGCCGGCGCAGCCGGTTCACGCGCTGGTGCTGCCGGTTCCCAGAGTGGTCCGTGCCGCCGACGCCAGCACATCAGCTATCGCCTGTTGTAGCAACCCTTCACCGGTTGCGGGGTCGGGCAGCTGCAACCCTGAGCCCCTCTCCTCCGCCAGCGCGTCCATCAGGGAAAATCCCTTCTGGTCGACACAGATGGCCCAGCCACGGGACGCAAGATACTGACCCAGATACTCCTGCTCCGTCTGTCCCGGAGTAGGGACCATTATCGCCCGCCGGCCCGATCGAACCAGGTCCATCACAGTACTATAGCCTGACCGGCAGACGATCTGGCCTGCGGCGCGGATCAGCACACCCAGGCCCGCGGCTGGCAAATGATCGTATACCCTCACCCGGGGAGGGACCATGAGACGCCCGACCGGAGGCTGGGGGCGGCTGGCTGCCAGGGCCTGATAAGGCCCCGGGGCACGGTCGGGCAATCCCCGCACCAGCACGACCTGGCCGGAATAGTCCGCCACCTGATCCATTATCGTTCTCTCGAGCATGGTTCGCTGTGGCTCTGGACCGGACAGCAGGACCAGGAGATCGATATCGGCCCCGGGGACAGGGTCCGGATCAGCGGGATAAGGCGAGGCCGCCGCCCCCGGGGACCACGGGGTAAAGCGCGATAGCCACCCCACATAACGAACAGGCACATTCGGCATATGCGGAGGATGTGACAGCTCGCCGGCAAGACCATTTTCTCCCGCTATGTCGGGCACCCAGCAAAGGGAGAAGCGCCGGATAAAGGAATAATTGATCCGTTGCAGCCAGCGGTCAGCGATAGGTCCCCAGGGCGTCCGGATCAAAAGCTGATGGGTCATAAAGACCGAGGGTATGCCGGCCACATGGAGGCCATAACGGTTGTCCGAAATGATCAGGTCAGGCCGTTCGAGCCGCGCCCAGCGCCGTATCCAGACATTTTCACGCTTGACGCGGATCAAGATTTTTGGAATGGAAAAAATAAGACGGAGGATTGTGAGGGCACGGTTTTTGTCATATTTTATACCATAGCCTGGTATTTCTACGATGACCAGATCGGGAATTTCCCGGACCAACACCTCTTTCTGTACACCCGAAACCGCAGCTACGACGGTACAGTTCTGATTTATTAACTCTTTAATTATTGGCATACATCTCGTTGCGTGCCCGAGTCCCCAGTCAAGCGGAGCTAAAAGAACCCTTAGGCTTTTAGCAGGGGGATTGTTAATTTTTACTGGATTCGGCAACGACGTATACTATTTTTAATACAAATTAGTTAATTTGGGAGGATAAAGGCAATGAAAACCACAAGAACAATATTGACTCTATTGTTATTATTTAGTACCATTGTATTGTTTAGCTGCAGTACCGGCCGCGGTAGCATGGGCGGGAGCAGTAAAAAATGTGGTTGCGGAATAACAAAAGGAATGTCTGGTTATTAAAATCTAATAGAAATGAAAGCTTGTAACAGGGATTTGCTTGTTCTGGTGAAAGATGAACACATGAACGAAAAATCGATGGAGCGCGAGTTGGAACAATTGAACGATCTGCTGTTCCATTTCGAAACCTTCGAATCATTTTGCTCTGCACACGAAGTGTTTGATGTCAATCGCCACAAAACGCTCTGTAAGAGAGAAAGCATCCAAAAGATAGTTCGTCAGAAAGAGCTGAAACCATTTTTCTTTATCTGTAACAAGAACTAAGCGACGAAATTCTACTCTACGCCAGCTTAGCCTTCACGTCACGATAGTCTTTCATAGCGCCTATGCTAGTCTGCTCATAGCGCCCCGTAGTTTCCCAATCATTTCCGGGATCTCCTCTAATCTGCAGGTACCTACAGAAAGCCTGTACCAGGGAGATGTTTTTGCTGCGCCAAAGGCAGAGAAAGGCACAATAGCGAGACCAGCCTCATTCAGCAGGTACGAGGTAACGTCAGCCTGGTCCTTCAATATCGCTCCGTCAGGAGTCTTCTTCCCTTTCAGGTCGATCTTTATCGTGAGATAGATGGCCGCCTCAGGCGCCAGGACGTCGACGGAAAAGCCCTCGTTCTTCAGCGCAACCAGACCTTCATATATCTGCTGCAGCCTTGAAGAAACGGCTCCCTTGAAGCCGGCCAGGTAGGAGTCGATATTCTCTTTCTGCAGAAGATATGCAGCCGTCGCCTTCTGCTCGGCCATCGGCGCCCACGAGCCGATATGCGTCATGATCGCCTTCATCTTGCCGATGATCTCCGCGGGGCCAAAAGACCAGCCCACACGTACACCAGTAGCCGCAAATGCCTTGCTGATCGCATCGATGAACACGGTATACTCCCGCATAGCAGGATACAGCGAGACCGGATTGTAGTGCTCTATAGCACCATAGGTCAGCTGCCAGTACATCTGGTCGTACAGCACATACAGCTTTTTCTGGTCCGGCCCGCGACGCGCATTCTCTTCCAGCACCAGCTCGCAGATCGCTGAAAGGTCCTTTCGGGATATCGTGGTCCCCGTTGGGTTCTGCGGCGAGCAAAGACAGATGAGCGTTGCCTCCTTCACGTGAGGACGCAGGGCCTCGGCCGTCGGCATGAAGTTGTTCTCCGCCGTAGCCTCGACGACCACGTGCTCGCCTCCGTTGAGGTGCGTATAGTGATTGTTGTTCCAGGAAGGAACAGCGTAGATGACCTTGTCGCCTTTGTCTATCAGGGTCCGGAAGAGGGAATAGATCAACGGTCGTCCCCCGCTGGCGACGAGTATCTCGTCCGTGTTGTAGACCAGCTCTTCCCTGTCCTTGAGGAAGACGGCTATCGACTCGCGCAGATCGAGGTTGCCCTCCGCGGCGGGATAATTGGTGAAATGTTTTCGGTATGCATCGATGATGGCGTCCTCCAACTCTTTTGGGATGGGAAATATAGCCGGATCAAAATCGCCCACCGTAAAATTGTAGATCTTTTCTCCTTTCCTGATCTTCTCCCTGATCTCTCCACCCAGTTTTACGATCTCAGAGCCTATCAGTGTCTCTGCCAGATGCGATAGCTTCATGAATGATGTCGTTTATAATTTTCCCGCCAAAGGTAATTCAATTATATCTTTTTAGAATGCTCAGCACGTATGGGTCGATCCGCCTGGCGCCATACCAGCTATCACCGCCAAAACCAACCAAACCATCACCCTGCTCCCATGCTGCCGCCCCATCGCGACGAGCCAGCGAGTCAGAAAAGCTCTTCTTTATCAGGAACAAGCTCGCGGCCAGGAACAAAACATTCACGCCGGTGAGGATCCAGGCTTTCAGCAAGCCTATCCCGTCCAGCATCCACAAAAGAACAGGATACCCGATAGGATGGCGGTCCCCGGCAGCCGTAAAACCCGTCGGACAGACCCCCGCCAGGCAGCCCTTCAACGCAAAATAACGGACGCTGTCACATTCCAGCCGCAAAGGACTGAGACTATTCAACAGGTAGAAGATGAGAAATGTAAAGAGAAAGATACGCTGGGTTTCCGGCCGACCCGGTTTTAGAAGGGGGAGACGGTGGTATAAACGCATTTATTCCAGCATTTTGAGCCAACTATCGGAATCGAACCGACGACCCTTTCATTACGAATGAAATGCTCTACCAGCTGAGCTAAGTTGGCTGATTGACCACCCTGGACGTCATTAACCGCACCAGGGTGGAATCGGGGTGCAAAAATACAGGCTAACGCCCGGGTTACAAAATAAATTACTTCTTCCCTACATACCGGAGTATCGCCGAAAGATCTTCCTCACCCAGGCCCTCTGCCGCAGCCTTCCGGTAACTTTCTTCCAGTGCGAGACCGCCGGGAGTGTGCAGCCCCTGCTCTTTCGCCAGCCTCAGGTCCTTAGCCATCAGCCGGAGGGCGAAGGCGGCAGGATGCTGGTCGCTTACGAGGTTGGGCGTCTTCAATTTGGTAAACGCATTGCTTAGCGCGCTCTCGTTGATGGCGGCCATCATGTCCGAGGCCTGGATGCCGTTGTCCCGTGCAAAATTGACGGACTCGGCCATGCCCTGCATATTGAACGCCAGGTAGAGATTTATCGCCAGCTTCGCGGCATTTCCTGCCCCCTGCTCTCCCATATAGAAAGAGACCTTCCCCAGCCGCTCGAATATCGGCAGGGCCGACTCATACACGCTCTTTTTTCCGCCTGCCATGATGACCAGCTGTCCCAGCTCGGCGGGCTTGACGCTTCCCGAGACCGGTGCATCCAGGTATTCCACGCCTTTTGCGGCCAGCCGGCCGGCTAGCTCGCGGGTAGTGGCGGGGGAGACGGTACTCATGTCGATTACCAGCTTGCCGGCCGGCGCTGTCGCTTCCAGCCCGCTGATGTGGACCTGTCGTAGCGCATTGTCGTCGGAGACCATCGTGATCACGATATCCGCCTTTTCCCAGAGCTCCGCCGTATTGCGAGCGACTTCGGCGCCTGCTTCCTTCAGCGGAGCCGCCTTGGTAGCCGTTCTATTGTAAACGGTCACCGCAAAGCCCGCCTTTATCAGATTCTTCGCCATCGGTACGCCCATATTGCCCAGACCTATCCATCCAATTCGTTTGATACTCATATTTTTTTATTTGTTTTGTTCTGTGTTTTACTTCTTTTCTGCGCCCTGCGCAGAGCCGGGCACAGCCCGGCTGGCCGAAGGCCCTTCATCAGACGTCCCGTGTAAAGGGGGGGATTTTTCCCTCGTCCCCCTGAACGCCGGACCCGAAGTCCAGAACCACCCCATTGATACAATACCTCAGTCCCGTGGGTGGCGGTCCATCTTTGAACACGTGCCCCAGGTGGGATTTACAACGGCCGCACATCACCTCCGTCCTGTCCATCCCATAGGAGTGGTCGGCGGCATAGATAATGCTGCCCTTGCTGATCGGCTCGTAAAAACTGGGCCAGCCACAGCCACTCTCGAACTTGGTATCGCTGCGGAACAGCGGATTTCCGCATACGGCGCAGTAAAAAGTGCCGATCTCCTTGGAGTGCTCGTAGGGGCTGCTGCCGGGCCGCTCGGTGCCCTTCATCCTGGCCACGTCATAAACGTCCTTCGACAGGATCTTTTTCCATTGTTCATCGGTCATATTCACCGGAGTCGGGTCCTTGTGGGAGTAGACCGGGTTGTTTTCCTTTTTGACTGTATCCATATCACTGTTATTTTGCTTGTTTGCCGTCCGGCTTACGATTTTTCGCCAGATACGCAAAAATGTTAAAGAATTTTTAAGGCGCGTGAGTTATATTTGTCACTCACAAGGGTAAGTAGTACGTATTATGTTCAATTTAATTTTATTTGGCCCTCCCGGTAGCGGAAAGGGCACGCAATCGGAAAGGCTGATCTCGAAATATGGTCTCAAGCACCTTAGCACCGGGGATCTGCTTCGCAGCGAGATTGCTGGTCAGACTCCTCTGGGCCTGGCTGCCAAAAGTTTTATGGACAAGGGACAGCTGGTTCCCGATGAGGTCGTCATCGAAATGATCAGCTCGGCCCTCGACAATAACCCGCAGGCCCATGGCTTCCTGTTTGACGGTTTCCCCCGTACGACGGCCCAGGCCGAGGCCCTCGACAAGCTGCTTTCCCAGAAAGGCACGTCCATCGCCATCGTTCTCGCGCTGCAGGTCAGCCAGCAGGAGCTGATCAAGCGACTCCTCAACCGGGGACTGACCTCCGGGCGGTCTGACGATGTCAACGAGGAGATCATCGCCGCCCGCATCGGTGAATACGAGAAGAAGACCGCCGCCGTCGCCGACTATTACAAGAAGTACGATAAGGTTGTCTATATCCACGGTGAAGGGGATGTTGATGAGATATTTCACTCCCTCAGCCGGGAGATCGATATCCGGGACAGGGCCTAAGCACCAAAACCCGGGCGGCACCGCCGCCGCGTGAACCGGCCGCCGGCTCCGGCTCGCCGGCCTTACTTCATTTCCGCCGGAATGGCGCGTAACACCAGTTTCTGGCCATTGCGGAGCACACCAAGCTCGACCGAACGCCCTATGGCGTCGGCGCCCAGCTGCTTGTGCAGCTCATCTACCGTGCCCACGGCCTTTCCGTTGAAGGAGACGATAATATCCCCCGTCCTGATCTCATTGTTGTAGGCCGGCTGGTCTGCAACGACCTCATATACATAGACTCCCGTAGTTTTCTCCAGCCTGTTGGCGGCGACCATCCGGCCCGTCAGGTTGACGACCTGCCCGGCTATCCCAAGGTAAGCCCGTTTTACCCTGCCTTCCATGATCAGCTTGCCTGCCACAAATGCAGCTACATTAGCCGAAACGGCAAAACAAAGCCCCTGTGCCGAAAGGATCGTAGCCGTATTGACGCCGATGACCTGCCCAAGGGAATTGACCAGCGGCCCACCGGAATTACCCGGGTTCAGCGAGGCATCGGTCTGGATGATATCGTCGATCAACCGCCCATTGCTGGCCCGAAGGGTCCTCCCAAGCGCACTGACGACACCAGCCGTCACCGTATGCTGCAGTCCCAGTGGGTTGCCGATGGCGATCGCTATCTGACCTGGTTGCAGCCGCTCGGAATCTGCAAAGCTCAGCGCCTTCAGGCCGGACACGTCGATCTTCAGCACGGCAATATCCGTCGAAGGATCTGCCCCCTTCAGCTCGGCCTGCACGGTCCGTCCGTCGGCCAGCGAGACGCGTATATCTTTGGCGTTCTCGATTACGTGGTTATTGGTGACTACAAATCCATCAGTGCTGATGATAAATCCCGATCCTGAACCCATCCCGTCCCCCTGGGGACGGGATCCTCGCCGCGCCTCCACCGGCTTCATCACCTGTATATGTACGACGGACTCGGCCACCTGCCCTACTACCCCAGTGATCGTCCGGGAGTAGCTATCAAGCAGCTCAGCATCCTGCTGAGGTGCATAGTCTATCCATGAATAAGCATTTTCCATAGCACTAACCGGGACAAATTGCTGACCAATCTTTTCTTCCTGTCAGAGTGACACCGGCCGGTAAACTTTATTACCTTCGACTTGACAAATCAACGATTGTAATCTATGCCGAAGCTTGAGAACTATGTCAACGGATCCTGGATAGAAGGCGATGGAGAGGGCCAGCCGCTGTATAATGCATTCAACGGAGAGGTCATCACCAACGCCAGTACAAAAGGACTCGATTTTGCCGGCATCCTCGATTACGCCCGCAAGACGGGTAACCCGGCCCTGCGTCGTATGACCTTCCCGGAAAGAGGAAGGATGCTGCGGGCGCTGGCGGTGCACCTCCGCGAACATCTCGATAAATTCTACAGGATCAGCTATCTCACGGGCGCCACCCGCGCCGACAGCTGGATCGACCTCGAAGGGGGAATCGGCAACCTTTTCTCTTATGCCTCCCTGCGCCGTAAATTCCCCAACGAACCCTTCTGCCTCGACGGAGAGGGACATAGCCTCGGGAAGGCCGGCACCTTTATGGGCCAGCACCTGCTGGTTCCGAAAGAGGGGGTGGCTATCCATATCAACGCCTTTAATTTCCCCGTCTGGGGCATGCTGGAAAAGATCGCCGTCAATCTGCTGGCGGGTGTTCCCGCGGTCGTAAAGCCGGCTACCGTCACCTCCTTTCTGACCGAGGCGGTGGTCCGCGAGATCGCCGACTCCGGCATCCTTCCACCCTGCGCTCTCCAGCTGATCTGCGGCAGCGCGGGTGACCTCCTCGACCATGTGGAGGCCCAGGACGTGGTTACTTTTACCGGCTCGGCATCTACCGGCCAGCAGCTGAAGGCCCATCCCCGGATATTAAAGGAGAATACCCCCTTTAATATGGAGGCCGATTCCCTCAACTGCCTGGTGCTTGGAGAGGACGTCGTCCCCGGCAACCCGGAATGGGACCTTTTCGTCAAAGAGCTTCGGAAAGAAATGACGGTCAAGGCCGGCCAGAAATGTACGGCTGTCCGCCGGATATTCGTCCCGGAGAACCGCCTCGAAGACAGCTGGAAGGCCCTGACGAAGGCGCTTTCCCAGACCACCATCGGCAATCCGGAGAACGAAAAGGTAAGAATGGGGTCGCTCGCCGGCCTCTCCCAGCGGGAAGAGGTAAGGACCCAGGTACGCCGCCTGCTGGCCAGCTCGCAGCTGGTCTATGGCTCGCTGGATAGTGTGGAAGTGATCGATGCCGATCCCAGAAAAGGCGCTTTCATCAGCCCACTTTTGCTGCTGAACACGAGTCCTTTGTCCAGCGAAGAGCCGCACGAGATAGAAGCCTTCGGACCCGTGAGCACGCTCATGCCCTACAAGGGTCTCGATGAGGCGATCGAGCTGTCCAAGAAAGGAAAGGGCTCGCTCTGCAGCTCGATTGTGACGGCCGACTCCCGCATCGCCCGCCGCTATGTCCTCGGCGCCGCCACCCACCATGGCCGTATACTCATCCTCAACGAAGAGTGCGCAAAGGAAAGCACCGGGCACGGCAGCCCCCTCCCTTTGCTCGTTCATGGAGGACCCGGCCGGGCAGGGGGAGGAGAGGAGATGGGCGGTATCCGCGGCGTGAAACACTATATGCAGCGCGTGGCGGTGCAGGGCTCGCCCACCATGCTCACCGCCCTCACCAATACCTACCAGCCCCAGGCCCGACAGCTCGTGGAAGAAAAACATCCTTTCCGGAAATACTTCGAAGAGCTGCAGGTAGGAGATACGGTGATCACCCATAAACGGACCATCACAGAAGCAGACATCTCCAATTTTGCCAACCTTAGCTGGGACCACTTCTATGCACATACGGACCATACCTCTCTCGAAGGGACCCTTTTCGAAAAGCCCGTGGCCCATGGCTATCTTATCCTCAGCGCCGCGGCAGGGCTCTTTGTAGACGCCGGCAAAGGACCGGTCATGCTCAACTATGGGCTGGAAGAATGCCGGTTTCTGAAACCCGTGTATGCCGGGACGACGATCGGCGTAAAGCTGACCTGTAAAGAAAAGATCCCCCAGGAAAAAAAAGAAGATACTGACATCCCCCGGGGCATCGTTAAATGGTATGTAGATGTCTATGATAATACGGGGGAGTCCGTAGCCATAGCTACTATACTTACGATGGTTCAGGCCAAAGCCGACGCAGCCGGTCAGGGGCCAAAACAATAGACCTAAAACCACCTCTGCAATGCATTACGAGATCAAAGAAGGACATGTAAGGACCGAAACCCATAACGGAGTCACAACGATCGAGTTCTTTCACCCGCAAAGCAATTCCATGCCCGGCGCGCTGCTCGAGGCGCTGACGCATGAGATCCACAGCGCGGGCAATGACCAGCAAACAAAGGTGATCGTCATCCGCAGCGCCAGCGAAAAGGCGTTCTGTGCGGGGGCGTTCTTCGACGAACTGCTCGCTATCGAGAACGTCGAACAGGGCATACAGTTCTTCAGCGGCTTCGCACACCTTATCAACGCCATGCGTAAATGCCCGAAGTTCATCATCGTCCGCGTACAGGGCAGGTGTGTCGGCGGCGGTGTAGGTATCGTCGCCGCAGCTGACTACGCCATTGCGGTCAGCGGCGCAGACGTCAAGCTGAGCGAGCTGGCCATCGGCATCGGACCATTTGTGGTCGGACCTGCGGTAGAAAGAAAGGTTGGCGTGGCCGCTTTCGGTAGCCTTGCCATCGATGCGACCATGTGGAGGGACGCCGAATGGGCCAGAAGAAGAAATCTCTATTGCGAGCTGCATAGCAACGTCGCAGAAATGGACGAATCCATCCGCCGCCTGTCCGAGAACCTGGCACACTCCAACCCTGAAGCCATGACCCTTTTGAAACAAAGCCTCTGGAAAGGCACCGAGCACTGGGACCACCTGCTACTCGAGAAGGCTGCCATCAGCGGTCGCCTCATCCTAAGCCCGTTCAGCAGAAACGCCATCCAGAAATTCAAGAAGAAAGCCTAAACCCACCCACTGTAAAGATCCACCCGCCGGACCGATCCCACCGGCAGACCGAATCAACATCCACCCTCAGGATCCAACCCTCTTGCAGGACGCAACCCTCCCGCAGGACGCAACCCTCCCGCAGGACCTAACCCTCTTGCAGGACCCAATCCACCCACCGGACCCAACTCCCTTGCCGGACCCAACCCTCTCGCAGAACCGAATCCACCGCCGGCCCCAACCCTCTTCCAGGACCTAACTCTCTTGCGGACCCAATCCACCGGCAGGACCCAATGCTCCTGCACGACCCAATCCACCCACCGGACCCAACTCCCTCGCAGGACCCAACCCTCTCGCAGAACCGAATCCACCGCCGGACCCAACCCTCTTCCAGGACCTAAGCCTCTTGCGGGACCCAATCCACCGGCAGGACCCAATGCTCCAATACGACCCAATCCACCACCGGACCCAACTCCCTCGCAGGACCCAACCTTCTTCCAGGACCTAACCCTCTAGCGGCCCAATCCACCGGCAGGACCCAATGCTCCTGCACGACCCATTCCACCACCGGACCCAACTCCCTCACCGGACCCAACTCCCTCGCAGGACCGAATCCAGCCGCGGAGCTCCTTTGGAGATCCGGACAAAGTGTTTTCGCCTTTTGGTCAACCAAATTCACACTTCGGTAAAAAATGTCCGAACTTTTTCATTTTTTTATAAAAGTTATCTAACTTAATGTTAAATTAGCAGACCAAAACGGCGAAAATGTCCAAGACTGTATTGTACAAAAGACAGATAATAAGGGAATTGTACTTCGCCAAGACCTTATCCTGCTCAGACCTTAGCCTACAAACAAAAAAAAGTCTCCCGCTCACTACGAAAATGGTCAACGAGCTCATCGAAGAGCAGTACGTTATGGAAACCGGTTATGCCCCATCGACAGGAGGGCGCCGGCCACTGATGTACTCTCTCCGGCCCGATGTGCTCTACGTGGTATCGGTAGCGATGGATCAGCATTTTAGTCGCATAGTGATAATGGATATGAAGCAGGAGATGGTGACGGAATGCGAGCGGTTCCAGCTGCCGCTGGGAAAGAACCCCCAGGCGCTGGATGCCCTGCTGGAAAAGATCGAAGCGCATATCGGCCGGTCGAAAATTCCGCGGGACAGGATCGCGGGTGTCGGCGTCGGTATGCCGGGTTTTGTGGATGCCGCCAAAGGGATCAATTATTCTTTTTTGGAATCGAACGGCAGATCCATACCCCAATACCTGAGCGAACGGCTAAAGGTGCCGGTCTATATAGAGAACGACTCGAGCCTTATCGCCCTGGCGGAGTACCGGTTTGGCGCGGCAAGAGACCGAAAGAGCGCGATGGTGATCAACCTGGGATGGGGGATCGGCCTTGGCCTGGTGATGAACGGAGAGCTGTTCAGGGGGCACGAAGGTTTCGCCGGTGAGTTCAGCCATATCCCGCTGTTCTCCAATAATAAGCTCTGCTCCTGCGGAAAGAGCGGATGCCTCGAGACGGAAGCTTCGCTGCTGGTAGTCGTAGAGAAGGCAAGAGAGGGAATAAAGGAGGGGAGGCTGACGACGCTGAAGAGCGAGCAGCTGATGGCCGATCTGGACATGGCGTCGATGGCCGTGATAAAGGCGGCGGAGAAGGGGGACAAGTTCGCTGTCGAACTGCTGTCCGATGCCGCCTACCATATCGGCAGAGGCGTAGCGATCCTTATCCACCTGTTGAATCCGGAGGCGGTCGTGCTGAGCGGAAGGGGGTCATTCGCGGGGAAGATCTGGCGGGTACCGTTGCAGCAGGCATTACACGAGCACTGTATACCCAGGCTTTCGGCCAATACGGTCATCGAAGTGTCCGAGCTCGGGCTGGACGCTGAACTGATCGGAGCGGCGGCACTGGTCATGGATAATTACGAAAAAGGACATACTAAAAAGACAAATAACACAGTAATGGCGCTGTGAAAATTTACTAGCCATACGGAATAGTTTCATTTCTTAAACCAAAACAATACGTCGATGAGAAAGTTAAAGGCTCATTTGCTCCTGTTATTGCTATGCAGCATGTGGAGCGCGGCACTACTTGCCCAGGACCGGATATCAGTGACCGGTAGCGTCAGGGACAGTGTCGGAAATCCCCTCTCCGGAATCAGTGTTTCAGTCAAAGGCGCCAAAAGTGGTACGTCAACCGACGCCCTTGGAAATTTCAAGATCAACGCAGAAAGAGGCGGACATCTGTTGTTTTCGGGCATCGGCTTCCTGTCTGAGGACGTCGCGGTCACGGGCGGCACTATGACAGTCGCGCTGCACAATGACCCAAAAAATCTTAATGAAGTAGTCGTGACGGGTTTCGGTCAGCGGACAAATGTTCGCAAGGTCCCGTATTCTGTCACCGAGATCAAGGGTGACGAGATCACCCGAGCGAACAACGCGAATTTCGTCGATGCCCTCCAGGGCAAGGTAGCCGGTGTGTTCATCGGCCAGGGGGCAGGTGGTCCTTCCTCCAGCGCCAAGATCCGCATTCGCGGTAACGCCAGTCTGAGCCAAAATACCCAACCGCTGGTCGTCATCGACGGTATCCTGATCGAGCCCGGTACTACCGGAGCCGACTCCTGGGGTCAGAACCGCGACATGGGGAATATCATCAAGGACCTCAACCCCGATGACTATGAAAGCATCGACGTTCTGAAAGGCTCCGCTGCAACCGCATTATATGGTAGCAAGGGTCTGGCCGGTGTGCTGCTGATCACGACCAAGAAGGGACGGGCCCGCAAAGACCTTGGCATCAGCATCACGCATACCGAGTCCTTTGACCACGCCTACAAGACGCCCGACTACCAGAACACCTATGGCGGTGGCATCAAGCCCACTTTTGATAAGGACGCCCAGGGCAATGATATGGTCGACCCGCTGAACGCCAGCATCTACAATACCCCCGATGCGAACCAGTCTTTTGGTCCGAAATTCGACGGTCATATGGTCAAGGATATCAACGGTCAGATGGTGCCCTGGGTCGCCAATGATCCGCTGAAGTTCTTCCAGACCGGGAAATACATCAACACAAACCTTGCTATAGAAGGTGGCGACGAACGCAGCACTTTTCGTTTTTCAGTGTCCGACCTGTACAACAATAGCATCATGCCGAACAACAAGCTGCAAAGAGACGCGTTCTCGCTGCGGGCGACACACAAGATCGGCAGCCTGATCACCCTGGACGCGAGCGTCAGCTACACGATGTCCACGATCAAGAACCCCATCTGGCAGGGCGGGAACTACAGCCCGTTGTTCGCGTTTACCTATTTCATGCCGCGCAATGCCCCGATCCTGTGGTGGCAGAATAACTATATCGACACGATCAACGGCGGTCAGAAGACCGGTCCCAGCGGCGATCCGTACTACCTCGCGCACACGATGTGGAACTACTATCAGGACAACAGCACCCAGAAGGAGAACAATCTGCTGGCGAATTTGGACCTGACCATTAAGTTCGCTCCTGGCCTGAGCGGATTGGTCAGGACCAATGTCAATTCCTTCAATTCCGCTTTTGAGGAAGATGTCAACGGCAGCGGAAAGGGATTCTCCGGTGGCGGCTACACTTTGCAAAAGATCAGCTATCAGACTATACGCGTGCAGGGATTGTTGAATTATACCAAAGACTTCGGTGAGGATTTCCAGCTGAATGCATCCGCAGGGGGTGAGACTTACCGGAGACCGGGCGGACAGAATATCAAGCTTGAGACGCAGGGTGGCCTCATAGCGCCCGGACTCTATAATATCTCTAATTCTGTCAGTCCGCCGAAAATAACCGTAACCGGCTATGACACAAAAGTTGACGCACCCTATTTGAAAAAACGTACTGACGCCGTATATGTTATGGGTGATCTGACCTGGAAGAATATGCTGACGGCCAATTTTACGCTCCGTAGAGACTGGATCTCTTCACTGACCTACAGGGACGGTCACGGCACCAACTATGCGACCTATCCCGCCGTTGGTCTGGCCTGGACGTTCACGGAGCTGCCTTCCTTCAAGAATACGAATTCGATCCTGTCCTTTGGCAAGCTTAGAGCAAGTCTGGGTTGGTCAGGGTCATACCCAGTGTCCTATTATACAAATAGTGCGGGCTACTACCAGGTGAACACAACGAATGGGCCTTTCAATAACGCCAGCAACACTCCCCAGCAGCTATTCACCTTCCAAAGTGGGGACCTGGGCAACCCGAATCTCATTGCCGAACGCAGCCGCGAACTGGAATTGGGTGCGGATATCCGGTTCTTCCACAACCGGCTGGGTTTCGACGTGGCCTGGTATAAAAAGAATTCGCTCCACCAGATCCTGCCCCTCTCCACTCCTGTAGAAAGCGGCGCAAGCACGCAGGTGATCAATGCGGGTAACATCCAGAACCAGGGTATCGAGATCTTGATGACGGCGACGCCGGTCCAGACAAGGGATTTCACCTGGAATTCCTCCATCAATTTCACCCGCAACAGGAACAAGATCATTGAGCTCGCCCCTGGGGTCACCTCTCTCGACCTCGAGCTGGCGTTCGGTGCGGACGAGCATGCACAGGCCATCGCCGGCAAGGCCTATGGCACTGTTGTCACGGGCGCTGGCTATGCCATCTACAACGGCAAGAATGCCGCCGCTACCGGCAAGAAAGTGTTGGGTCTCGCCCCATACGGAACTACAGGCGGCTACTATTCCTTCCTGCGCTCGCAGGACTATGACGGCAGCACTAAAGAACTCGGCAATATTATGGAGAACTGGCTGGGAAGCACGACGCAGTCCTTCCGTTACAAGAACTTTAACCTGAGTGTCCAGATCGACGCCAAGTACGGTGGTCTGATGGCATCTGCCAGCCACCAGTACGGCTCCGCCGGCGGTTCCTTCAAGAACTCCCTGAAAGGCCGTGACGCTGCGTCTGGCGGTATTGCCTACACAGATGGTTCAGGTTCGCACAACGACGGCATCATCCCCGACGGCGTATTCGCAGATGGTATCACGATCAGCGGCACAGACGTCAGCGGCATGAGTTATGCAGACGCCGTAAAGGCGAAGTTGGTGACACCCGTCCCGGCCTATGCCTACTATGGCAACCTGTCCCAGTGGTCCAGCGGTATCCGGGAATATTCGACCTTCGAGAACTCCTGGATCGCGGTCAGGGAAGTGACGGTTGGCTACGACTTGCCTTCGAGCATCTACAAAAAAGCCAAATTCAGCTCGCTGCGCGTATCTGTCACCGGGCGTAACCTGGGTTACCTGTACAAGACGGCGAAGGACGGCATCAACCCCGAAGGCCTGTACAATAACAACTCAGCAGGTTTCGCGGAATACGGCGGTCTGCCCTATACGCGCAGCCTTGGATTCAGTGTCAAAGCTGGTTTCTAAAGTCTAACCACACGAAAATTGAACTTATGAACAAGAGAAAATATATTATATCGTTTTCAATAGCCTGTCTGGCGCTGGGGGCCTGTAAAAAGTCCACATTCGTCAGCGACAATCTTAACCCTGACGTGCTCTATTCCGTTGACCCGGCCGACCAGTTCCTCGCGGCGGCGGCGGGTTGCCAGGACGATTTTGAATACTTTTATGACGTATACCGCCTCGAGAATAACTGGATGCAATATACGACCGGCGCCGCCGGCAATACCCCCGGTTTCGCCCGGGTAGGCGGCAATTTCAACGAAAGGTATTCCAAGATCTTTTATGGCAGGACCGGAACCTATCTGTCCGACATGCCCAACCTTGTCTCCAAGATGAAACCGGGCGACCAGGCAAAGCGGGTATGGCAGCTGAGTATCGGCGCTATCTTCAAAGCCTACTACGCATTTTATGTGTCGGATATCAATGGCGATATTCCTTATACCCAGGCCTTCCAGGCCCGTTATGGAGGAACGTTTACCCCGGTATATGACCGGCAGCAAGTGCTGTTCGATACGCTGGACGCTCAGATAAAGGCGGCCGTCAAAGTATTGGAGACGCCGCAAACCGCGGATCAAATCGCGATTGGCGCCAAAGATCCCTTCTTCCCTAAAAATTTGGGCGCAGCGGACGAAGCTGCTCAATGGGCGAAGATCGGCAACGGCGTCCGTCTGAAAATGGCGATGCGCCTGATGAAGCGTGACCCGGCCAAGATGAAGGCGATCGTTACTGATGTCCTGGCCGATGGATCGAATCAGATGGCTTCTGTGGACGACAGCTGGGTACTTTACGCCGGTCCCGGCTACGCCAGCGGCAATGGCCAATCCAACTGGAGCTCATTGACCTTCTGCGCCGGCAAACCGGTCGTCGATTTTATGAACGCGACCGCCGACCCACGAGAGCCAATATTCTATCGTCCTGCACTCTATACAGGAACCTATGTCGGCGCCCCCACGAGTCCCGACGACGTCGCCCCCAACGCCAACAAGTTCCTGCATTCCGATAGCGCTTACTCGCAGCTGCAGCACAGGCTCTTTACGCCGAACTATGACGACGGCAGCGGTGTCGGCACCGGTATAGCCTTCTTCCCGCTGATGACCTATGCCGAGTACTGCTTTATCCGCGCGGAGCTTGGCTTCAGAGGGATAACCGCCGATGCTCCGGATGTCTGGTACAACAATGGCGTTACGGCTTCCATTACCTTCTACGACAAGCGCGCACAAGAGACCGGCATTCTAGGGTATACCAAGATCGCTGCTTCCGACATCACTACCTACCTGGCAAAGCCCAAGGTCACCTATGTTGCCGCAACAGGACTCGACCAGATCGTTTGCCAGGCCTATCTCGACTTCTTCCGTCAGCCCAGCGAGGCCTGGGCCTGGTGGAAACGGACGGGTTTCCCGAACACGACCTCTACGATCATGTGGGAGCAACTGACGGCCAGCGGAACACCGTTGGCACTGCCAAGGCGTGCGCCTATCACCATTCTGCAGACGACGGACCGCAATTACGCCAATCAGCAGGCGGCTTTCAAGAACATGGCCTCCGACGGCAACTGGGGTAACGGCCCCAACGACTTCTTTGGTCGCGTTTGGTGGGATGCGCCTTAGTCGATAGCAAAATATCTCGGACTCCGGGCTGTTATCAGCCCGGAGTTTTTTAATTTTAAGGACAAGAAAACCGGTTACATGAAGAAATTCCTTTTGTCGATGATGGCATCGTGCGCACTGATATTTTCCGGAGCTTCTGCCCAACCGGCCGCTACCCCCTTACGGGTAGTCGTCTTTCTCTCTCCAGAATGCCCACTCTGCCAGAACTATTCGCTGCCGCTGAACGAGCTGCAGAAAAAATACGCCGGCAAAGTGGAGTTCTCCGGCGTCGTTCCGGGAAAGGCCTACTCCGCCGCCGACGTTAAAGCATTCACGACCAAATATCATATCGCCTTTCCTATAATGATCGATTCGGCTAAGTCCCTGTCCACATCCCTAAAGGCGACGGTCACCCCCGAAGTATACCTGCTCGCCCCTGATAAAAAAGTATTGTATCATGGCTCCATCGACAACTGGATAAAAGAACTTGGGATGCAGAGCGCCCGGCCGACCGTTTTTTACCTGAAGGACGCCATCGAGCAGACGCTGGCGCACCAGCCGGTCCGTATTCCCTATAACAA
>Ga0105239_10003653_pt1 | contig 18807 bp, 14 predicted proteins | sample KBSC44metaG_FD_92761 | JGI IMG/M metagenome (GOLD analysis project Ga0105239, IMG submission 92761) | Corn rhizosphere microbial communities from Kellogg Biological Station, Michigan, USA - KBS C4-4 metaG | ecosystem: Host-associated > Plants > Roots > Rhizosphere > Soil | place: Michigan, USA...
CGAGCGGGTTGTAGCCGACCGCGTTGATGTTCACGGGGCTGATATCGGTGCCGACCTGCAGCGACCCGCCGGTGACGAGGTCGACCGAGAAGACGTCGGTCGGTGAACTCTGGAACAGGAATGCGCGCGTGTCGCAGGTCGCGAACGCGGGCACCGTCGGCACGCGGTAGTCCTCGACCTCGCCGTCGGCGGCGATGCCGGTCGACACCGCGACATCGGCGGCGCTGGTCGCGATGCGGAAGCGCGCGAAGCTCGAGAAGCTGACCGGCAGCGCGGCGAAGCCGCTCCAGTTGAGCGTGAAGGCCGTGGCGGTGTTGGTGTTCGCCGGCACCGTGACCTGCGCGCGTTCGCCGGGCTCGAACATGCCGTTGTTGTTGAAGTCGATCCAGCCCGCGAGCGTGGCCGGATTCGGCGTCGCGTTCACGGCCCTGACGGACGCTTGCGCGGTCGTCGCACCTGGCAACAGCGAAACACTGCCCGGCACAAGGCCGTCGTCGAAGGTGTCGGCCGAGGCATTGCTGGCGGGCTGCCCCTCGGTTTCGGCGCCGATGCTGCTCCCGAGCATGAGCGGCGCGGTCTTCGCGACCGCGTTGTAGCCGGGGATGGAGTGCCGCGCGCCGTTGCCCGCGAGCAGCGTGCCATAGCTGTTCGGCGCATCGCCGAAGTCCTGGCAGGGCGAGGCGCTGCGGAATGTGAAGTTGTCGATGAACAGGCCCGTATTCAGCGTCGCGGGTGCAGCCTGATTGACGAAGCGGATCTTCGCCTGCGTACCGGTTGCGACGAAGCTGTGGTTGTAGGTTTGCCACACGACCGTGAATTGCGGCGTCGTCGGCAATCCGCCGTTGCCGTTGCCTACGCCGTTGACGCTCGGCGAAAGCGTCTGCAGCAACTGCGGGCCGCTGCCGAGATCGAGATACACGCCGGCACGCGAGTTGGCCGCGGACAAACCCGAATAGTCGATCGAGAAACTGTAGGTCTGGCCGGGAACGAGGTTGTTGAAGGTCTGCTCGAACGTCGCAGGTGCGGTCCCCCAGAGATCGATGCTCTGCGAGCCGGCGCTGGCGTTGTTGAAGTACTTCAGGATGTCGATCGTGCCGGCAACGACTTGCCAGCCGTTGATCGTCGCCTGCGACGTGCGCCACACCGCCCAGCCGTTGACGTACGCGGTGCCCGGCGCGGGGTTGTTGGGGTCCCCCTGAATGTCGGGCGACTCGAACGATCCGTTCTGCGCGAAGTCACAGGACGAACCGTCGATCGACGCGCCGGCGTCGGCCTGGCCCTGCGCGTGCGCGAGCGGACCCGGAAAGTACAGGCAGGCGCCCAGCGCCAACAGCACGAGGCGCAGAACCGGCATCCTGCGGCGACGCGCCCATGCGGACTTCCGATCCGACCGCAGCTCCGGCGATGCTGTTGCGGCCCCGCCTTTCCCACGCGTCGCCATGTATTCGACTCTGTCGCTCTCGTGCATTTTCGGTCCCTGGGTTCGTCTGGTTTCACTGCCACGACCGGCCTTCGGGCCGACCGCCCCCGCGGCGGCGCTTCACGCGCCACCGTCGACGGAGTCCTCTCCCTTGCGCCATTGCCCCGGACCGAAACTCCCGCCGGAAGCGATTACAGGCTCATCGATTCAACCACAAGTAGATAAAAAATAAATTGCACAGTACACATTTGTTTAGGGATTTCACTCGCGCGAAATGATGACAATCCCTCACACACCTCCGTCTCGAGATGGAGGCGCGCGATGCGCGACGTGGTTGCGCGCGTCTCGTGACGGTCACACGACCGTCATGAGTCCGCCCTCTCCGTCGCTGACTAGCGATTGCGCGAGGATGAGTCGTCCAATCCACTCGTCGGCGCTATCCGATCGGCTACGTCGTCGTGCCGGCTACGCGATCGCCGATTGTTCTCGTGGGCAAGATTCCACCGGCACGCTTCGACCCGACGTGCACCGACGCTGCCTTGCGACCGCCTGCACCTCGATCGCGCGACCGGGCACCCTCCATAGGGCGGCTCGGCGCTTCCGACCGCTTGTCGTCGCCCGTGAGCGGCCGAACCTCACACTGCATCCCTGTGTCGACGTTGACGACATATGCGCATGCCGAATCGTCATGCGCGCCTAACACCTCGCTAACAAATTCGCTGCCAGACTGGTTCCCTCGACTTCCTCTGGGGAACCGTCATGCGACGCTGGTCCATCGCTCTTCTCTCCGCCGCGTTGGCGGCCGGCATCTTCGGCTTCGCGGGTGCGGCACGCGCCGACGCGAGCCTGCTCAACGTCTCCTACGATCCGACCCGCGAGCTCTATCGCGACATCAACGCCGCATTCGCCGCCGACTGGAAGGCGAAGACCGGCGAAAGCGTATCGATCAAGCAATCACACGGCGGCTCGGGCAAGCAGGCGCGCAGCGTCATCGACGGCCTCGAGGCCGACGTCGTCACGCTCGCCCTCGCGTTCGACATCGACGCATTGCACGAGCACGGCGGACTCGTGCCGGCGGACTGGCAGAAACGCCTGCCGGACAACAGTGCGCCGTACACCTCGACGATCGTGTTCCTCGTGCGCAAGGGCAATCCGAAGGCGATCAGGGACTGGGACGACCTGGTCAAGCCGGGCATCGGCGTGATCACGCCGAATCCGAAGACCAGTGGCGGCGCGCGCTGGAACTATCTGGCCGCGTGGGGCTGGGCGGCGAAGAAATACGGAGGCGATGCCGGCGCGAAGGACTACATCGCCAAGCTGTTCAAGAATGTGCCGGTGCTCGACACCGGCGCGCGCGGCGCGACGACCACCTTCGTCGAGCGCGGCCAGGGCGACGTGCTGCTCGCGTGGGAGAACGAGGCGCTGCTCGCGCTCGCCGAAGGCGACGGCAAGGACAAGTTCGAGATCGTGCTGCCGAGCCTCAGCATCCTCGCCGAGCCGCCGGTCGCGGTCGTCGACAAGGTCGTCGACAAGCACGGCACGCGCAAGGTCGCCGAGGCGTACCTGCGCTTCCTCTACACGCCCCAGGTGCAGGAGATTGCCGCGCGCGATGGTTATCGTCCGCGCGACGCGACGGTCGCGGCGAAGTACGCATCGAAGTTCCCGCAGTTGCCGCTGCTCAGCATCGACGCGGCATTCGGCGGCTGGAAAGCCGCGCAGGCGACGCACTTCGCCGACGGCGGCACGTTCGACCAGATCTACACGCCGGGCAGGTAGGGCCGACACATCCCGCAGGACGCTTCCATGCCGCAACGACGACGCCACGCACTGCCCGGTTTCGGCCTCACGCTCGGCCTGTGCCTGAGCTATCTCGGCCTGATCGTGCTGTTGCCGCTCGCCGCGCTCGCGCTGAAGGCGGCGACGCTCGGACCGGCCGAGTTCTGGCACGCGGTCACGTCACCACGCGCGCTCGCGTCGTATCGCGTCACGTTCGGTTGCGCCGCGCTGGCCGGGCTCGTCAATCTCGTGTTCGGCCCGCTGCTCGCCTGGGTGCTCGTACGCTACCGCTTTCCGGGGCGCAAGCTCGTCGATGCGCTGGTCGACCTGCCGTTCGCGCTGCCGACCGCGGTCGCCGGAATCACGCTGACCGCGCTGTATGCGTCGACCGGGCCGCTCGGCGGTTGGCTCGAGGCGCACGGCTGGAAGGTCGCCTACACGCCGAGCGGGATCACCCTCGCGCTGGTGTTCGTGAGCCTGCCGTTTCTCGTGCGCAGCGTGCAGCCGGTGCTCGAACAACTGGAGCCGGACATCGAGGAAGCCGCGGCGACGCTCGGTGCGGGCCGCCTGACGACGTTGTGGCGCGTGGTGCTGCCGACCTTGTGGCCGGCGATCCTGTCCGGCTTCGCGCTCGCCTTCGCACGCGCACTCGGCGAATACGGCTCGGTGATCTTCATCGCCGGCAACATGCCGATGGTGTCGGAGATCGCGCCGCTGCTGATCACCGCCAAGCTCGACCAGTACGACTACGCCGGCGCGACCGCGATCGCGCTGGTGCTGCTGGCCGGCTCGTTCGCGGCGCTGTTCGCGATCAACCTGCTGCAGCTGGTGACCGTGCGGCGCCGCTCGGCCGGCGCGTCATGAGCGCGCTGCGCAGGCCTTCGCGCGCGCTGCGCGATCCGGCATGGCTGCGCTGGCCACTGCTTGCGCTCGCGCTCGCCTTCGTCGGCCTGTTCCTGCTGCTGCCGCTGCTGGCGGTGTTCGGCTACGCCTTCGAGAAGGGTCTCGCCTTCTACGTTGCGAGCCTCGTCGACGAGGACGCCCGCGCGGCGATCCGCCTGACCCTGCTCGTCACCGCGATCGCGTTGCCGGCGAACACGTTGTTCGGCATCGCCGCGGCGTGGCTGGTCACGCGCTTAACGTTTCGCGGACGCGGCCTGCTGCTGAGCCTGATCGACCTGCCGTTCGCGGTCTCGCCGGTGATCGCCGGCCTGATCTACGTGCTGCTGTTCGGCGCGCAGGGCTGGCTCGCGCCGTGGCTCGCCGCACACGACCTCAAGATCATCTTCGCCGTGCCCGGCATCGTGCTGGCGACGCTCTTCGTGACGTTCCCGTTCGTCGCGCGCGAGCTGATCCCGCTCATGCAGGCGCAGGGCAGCGAGCAGGAGCAGGCTGCGCTCACGCTCGGCGCGGGCGGTTTCACCATGTTCCGGCGCGTGGTGCTGCCGAAGATCGGTTGGGGCCTCGCCTACGGCGTGATCCTGTGCAATGCGCGCGCGATCGGCGAGTTCGGCGCGGTGTCGGTCGTGTCCGGCCACATCCGCGGGCTGACCAACACGATGCCGCTGCACGTCGAGATCCTCTACAACGAATACCAGCGCACTGCCGCGTTCGCGGTCGCCTCGCTGCTCGCGTTGCTCGCGCTGGCGACCTTGCTGCTGAAGCAGCTCGTCGGCTGGCGCATGCGCCGCGCCATTCCTGCACACGACACCTCAGCATGAGCATCGAACTCTCCAACATCCACTACCGCTACGACGGCGTGCCCGCGCTGGACGGCATCGACCTGCCGATCGAATCGGGCGAGCTGCTCGCCCTGCTCGGTCCATCCGGCTGCGGCAAGACGACCCTGCTGCGCACGATCGCCGGACTCGAATTCCCCGACCGCGGCAGCGTGCGTTTCGAAGGGCGCGACGTGACCGCGCTGAGCGCGCGCAAGCGCCATGTCGGCTTCGTGTTCCAGCACTACGCGCTGTTCAACCACCTCAGCGTGTTCGAGAACGTCGCGTTCGGGCTGCGCGTGCGCGGCTGGTTCAAGCGCCCGCGCCGCGACGACCTGCAGCGCCGCGTGCGCGAGCTGCTCGAACTGGTGCAATTGGGCGACCTCGCGCAACGCTACCCGGCGCAACTATCCGGCGGCCAGCGCCAACGCGTCGCGCTCGCGCGCGCACTCGCCGTGGAACCGCAGATCCTGCTGCTCGACGAACCGTTCGGCGCGCTCGACGCGCGCGTGCGCGGCGACCTGCGCCGCTGGCTGCGCGGCCTGCACGACCGCATCCACGTGACCAGCGTGTTCGTCACCCATGACCAGGAGGAAGCGTTCGAACTGGCCGACCGCATCGCGGTGATGAACAAGGGCCGGATCGAGCAGATCGCCGACCCGGAAACGCTCTACACGCGCCCGGCCAGTCCGTTCGTGTGCCGTTTCCTCGGCGAGGTCAACGAGCTGCCGGCCGCACTGCACGCGCGCTGGACCGGCATCGACGACGACGGCGTGGTCGCGTTCGTGCGACCGCACGACCTCGACCTGCAGCCGCTCGACGGCGGCAGCGGCGCACGCGTCGAAAGCGTGCGCGACCTCGGCGCGAGCATGCGCATCGAAGTGCGCGATCCGCGCCTCGCGCAACCCGCGGTCGCGATCTACGAACGCGCACGTTTCGAGCGTAGCGGCCTTGCGCCGGGGCACGGCATCACGGTGTCGGCCCAGCGCCAGATGCTGTTCCGCGGTGACGAGCCAGTTGACGCCGCCGAGCGTGCCGGCAACGCGCTGCGCCATATTCTCGTCACGCAGCGGTGAGCCGATCGAAAGGCCGAGGCTGCTACGCGACGCGTGCAGCCTCGGCAGGGACGATCACGGATGCGTCGTGAACGTCTGGAACGGCGACAGGTAGAGCGTGAAGGAGATGTAGCACTGCCGGCCGCTCGACGCCGTCGCGAACTTCTGCAACCCGCTCGTCGTCACCGACGACGCCGTGCCGCTCGCGTTCGTCCCCCAGTACATCGGCCACGCCACGCTGGCCGTGCAACCCGCCGCCCAACGTGGATTGAAGCCGTCATCCTGGACGAGGTCGATGCTGGCGTCCACGATCGGCGTCTTCCAGGTCGTGCTCGAGATTGCGAACGTGCTTCCATGCCACGGCGGATTCGCCGTGGCGGACACCGGCCAGCCGCCCGTGAACGTACCGCAGGGATAGTCGAAGTCCGCACTGCTGATGGAGAGCGCCGCCGTACTCGGCGTGAAGGATCCCTGCATCGACAGGTTGCAGGTGCCGCTGTATTCGATGCCGCTTGGACCGACGACCTGCAGGGTGGCGGAGCCGGCCATCGTGGTGGTGCCGCCTGGCGATACGGACACCGTCGACGCATGCGCGGCTCCGACGCCGAATGCCAGCAAAGAAGAAAGGATCAAATGGATGTTCATGGCTGGTTTCCTCTCGAATGTGATTTTCCCGGTGCGACTCGTCGGCACCAGGAATGCTTAATATATTTATAATTTGTGTAAAAAGTGCGACTTTGCTCCTGAATTCTGAACGCCGCATCGTGGTCGGCAGGGATTGACCGCTGCAATGCTGCCGCCTTCCATGGCCCATGGAACGCCTCCCTACATCGCAATCGCGCAAGCAGGGCGATGCCGTCCCGTGGCGCGACCGTGTCGGCGCGCATGCACAACGCGCTGCGGGAAACAGGTCTATGATGGCGCCCTCGTTTGCCATACGGAGCACACCGTCATGCGCACACTCTTTCTTTTCGCGCTGTGCATTGCCAGCGCACAGGTTCGGGCCGGCGACAGCCTGCCGCTGCAAGCGTCCCGCGTCGACGAATTCGCGACACTTCGCCTCGGCGCGCGCGTCGCCGTCGACGGCTTCCCGGACGGACGCGGCAATCGCGGTCGCGTCGAGTTCACGCGCGTCGACGTCTACGCAAAGGATGCGCGCATCGTCGCGATCGGACCCGACGGCGAGCACGAGTTGCCGCGCAGCACGCGCATCGAACTGATCGGCTACGACGCGAGCGGCACGCTGCGCGCGCAACTCGGCTTCGATCCGGGTTTCCGCAACGTCGCTGGCGCCGGCTCGTCCGCGGTCGGCGCCTTCGCGATCTCCGCGCAGGTCGATGCCGGCGGCGCGCGCCTCGTCGTCAAGCCGTCGGATGAGGCCTTGCCGCCCGGCGTGACGCCGCAGGTGATCCCCTCCGACGACGGCGTGCCGAGCGGACAACCGCTGCCGGACGCACTGACGCTGTCGCTCGGCGCCCGCTCGATCGACGGCACGCTGCGCGCTGCGCTCGTCGCGGTCGATGTGGACCACGAATTGCTGGTCAGCCGCTTCGGCGGCACCGGCGCGGGCAACCTCACCGCCGCGACGAACTGGATCGCCGACCTGTTCACCGTGATGAACGTCATGTACGAACGCGACCTCAACGTCACGTTGCAGCAGGGCACGACTCGGTTCCGCACGGGCGCGACGCCCTACACGATCGGCGCGAATGCACCGGCGAGCAATGCCGACCTCAACAATTTCGCCACGTACTGGCACGACAACGAGGGCAACGTGGCGCGCGATTTCACGGTGCTGTTGTCCGGGCGGCAGTCGTCGTCGCAGAACCCGGGGTTGACCGCGTCCGGCATCGCATTCGTCAACGCCTATTGCGACACGGATAGCAACGGCGGCAGCTACAGCATCAACAAGGTCTTCACGAACTCGGGCGTTGCGGTCGACTTCTCGGCACGTATCGTCGGCCACGAACTCGGCCACAACTTCGGCGCCTCGCACACGCACTGCACGAACACGACGACGGGCGCCTATCCGACCGCGAGCGGCACGATCGACGTCTGCTTCAAGGGCGAAGCCGGTCTGGGCTGCTACGGCGGTGCGGTGAGTTGCCCAAGCGCGGGGCCCGGCCATCCGCTCGGCACGCTGATGAGCTACTGCAATGCGGCGGCGCCGAATGGTGCGAGCTGCGGCCAGAACGTGCTGCAGTTCCACCCGACCCAGATCACGACGATGTCGGCGCTGATCGCCTCGCACACGCCGGCGTGCCTGAGCCCGCTGTCCGACACCATCTTCGCGGACGGCTTCGACTGACTTCAGCGCACCGGACCGAAGGTCCGGCGGCTGCCGCCGCCGCTACCGTGCGCCGGTGCGTCGTGCGCTCGCCGGTGGCGGCGCCGCGGTGCCCGCGACGATGCGTTCGGCCGCCTGCGCGACCACTGCGACGTGGAGGCCCGCGCTGCGCTCACCGGCGAACTCGCCGACGAGTCCCGGCAACAATGCGACTGCACGCGTGACGACGTCGACGACATCGGGACGCGGCGCGAGCGTGCCGTCGATCACGCGCAGCAGCACCTGTTCGAGCTTGGCGCTGAAATCGCCGAGCGCGATCGCGCCGACGAGGCGACCGCTGCCTTTGAGCGTGTGGAACGAGCGGCGCAGCGGTACCGCGCGCTCGAGGTCGCCCGGCTGCAGGCGCCAGCGCGGCAGGCCGCGGCGCAGGTTGCCGATCTCGCCGCGCGCCTCGGCGAGGAAGATCTCGCGCAATTCGTCATCGACTTCGGTGACCGGCGCATCGACCGTCGCGGGCACCGGCGTCGTGGACGCGCTGCCGGCGCGACGCGCGCGGCGATAGCCGAACGCGGCCAGCAACAGGATGATCGGCACCAGCAGCAGCCACGCCATGGAACGCTTCCCCGCAGATGCGTCGACGACGTTATCGCCGATATCGCCGCTCCGTGTCCATGCTCGGCGCCGTGCGCGTGGCGTACACCCTCCCGACAACGCGCGCGCAGCGCCGCGGTTCAGTCACGCATCAGCGTCGACTTGCCGAACAGGCTCTCGACCAGGTCGACCGCGAGCGCGGCAGTCTGGTTGCGCACGTCGAGCGCGGGATTGAGTTCCATGATGTCGAGCGAACCGAGCCGGCCGCTGTCGGCGATCATTTCCATGCACAGCTGCGCTTCGCGGTAGTTCGGACCACCGGGGATCGTGGTGCCGACGCCTGGGGCGATGCCCGGGTCGAGGAAATCGACGTCGAAGCTCACGTGCAGATGGTGACGCGGACCGAGGTTGAGCAAGGCCTCCTCCATCACGCGCTTCATGCCGACCTCGTCGATGTAGCGCATGTCGTAGATGTCGAGGCCGACATCGCGCACGAGTTTCTTCTCGCCGGTGTCGACCGAGCGGATGCCGATCTGGCGGATCTGCTCGGGCGACAACACCGGCGCACTGCCGCCCAGGCCGGTCAGCGGTTCCGGTCCGAAGCCGCACAGGCACGCGACCGGCATGCCGTGCACGTTGCCGGACGGCGTGATCGAACTGGTGTTGAAATCCGCGTGCGCGTCGAGCCAGAGCACGGTCAGGTGCTTGCCGGTATCGCGGCAATGGCGCGCGACCGCGGTGATCGAGCCGATCGCGAGGCAATGATCGCCACCGAGCAGGATCGGCAGGCGCTCCTGCGCGAGTTCGGCGGCGACCGCCTGCATGACCGCGCGGTTCCAGGCGACGACCTCGTCGAGGTGGCGGTAGCCGTCGTGCGGCGGCAACCACGGATTGAACGGCCCGGCGACGTTGCCGCGATCGACCACGTTGAACCCGCGTGCGGCGAGCGCCGCCGCGAGGCCGGCGACGCGCAACGCCTCCGGACCCATCGAAGCGCCACGATGGCCGGCACCGATGTCGGTCGGGGCACCGATCAGGGAAAGCGGGGGAAGGGTCTGCATGGCGGGCCTGGCGACTGTCGTGGGCGCGATTCTCGGCGAAAACCGCGATGGCGTCACGGTCAACCGCAACGGCTACGCCGTTCCGGCATCGCCAGCGGGTTCATGGCGCCTGATGCTGGCGCGCACGCGCGCGAGCAACCCGTCCACGCCCTCGTCCTTGGCGACCACCGCATCGCAACCGGCGGCGAGTACCGCGCGCAGGATCTGCGCGTCGCATTCGATGCTGTAACAGAGCAGGGCGATGCGCGCGAACTGCGGTTCCCGCCGCAGGGCGGTCGCGATCTCGGCCGCGGTCTCGGCGCGCAGCCAGAAATCGAGCACGACCGCATCGCACGGCCACAGCGCCAGGGTCTGCCACAGCCGATCGCCGCCGCTCTCGACCCGCACGCTGCAACCGCGCGCTTCGAGCTCGATCGCGGTCAGCGAAGCCTGTGCCGGATCGTCCTCGACCAGCACGATGCGCAGGTCACCCGTCGCGCTGCGCGGTGAGGATGCCTGTGCCGCGGTCGACGCGATCGCAAGTTCGCCGAGCACGGCCTGCACGCTCGTCTCGAAGCGGCGTACCGCGTCGCCGTGCGGTGCCGGCGCCGCGGCCGATTCGTCCGCGATCAGGCGATCCGCCGCGCAGGCGCATTCACCGAGGCGCTCGTAGCCATACGCCGCCGCGGATCCGCACAAGCGGTGTACCTGCATCGACAGTTCGCGCGCGCGCGCCTCGTCGGCTGGATTCGCGGCGAATTCCCGCCATGCCTCCACCAACGCCGCGCGCTTCGCCGGAAACGAGGCAACGTAGCGCTGGCGCAACCGTTCGAGGCGTTCGTCGATGTCCGTCATCGGCATTCCGCTCCGCACTTCGGCCCTGCACGGGACTATAGTGCTCCCGATCGGGACGCCCTCCCAAGGTACAGCGCAGCGCGTTCACGATCTTTGACCGATCGCGGCAAGCTGGTTGTCAGGCGGACATGCGAAGCTCGCGACGCCCTTCATCAGGAGATTCCCCATGAGCGATCTGACCAATCAAGTCCTGAGCCATCTGGATCCGGCGAGCATCGAGGCGATCGCGGCGCAGCTCGGCATCGATCCGTCGCAGGCCGAAGCCGCGATCCAGCAGGCCGTGCCGGTCGTCGTCGGCGGACTCGCGAGGAACGCATCGACCGACGCGGGTGCGGATGCCCTGCACAACGCGGCGCAGGATCACGCCGGCGGCGACCTCGGCTCGATCCTCGGCAGCGTGCTCGGTGGCGGCGGCGACGGTGGCGCGATCCTCGGCCACATCTTCGGCAACCGCCAGGGCCAGGCCGCGCAGAACGTCGGCCAGGCCAGCGGCATCGGCACCGCGAATGCCGGTGCGCTGCTGTCGATACTCGCACCGATCGTGATGGCCGCACTCGGCAACATGACGCAGAAGCAGGGCACCGGTGCGGGCGGCCTCGGCGGCATGCTCGGCAAGGAGCTGCAGAACCTCGGCCAGGGCCAGCACGGCGGCCTGCTCAGCTCGATCCTCGACCAGGACGGCGACGGCCAGCTCGGGTTGTCGGATCTGCTGAAGGTCGGGTCCCAGATGCTGGGGTCGCGGCGGAGCGTCTAGTTTTTCTTGTTTCCCGCATCGCGAAAACCTACCCGCGTCCCTGCAGGTGGGTCCCGCATGCGTGCGTTTGCTTTCCCCTCTCCCGCTTGTGGGAGAGGGGAGGGTGAGGGCGCTCTTGCCTTCTTCGTTGTTCGCAGACTCGGCTTCTTCGCGAAAACCTACCACGTCCCTGTAGGTTCGTCCCGCGTCCCTGCGGGACGAACATGCACGGATGCGGGTAGGTGTTCGCGAAGAGGCCGGATCTGCGAACAAGGGAATGGGCGAGGGCGCCCTCACCCTAACCCCCTCCCGCAAATCGGGAATGACGAAAGCGGCCTCAGCGTCCCCACATCCACTTAGCGCCAACCATGAAAGCGCGCCCCGCCGCGGGCTCGAAGTAACGCCCGTTCGCGTCGTTGACGATGACCGAGCCGGCGTAGCGGCGATCGAACGCGTTGTCGATGCGGACGAACGCATCGAATCGCCCGGCGTCGAGTTCGAATACGTAGCCCAGATCGACGGCAGCAACGAAATACTCTGGCGCGCGATCGCTGCCGCGGTCGTTGACGACGACCGCACTGACGTAGTCGCCCGAAGCGCCCGCATGCCAGCCTCGTCCGCCGCCCCAGCGCACGCCCGCATGCAGGTCGCTGCGCGGAATGCCCGGAATGCGCGCGCCCGCGGCCACAGCCGTGTCGGGCGTCGTGCACGGCGTGCCCGCGCAGGTCAGGAATGCGGAACGGAAACGCGCGTCGAGCCAGGTCCAGGCGAACTGCAAGTTCCAGTCGTCGGCGATGCGCCAGGCGAGCGCGGCTTCCGCACCGTCGCGGCGCGCCTTGCCGATGTTCTGATAGGTCGTGCGCCCGCCGCTGCTCGTCGCGACGGCGAGTTCGTTGCGCGTGTCGGCACGAAAGACCGCGAAGGTCGCGTCTACGCGCGGATCCGGCTGCAGCTTCAGGCCGACTTCCGCATTGCGCGAGCGCGCCGGATCGAGGTCGAACGCGAGTCCGGCGCCGCCATCCGCGCGATAACCGAGTTCGTTGAACGTGGGCGTCTCGAAACCGCGCCCATACGATGCGTACGCGTTCACGCCTGCAGCGACGCGCCACAGCAGGCCAGCGACTGGCGTCGTCGCCGCGTAGTCGACGCCACCGCTGTCGTCGGGGTTGCCGGCACGGATGTAATGATCCTGCGCATCGAACGCGACCGTGCTGTGACGCAAGCCCGCAGTCACGCTCCAGCGCTCGGCGACCTGCCAGGTCGCCTGCGCATACTGGTCGAAGTCGCGCACGTTGTCGTCCTCGTCGCGGCGCAACGCGCCACGCACGCCGAGCACGTCGCCGACGAAGTTCTCGTAACCGCGGCGATGCTGCTGCTGGCGGTCCGCGCTCAGGCCGGCAGCGATCTCGAATGCGCGACCACCGAGTTCGCCGTGCCAGGTCCAGCGCGCGTCCGCGCCGCCGTAGCCGGAATCGAGGTCGACCACGCCGCCCGAGTGTTTCGGATTCGCCTGCGCGCTGGCCGGAATCGCAAGATACTGCTCGACGCTGCGCCGTCCGTAATAGCCGAGTACGCGCAGCGCATGGCCGTCGCCGAAGTCCTGTTCGAAGATCGCGCCGCCCTGGTTCTGGTGCACGCTCTTGCGCGTGTCGAACTGCATCGCCACCGCCGCGACGCTGCGCGGGTCGGCGTCGAACTGCGCATGGGTGAGGCCGAGCGGATCGTCGGCGTTCGGCAACGCGAGCGTGTTGACGAGCACCGTCAGCTTGCCGCCGTCGCCGATCTTCCAGCCGATCTTCGCGTTGCCGGATTCACGCTTGGCGGAACTGTGGTCGCGATAGCCATCGGTCTGGAAATGCGTGACGTCGAGGTTGTAGTCGAGATCACCGGCGACGCCGCGCGCGTTCGCGCTCGCACGCGCCGTACCGAAGCTCGCGCCGACGAGATCGAGGCCGACCTGTGGCGGATCGCTGCCGTCCGCGCTGAACAGCTGGATCACGCCGCCCGAGGCATTGCCGTACAGCGCCGAGAACGGCCCGCGCAACACCTCGATGCGTTCGGCGGAATCGAGGTTGAAGTGCGAGACCTGACCCTGCCCGTCCGGCATCGTCGCCGGGATGCCGTCGGTGTACAGGCGCAGGCCGCGCACGCCGAACGTCGCGCGCGCGCCGAAACCGCGGATCGAGATCTGCTCGTCCTGCGCGTAGTTCTGGCGGTCGCGCGCGAGCAGGCCGGGGATGCCCGCGAGAACGTCGGACGGATTCACGCCGAGCACGTCGGGCACGTCGTCGATCGATACCGAATCGATCGATGCGGGAACCTCGAACGCGGGCCGGCCGATGCGGGTCGCGGTGACCACGACCTCCGGCAGATCGGCATTCGCCTGCGGTTCCTCGGCGCGACCGATGCCGAGCGCAGCGAGCGCGGCGAGGGCGAGTCCGTTTGCGGTCACCCGCATCGCCGGGAACGCGTTCGATCGAATGCTGCGCATGGAGTCCGGCCACGAGACAAGGGCGCGGATTCTACCTCGCACGGCATGTCGGTCGCCGCAAAAGCCGGGCGCGGATCAACGCCGATGAACGCGGATCAGCCGCAGTGAGCGGGTTCTATCCGCGTTCATCCGCGTCCGCGCTGTTGCTCACGCCGCAGCAGGCACGAACTCGAGCGCGGCCGAATTCATGCAATAGCGATTTCCGCTCGGCGGCGGGCCATCCGGAAAAACGTGCCCGAGGTGGCTGTCGCAGCGCGCGCAACGCGTCTCGACGCGGATCATGCCGTGGCTGGTATCGCGGATCTCGCGCACGTGCGCGGGATCGTACGGCGCGTAGAAACTCGGCCAACCGGTGCCCGATTCGAACTTCGTCACCGAACGGAACAGCGGCAAGCCGCACAGGCGGCAGGCGAACACGCCGTCGCCGTGTTCGTGCAGCAGGCCGCCGCAGAACGGCCGTTCGGTGCCGTGATCGAACAGTACATGGCGTTCCTCCGGGCTCAGCCGCGCCGCCAGCCTGTCACGCTCGGCAGTGGAGATCGGCGTGAGGTCGTAACCGGAAGCGGACATCGTCGTCATGCCAGGCCTCCGTCCTTCGAACCGTCGCTGCGCAGCCAGTCGCCGAACTGCTTGCGCAGCTTGGCGACCTTCGGCGCCGAGACCGCGGCGATGTAGGCCTGCTCCGGATGCAGCGCGGCATAGTTCTGGTGGTAGCGCTCGGCGTCGTGGAACGCGGCGAGCGGAACGAGCTGCGTCGCGATCGGCGCAGTAAACACCTTCGCGGCATCGAGCTGGCGGATGTAGGCCGCGGCGACTTCGCGCTGGATGTCGTCGGCATGGAACACCGCCGAGCGGTACTGGCGGCCGCGGTCGTTGCCCTGGCGGTCGACCTGGGTCGGATCGTGCGCGACCGCGAAGAACACCTTGAGCAGGCGGCCATAGCTGATCCGTCGCGGATCGAAGCGGATCGCGACGGCTTCGGCGTGGTCGGTCACGCCGCTGCAGACGCGTTCGTAGTTCGCGCTCGCGGCATCGCCGCCGCTGTAGCCGGACGTGACGCCGAGCACGCCGTCGAGTTCGCGAAACACCGCTTCGACGCACCAGAAGCAGCCGCCCGCGAGCACCGCGGTCGCTTCGTGCACGCCCGCCGCGGGCGCGGGATCGAGCACGGGATCGGGAACCTGGGAACGCTCGACGGCCAGGCCAATGCCCGGGATATCGCAGACGGTATCCATGGTGGGTCTCCTCGAGGTCGGTAACGGGTGCGCAAGGGACAGGTGCAGGGCGCAGGTTCTTTCAGATGATGGCCGAACCGGCAAAGCCAAGGTCACGCGGGGAACTCGCGGCAGCGGCATTCCGTCCAAGCACGCGCCGCGCAGCAGGCTTGTAAAGATGGATTTACGCGTCGGATACCCTGCCGTTCAGATCCGGCTGCTAGCCTTCGCGCATCGCCGGCCGGATGCCCGGTGTCGCTCGCATTGCCCGCAAGGATCGTCCCATGTCGCGTTGGAAGCTCGCGCTCGTCGTCGCTCTGCTCCTGTTGGCCTGCCTCGTCGGCTGGCGCATCCACAGCTCGAACGCGGCACCCGGTGCCGGGCGCACGCACGCGGGTGGCGCGGACGCGCCGGTCCCGGTCACCGTGGTCGCCGCGAAGGTCGAGGACGTGCCGGTCTATCTGACCGCACTCGGCACCGTGCAGGCGCTCAACACCGTCGCGGTGAATGCGCAAGTCAGCGGCCAGCTCAAGGCGCTGCACTTCGCCGAGGGCGAGGAAATCAGCGCCGGTGCGCTCATCGCCGAGATCGACCCACGCACGCTGCAGGCCGCACTCGACCAGGCGAACGCGAAGCAGAAGCAGGACAACGCCCAGCTCAGCGCCTCGGAGAGCACGCTCGCGCGCTACGAAGAGCTGATCAAGAAGAACTTCGTTTCCGCGCAGGACCTCGAGAACCAGCGCCAGGCTGTGCGCCAGCAGGAAGCGCTCGTGGCGGCCGATGCCGCGGCGGCGTCGAGCGCGCGCACCCAGCTCGGCTACACGCGCATCACGGCGCCGATCACCGGTGTCGCCGGCATCCGCCAGGTCGATGTCGGCAACCTGATGCAGGCGAACGGCAGCACGATCGTGACCCTGACCCAGGTGCATCCGATCAATGTCGTGTTCACCCTGCCGGAGCAGAACCTCGACGCCGTGCGCAGCGCGCAGGCCGCCGATTCCGCCGGGATCGAAATCGCCGCGCTCGATCGCACCGACGCGCACGTGATCGCGACCGGCGAACTCAAGGTCATCGACAACCAGATCGACACGACCACCGGCACGTTCAAGTTGAAATCGGAATTCCGCAACGCGGAGAACGCGCTGTGGCCCGGGCAATTCGTCAACGTGCGCGCCCGCGTGCGCACGGTGAAGGCGGGCGTGGTGGTGCCGGCGACGGCGCTGCAGCGTGGTCCCGAGGGCAACTATGTCTATGCGCTGCAGGCTGATGGCACGGTCGCGATGAAACCCGTCGTGTCCGGCGGCGACGCCGGCAACGACAACGTGCTGGTCTCGAGCGGCGTCGCGGACGGCGACAAGGTCGTCACCGAAGGCCAGTTCCGCTTGAAGCCGGGCAGCAAGGTGCAGGCACTCGCGCCGGGCGAAGCGCCGGCGCCGCCGAGCGCGGAGGAACTCGCGAAGGCCAAGGACAAGGCCGGTGCGCAACCGGGACAACGTCGTGGCGGCGGGCGCCGCGGTGGTGGCTGAGCGGGTCGACCCGAATCCTTCCGGCGCTGCGCGCCAGCTTCTCCCGGATGGAGAAGCGACCGTGAAAGGCACGATTGCATGAGCTTCTCCACCCTCTTCATCCGCCGCCCGATCGCGACTTCGCTGCTGATGCTCGCGCTACTGCTGCTCGGCGTGATCGGCTATCGCGCGCTGCCGGTCGCCGCGCTGCCGGACATCGATGCGCCCAGCCTGATCGTGTCGACGCAGTATCCGGGCGCGAGTGCATCGACGATGGCCGCCCTCGTGACGACGCCGCTCGAACGCCAGTTCGGGCAGATCTCCGGCATCGTCACGATGAATTCGGACAGCTCGGCCGGGCTGTCGACGATCGTCATCACGTTCGACCAGGGCCGCGACATCGACGCCGCCGGCCAGGACGTGCAGTCCGCGATCAATGCGGCGCGCGGCACCCTGCCGTCGAACCTGCCGTATCCGCCGGTCTACAACAAGGTCAATCCGGCCGATGCACCGATCCTGACCCTGATGCTGACCTCGGATTCGCGCCCGCTGCGCGAGGTCAACGACTACGCCGACAGCATCCTCGCGCAACGCCTGTCGCAGATCGGCGGCGTCGGCCTTGTCAGCATCGCCGGCAACGTGCGTCCGGCCGTGCGCGTGCAGGTGAACCCGGCACAGATCGCGAACCTCGGCCTGACCATGGAGGACGTGCGCAGCGCGCTGACCCAGGCGAACGTCAATGCGCCGAAGGGCAGCCTCAACGGCACCGTGCAGAGCTTCAGCATCGGCACCAACGACCAGTTGTCGGATGCCGAAGACTACCGCTCGACGATCGTCAGCTACAGGAACGGCGCACCGGTGCGCCTGTCGGACATCGCGGAGGTCATCGATGGCGTCGAGAACGACCAGCTCGCCGCGTGGGCGAATTCGAAACCCGCGGTGCTGCTCGACGTGCGCCGGCAGCCGTCGGCGAACATCGTCAAGACCGTCGCCGACATCCGCGCGCAGCTGCCCGGCCTGCAGGCGTTGCTGCCGGCCGACGTGCACCTCGACGTGTTCTCCGATCGCACGGTCACGATCCGCGCGTCCGTCGCCGACGTCGAGTTCACCCTGCTGCTGACCGTGCTGCTCGTCATCGCGGTGATCTTCGTGTTCCTGCGCCGACTGTGGGCGACGGTGATTCCGAGCGTCGCGGTACCGCTGTCCCTGCTCGGTACGTTCGGCGTGATGGCGTTCGCCGGCTTCTCGCTCGACAACCTGTCGCTGATGGCGCTCGCGGTCGCGACCGGCTTCGTCGTCGACGATGCGATCGTCATGATCGAGAACATCGTGCGCTACATCGAGCAGGGCAAGGACGGCAAGGAGGCGGCGGAAATCGGCGCGAAGGAAATCGGCTTCACGGTGCTGTCGCTGACCGTCTCGCTGATCGCGGTATTCCTGCCGCTGCTGCTGATGCCGGGCGTGACCGGTCGCCTGTTCCACGAATTCGCCTGGGTACTCACGATCGCGGTCGCGCTGTCGATGCTCATCTCGCTGACGCTGACGCCGATGATGTGCGCCTACCTGCTCAAGGCCGACGCGCTGCCTCCCGGCGATCACGCGCAGGCGCAGGGCGCGCGACGCGACCTGTGGACGCGCACTGTCGATGTCTATGCACACAGCCTCGACTGGGTGCTCGCGCGCCAGCCGCTCATGCTCGTCGTCGCGACGCTCACCCTGATCGTGACGATCGCCCTGTACATCGTGATCCCGAAGGGCCTGCTGCCGGAGCAGGACACCGGCCTGATCACGGGCGTCGTGCAGGCCGACCAGAACATCGCGTTCCCGGCGATGCAGGAACGCACCAAGGCCGTCGCTGAAGCGATCCGCTCCGTGCCCGGCGTCGCCGGCGTCGCCGCATTCGTCGGTGCCGGTTCGATCAATCCGACCCTGAGCCAGGGCCAGCTCAGCATCGTGCTGAAACCGCGCGGCGAACGCGGCGGGCTCGCCGATGTCGTGCCGGCATTGCAACGCGCAGCCGCGCACATCCCTGGTGCGGCGCTGTACCTCAAGCCGGTGCAGGACGTCGCGCTCGACACGCGCGTCGCGCCGACCGAATACCAGTACTCGCTGTCGGAAGTGA